>Ga0070714_100002305_pt1 | contig 14042 bp, 8 predicted proteins | sample LARL83metaG_FD_65450 | JGI IMG/M metagenome (GOLD analysis project Ga0070714, IMG submission 65450) | Corn, switchgrass and miscanthus rhizosphere microbial communities from Kellogg Biological Station, Michigan, USA - LAR L8-3 metaG | ecosystem: Host-associated > Plants > Roots > Rhizosphere ...
AGCGCCGCTCCGGTATGCGGCGCAATCGCAAAGCCGTTCGCACGCACCAGCGCATCCATCGTATCGTGCGGATGGTCCAGCGCAACCTTCGCATACAGGGCCTGGTCGTGGTGCGCCTGCCGAACGACGATCGTGCCCACGCCGTTGCTCGCTACGTCGAATACGCTCGCAAGGCTGCCCGCGCCGCTGCCCTCCAGCACGCCGTGCGTGTCGACGCGCTTGAGCGAATTAGCCGTCGCGAGCACCGTGCCGTCGAGCGTCATCCCCGGGAAGAGCGAGGAGAGGTAAGGCACCTCGTCGCTCGGGCCGTTCACGGTAGCCACGGCTTCCAGAGCGTTCGCCTCTTTGATCAGCGCCATGCGCCCGCGCGCGGCGAGCGTGAATCCGCCGTACTGCACGCCGAAGTTCACGATGGTAGCCGTGTGTCCGTCAAAGGCAATCAAGCCGTTGGGATTGCGCAGCGGCATGGCGCGATAGTCGATTTGCGGCGAATGCGTGAGAATCAGTGCGAGCGGCGTGCGCACGGCGCCCTCAACCAGCAGCGCGAGGTCGATGGGCCCGCGCACCGGCAAGCGCGCTGCGGAAGCGGTGAAGTTCTTCAGGCGCGCTACCTCGCCGTGCGCGCGAACGACTAGGCGGAAATGCGGATGCGACAGATCGTAGATGGATCCGTTCACGTGAATCGGTGCGCCGGCGATGGTGGCGTCGATGTGCGGCGTGGTCAGCCCCGCACTGGTGACGTCCAGCGGCCCGTGCACGTTTTCAATCGGTGCCGCGACGCCTTGCATCGTCACGCGCCCGCCGCGCAGATCGGCGGTGGCCGCAATCTTTCCGTAGTAGCGGACATCGAGATTGTCGAGAAAACCCGCACGCAGACGCAGGTTTGCGTTGTTGAGCGCGTAGTTGACGAGCTGCGGCAGCGGCACGTGCGCAGCGGTCCAGCGCTGATAGTTGAGTCCGATCGCTTTGTCGATCGTGCCGTGACCGTTGATGGGATAGGCAGCACCCGCATCCTCGTACGCCATCGATGCGGTGTAATGCGTGCGCCCTCCCGTGTTCACGTTCGCCGTCACGTTCACGTTGCCGATGAACAGGCGCCGCGCTTTCGGATCGAGCCGCGTGTTGTCGATGACCGCAAGCGAGCCGTCCACGACACGCATCGTGAAGTTCATCGGCGCTGCCGATTTCTTCGAGGGACCGCCTTTGCCCAGATGCGGCAGATTGTACGTCCCGTCGGGATTGTGGATCACCGTGATGCGCGGATGATACATCGCAATCGCGCGCAAACCGTAGAGGTGCCGGCTTCCGGGCAGCAGATCGTGCAGATTGTAGCGCACGTCGACGCGCGGAATGTATGCGAGCTGCTCGCCGTGCGCGCTCATGCGCACGTTGTCCACGACGGCATGGCCGCCGTGCATCGAAAGGTGTCCGATGGAAAGATTGGTGCCGGTTGCCGCGCCGATGCCTTTGGTGAGCGCGTACTGCGCGAGCGGCATTCGGAATGCATACACGAACGCCGCAATCACCAGCAGGACCACTAGCCCAATGACCGCTCCCCTGCTGCGCCGACTCTTCATGGCTTCGTTATCCCCATCGCGCGGAACGTGGCGACGTGAGTCACGAAATTTCGAGCGATGCGAGCGTACGCTATGTTACGCGCGTTGTTCGCGCAAGCGTTCCCGAAGCGCGCGGCTCGGAACGCGGACCTTATCGGCCAGGCGCAGCAGCCGGAGCAGCCTAATCGTCCACCAGGTCAGATCGATCTCGTACCACGCCATGCCGTGACGCGCCGAATACGGAAAGGCGTGATGATTGTTATGCCAGCCTTCGCCAAACGAGAGCAGCGCCACCCACCACGAGTTCGTCGAGCGGTCCGTCGTTCTGTACGTACGGTAACCGAACATATGCGTCGCGCTGTTGACCAGCCATGTGGTGTGATAGGCGAAGACGAGCCGGCCGAAGATGCCCCAAATCACGAACGGCCAGCCGCCGACGGCAAAGAGCAGTCCGGCGAGTGCGATCTGCATCGGCAGATGGAAATGGTGCAGGCCGCGGTAGAACGGTTCGTTCCATAAATCGGGGCAGTACTTGCGGTACTCTTCCGGCGTGCGCGGAATGTTCGGGTTCGGTTTGAAGAGCCACGTAACGTGCGCCCAGCTGAAGCCCAGGCGCGTGCTGTGCGGATCGCCCTGCTGGTCGGAGTTCGCGTGATGGACGCGGTGCGTGGCAACCCACGAAATCGGATCGCCTTGGAACGCCAGGGCGCCGAGAATCGCCGTTGCGTACTCGACCGGTTTGCGCAAGCGCACGCTGCGATGAGAGAGCGTGCGGTGGTAGCACAACGTTACGCCCCAGGCGCCGGTGGCGTACGCGATAATCGCGGCGGCGATGACGGCCCACCAAGAGAAGAAGATCGGCAAGAAAACGCCGATCGCCCCCAGGTGGATCAGTAATAAACCGATTCCATTCGGCCAGTTGGGACGGGCATCACGCATGCTCGGAAAATTCCCGGGAGCTTGCGTGCCGAAACATCGCCGGCGCCTGCAGGCGCAATGACGCCCGGCGCCGTTACCGGAACCGGGCGTATTGCTGCTGCACCCAAGGAGATACTATACGAAGCCGGCGCGAATCGCGTAGACGGCGACTTGCGTGCGCGCCGTCAAATTCATCTTTGCAAGGATGTGCGAGATGTGGTTCTTCACCGTTTTGTCGCTCAGCGTCAATCGCGCGCTGATCTCTTTGTTCGAAAGCCCCTCGGCGACCAGACGAACGACTTGCAGTTCGCGGTCCGAGAGCGAGGCCAGCGCATCGCGCTCTTCCGGGGTCGCGACCACGCGCAGATGGCGGTTGTGCTGGTGCGCGCCCGTGTACGGAGGCGCCAGCTGGCGGACCGTTTGCAGCACTTCGTTGACCGTCAGGTCGCGTAGTGCTTCAAGGATGCACACCTTGCTGTCGGGCGAGACCTCGGCGATATACTGGCGGGCCTGCGCGGTGTCCACGCTCTGCCCGTCCTCGTCGACGATCACCACGTCGGGACGCAGCTCCGAGATCGGGGCCGTTCCCACCGAGGCCGCTTCGCCGAGCACTTCGATGCCTTCGTCCAACTCCAGCAGCTTGCTGAGGGTACGAGTGATAACTGGGTCCTTGCCGACGACCAAAACGCGAGCCGCGGCGGAGTCTTGAAGTAGGGACATTCCCTGTCTCCCCATTGAGAGCGGTTGAGTGTAACGGCTCTACGCCCCGCTTGGAAAGCCGATTCCGGGCGAGGCAATGAAGCAACAGTACCAAAGGGGGTTTTCTTGGGCCTTACGGCCCATTTCGACTCGCTTACAAACTGCTTACAACCTTAAGCGCTAGACGGAAGTCTTAACGAGGCAAGCGTCGTACTACTACTTTATGGCTATCGCACCCGGCGGACTCCATGAGATCCGGCGGGATTCGCTTCTGGACCGCCTCGAGCGCGTGCAGCCGCGGATTCTGGCACTCATCGCGCCGGCCGGTTTCGGGAAGTCGACTTTGGCGCGGCAGCTCATCGCCGGGCGCGCCGGTAGCGCCGTGTGCGATGCAGCCGGCATCCTGGACGATCTCGACCTGGCGCGGCGCCTCGTCCCGGCGCTTGCCGCAGAGACGCCCTCGCGAACCCAGACCCTCACGCAGCGCGAGCTGATGCTCGGCGACGGTGGCACCAGCGTGGCCGAGCGCGTGAACCTGGCACTCGAGGCATGGAAGACGCCCGTCGCGGGCACGACCTTCGTCTTCGAGAACGCCGAGCACATCGCGCGCAACCCGTCCGCTCGCGAGTTTTTCGCCCGCCTGCTCACGCAGCGTCCCGAAGGCCGCGCCATCGTCATCTGCTCGCGCGAGAGCCTGCGCGTTCACCTCACCCGCTTCGCGCCGCCGCACGAGATCCTGACCATGCGCGCCGACGATCTGGCTTTCAATCGCGCAGAGGTCGCCTCGCTTTTTCGCACCAACGCCGACGATCCGGTGCTGCTGGCGCGCATCATGCAGCTCTCGCAAGGCTGGCCCATCGCCATCTTCCTTCTAAAGCGCTTCGCCAACGAAGGCCGCATCGAGACGCTGCTCGAGTCCTTGGACGATGTCGCGTTCGAAGAACTGCACGACTACCTGGCCGATCAGGTGCTCGCGTCGCTGGATCCGGCGCTGGTCGAGGCGCTTTTCGTCTGCGCCTGCATTCCCAGCGCGAAGATCGAGGATTTGCAGGCCTCGCTCGCCGACGACAACGCCGTTCGCGCGCTCGCCGATTTCGCCAAAGAATCGCCGTTCCTCACGCGCACCGCGGACGGCACGTTTCACATGCATCCGTTATTGGGTTCGCTGCTGCTGGAGCACCACGAACAGCGCCGTAGCGAAGTGCTCGCGCGCACAGCGGAAACACTTGCGCAGAGCAAGCAATACCAGCGCGCCGCCGAGCTGCATCTGGCCCGCGGCGACCAGGCCGCGGCCGCGCACGCGCTCGGCCAGCATGAAGTCATTCGCGACCACGCGCCCTCGATGCAGTACGCCCGCATTCTCTCCTCGCTCGATCGCACGCTGGTGCAGCGGTATCCGCGCCTGTGGGCCGTGACCGCGCTGCTGCGCATGTTCTGCGTCGACACGGAAGAGCTGCTCGACGAAGCCGAATCGCTGTGGCGCACGCTCTCGCCCGACGTCACCGCGCTCGAGCGCTACTACATTCTGGTCTTCCGCATTCTCTTCATGAGCTACATCGGCCTGATGGAAGAAGCCGAAGAGATGCTCGAGCGTTTCGCCGCGGAGAACGGCGTTGGCGAGGAGCCCAAGAATTACTTCGAAGGCTATCTGTTCTACCTGCTCGGCTTGATGCGTGCGCGCATGGGAAAGGCCGATCGCGCGGAACGCGACCTCACGATTGCCCTGCCGCTGGTCGGCGGCATGGACATCATGGCATCCGGCACGCTGCTCGCGCTGGGCTCCGACATCGCCCGCGTGCGCGGCGAGTTCACCGTCGCCCGCCAGTTCATCGATCGCGCGCTCGAGAGCGCTCGCCGTTCGGGGTTGTACAACTTCGTGGCGTTCGATCTTGCCGAAGGGGCCTTCGGTTCGTGGCTCTCGGGAGATGACGCCGCCTTCGTGCGCTACAGCGCCGAACTCGAGGACGTGGTGCAGCGCAACGGCGTTCGCGGTTTCGCCTATTTCACCGCCGTCGCGCGCGCACGCGCCGAGGAGCCGCGCGACGCCGATCTGCTCAAATGGGTTGCCTGCGGACGGATGATCGCGGCCGCATCGGCGGGCCACAACGCGCAGGCGGTTAAGCACGCGCGCGCAGCCGCGACCGCCGCGCAGCAATACGGCGGGCCGTTCATCGAATGTCTCGCGCTCATCACGCTGGCGGTCTTCGAAGATCTGAACTTCGACGAGCACATGCAGCGCGCACAAGAATGCGCGAGCCGCTGCGCCGCGCCGGCGCTGCAGGCCGCGGTCGAAGCGATCGCGCAGCGGCGTGCCGACTACGGCATGCTCAACGCCTTCATGACGCGCTTGCAGCGCGAGCGCATCGAGCGCGTACCGCTGCTCGAGATCGGCCTTACCGACGGATCGGTGCGCTGCGCCGGCCGCACGGTCACGCTCTCCGAACGTGAACTCGCGCTGCTGGTCGCGCTGGCGCTTCGCCGCGAAACCGTACCGCGCGCGCGCCTGGCCGATCTGCTGTGGCCCGAACTGGACGAGTACGCCGCGCGCAACTCGCTCTCGGTCTGCTTGCATCGTCTGCGCCAGCATCTGGGCAACGATCAAGCCATCGTGCGCAGCAAAGAGGGCTACGCGCTGCACGACGACGTGCGCGTCGATCTGTGGGAGATCGATCGTGCCGTTTCGATCTTGCGTTCGCGGCCCGCGCTCGCGGATTCCGAACGCACGCTGCTCGAATCGCTCTACGAGAAGCTGCGCCGCCGCCGCCCCGAGCGCATGGCGCAGTGGGAATGGTTCGAACCGACGGAGCGGCGCGTCAGCGAACTGCGTTTAGAAGTCGCGCAGCGCCTTGCATCCGACGCGCTCAGCCACGGCAACGCGCGCCGCGCGCTCGAACTGGCGGAAGAGATGATCGGCTACGACGCGTGCGACGAAGCTGCGCGCCAGATCGCCATCACCGCGCACCTCGCCACGGGCGATCGCGGCGCCGCGATGCGCCAATACCGCCAATACCGCGACACCCTGCTCGCCGAACTCCAATGCGAGCCCTCAGACTCCATAAAACGCCTAGTCGGCGCATTGTAATGCGGGGGATGCAAAATGCATCCCCTTGAACGTTAGCGCGATGCTTCATCTCGTGCTTGCCGCCGTATTGCATTACGACGTGCTGATCTCTGCAGGCCATGAAGGCCGCCCCGAGAGCTGCGCGCGTTTTCCGAAACATCACTGCAACCTTGGTACGGCGGGCGAGCGAGCGTGGACGCCGGTCGTCGCCGACGAAGCGACGCGCAAGCTGCGTGAGATGGGCTACAGCGTCGCGCGGGAACCCGCCGATTTCGACGGCGAGTACGATGTGAAGGCGGCCATCTTCATTCACTTTGACGGCACGCAGAAGCCGTGCACGAGCGGCGCGTCCGTCGGCTATCACGTCGATGCATCCAAACCCGCGGCCGATCTCTGGCACACGATGTACGGCAGCGTCTTTCCGTTTGGGTTCGAACCGGACAACTTCACGGTGAATCTGCGCGACTATTACGGATTCCGGCAGGTGCGCACGCAGGATGCCGGCCTGGTACTCGAGCTCGGCGAACTTACGTGCCCCGCGCAGCGCGCGTGGCTTGCGCCTCGGCTGGAACAGGAAGGCGATCTGATCGCGAAATTCGTCGATCGATTGATCGCGCCGTCCTCTCAATAAACGCCAACGCCTGGGTGTTCGCGTTCCCCGTGCTGCCGGCACAGGCGGGCGGAGGCTTTACATAAAAGATCGCGGCATGCGTCGATTGCTGCTTTCCATCCTCGCCGTGCTCGTGTGCGCCCCGGTCGCGGCATATGCCGCAAACCCGACACCGGCACCCGGCATCTTCGATCAGCTGCGGTTCCGTAATCTCGGGCCGCAGGTCTCGGGTGGACGGCTCGGCGCCGTCGCCGGAACGGACGCCGATTCATCGCTGTACTATGCGGGCGCGGCGGGCGGCGGCCTCTGGAAGACGACGAACGGCGGTCAGTCCTGGCAACCGGTCTTCGATAAGCAAGACGTGCAGTCGATAGGCGCAATAGCAATCGATCCGGCGAACGAAAACGACGCGTGGGTCGGAACCGGCGAGGGCGCACCGCGAAACGACGTTATGGCGGGCGACGGCGTCTATCGCACGACCGACGGCGGCAAGACCTGGCAGCACGTGCTGATGCTGCGTAACGCGCTCATCGCGAAGATCGAGATCGATCCGCGCGATTCGAACACCGTGCTCGTCGGCGTTCTCGGCGATCCGTTTGCTGACTCCAGCGATCGCGGAATGTATCGCACGGTCGACGGCGGCAAGACGTGGAAGAAGACGCTCTACGTCGACGCGCGCACGGGCGTTTCGGACATGGCCGTATCGCGTACGGATGCGAACGTCGTCTTCGCGGGCATGTGGCCGTATCGCCGTACGGGCTGGAGCTCCGAGAGCGGCGGGACGCAAGGCGGCCTCTATAGGTCTACGGACTTCGGCGCGACGTGGCAGCGGCTCACCGGTCACGGCTTGCCGGGCGGCCCCACCGGGCGCATCGGCATCGCGATTGCACCCTCCGACGCACAGCGCATCTACGCGCTCATCGAATCGAAACAGGGCCTGCTCTGGCGCAGCGACGACGGCGGCGCGAACTGGCAGATGACCAGCGACAACACGCTCATCGACGAGCGGCCGTTCTACTACACGCACGTCTTCGTCGATCCCACAAATGCCGATCACCTGTGGACGCTATCGGTACACGTCGCCGCGAGCAGCGATGGCGGCAAAACGTGGAAGGTCGGCGCGCGCGGCGTGCACGGCGACAACCACGCCATGTGGATTTCGCGGGACGGTAAGCGCATCATCGAGGCAAACGACGGCGGTCCGTCGTTTTCGTTCGACGACGGCAAGACGTGGCAGATGCCGCACAACCTGCCCATCGCGCAGCTCTATCACATCGGATACGATCGCGAGCGTCCCTACCACGTGTGCGCGCCGCTGCAGGACAACGGCGTGTGGTGCGCGCCCAACGATGCGCTCAACGGAGGCTACGTCAGCTCGAGCGATTGGCACAGCATGGGCGGCGGCGACGGAACGTGGGCCGTTCCCGACCCGGCGGACTCGCGGTACGTCTGGCTTTCCAGCGGCGGCGGCAATTTCGCCGGCGCGATGGAGATTTTCGATCGCAGTACGCACGAATCGCGCGTCGTCTCGCCGTACGTTCGCGATCAGAACGTGGTCGATCCGAAGGATTTGAAGTATCGCTTCAATTGGGAGACGCCGATCGCGTTCGATCCGTTCGATCCGCACGTCGCCTACACCGCGGGCAACGTCGTTTTCACGACGAGCGATCGCGGATATCACTGGAAGCAGATCAGCCCGGATCTCACGCGCAACAACCCGGCGCATGAAGTGGTGACCGGCGGCATCACCCTGGACGGCACAGGCGCGGAAACGTCCGATACGATCCTGTACATCGCGCCCTCACCGGTCCGCAAGGGCGAGTTGTGGGTGGGCACGGACGACGGTCTGATCCAGCTCACGCTCGACGGCGGCAAGCGTTGGCGCAACGTGACGCCGCAGGTGCCGAAGGCATGGGGACGTTTCTCGATTCTTTCCGCCTCGCATCGCGATGCGGGCACGCTCTTCGCGGTCTACGACCTTCACATGGCCGGCGATCGCACGCCGCACGTCTATGCAACGCACGATTACGGCGCGCACTGGACCGATCTGGCGGCCGGACTGCCGCGCGATCAGCAAGTGCGCAGCATCCGCCAGGATCCGAAGAACCCGCACATTCTCTATGCGGGGCTGGAGCAAAGCCTCTGGGCTTCGTTCGACGGCGGATCCCACTGGCGCAATCTCAGCAACAACATTCCCGCAACCTCCATTCGCGACATACGCGTGCAGCCGGACATGAACGATCTGCTGGTCGCCACGCACGGACGCGCGGTTTATATTTTGGACGATCTCACGCCGCTGCAGCACTATCCCGCCTCGAAGGCGGAGATCTTCGCAGTTCGCCCCGCGACGCAGTGGAACACGCACAATTACTACGCCACGCACGTCGACGGGGAAGGGCCGCCGTACGGCGCGATTATCACCTATTACCTGCCGCGCGCGCAGAAGAACGTGAGCGCCGAGATCCTCGATGCATCCGGGCACGTTGTGCGCCGCTTCGATGCGCAGGCTGCCGGCGGCGGCCAAGCCGGCTTCAATCGTTTCACGTGGGATATGACCGGCGAACCCGCAGCCTCGTGGAACTTCACGCCCAAATGGAATCAGAGCTTTGACTCGGGCGCAGCGGTATTGCCCGGCACGTATACGGCGCTCGTGCGCGCGGGTTCGCTGACCCTGCGCACGCGGTTTGCCGTCGAGCAAGACCCGCGCACGCACTACACCCTCGCGCAGCTCGCGCAGAATCGTGACGCCGTCTCGCTGGCGCTTGGCGATTTCTCGCGAGTGAACGATGCGCTCAACCGTCTCTCGACGGTCATCAACGAGGCGCCGCTGCGCATGAAAGCGCTGAACGATCGCAAGCAGGGCGCGCTGGCGCTGCAGGTGGCCGATGCCGCGAGCAAGGCGAAACTGCTGCTGCTCTCGATCACCGAGAATCCGCTCAACGATCAGGATGACGACTTCCTCACCGACATCCTGCGCGAGCGCTGGCAGACGCAGATCGAGAGCTTCAACGCCTATGGCCCGCCGACGCAAGCGCAGCTGCAGGAGAACGCCGATCTGCACGCGCTCACGAACGATCGCTTGCGCGCCGTGCGGGCGTTTGAAACGGGAGCGCTGCGCTCAGTCGATGACGCGCTGATCGCGAAAAAGCTCGATCCGCTTACGAAACTGACGCAGAAGCCGGTTATCTATAACCCCAACGCAAGCACGTAGCGTGATACGAATCATCGTGCGGTAGGCGGGGAACTTCGCCGGTGAGACCGGGTACATAGTATACATGAGACTCATCCACGTTTTGACTGCCGCCGCGCTTGCGTTGCTCGCTGTGCCGGCGACAGCCGCCTCGCTGAGCAATCGCGATGCGGAGTATTTGAAGACTGCGATACAGATACAGAATGGCCGCTACGCCATGGCTTCATATGAAGCGCAGCATGGCACCGGCGCCGCCAAGAAGCTCGCGGCCTCCGTTCTGGCGCAGTCGGCCCAGGACTCGCGCAAGCTGCAGAAGATCGCCGATCAGTACGGTATAAAGCCGGACAAAGGGCTGCTCATCCAGGACAAATATCACTACTCGCAGCTGGTCGGCACAAACGGATCCCAAGCCGACAAGAGCTTCGCGCGCGAGCTTCGGATTAGCGACGACATCAATAAGTATACGTACTCGCAAGAGATGAAAGACGGCCAAAACGGCACCCTCAAGTCGCATGCGAAGCAGCGCTACGCGGCACTGGAGCAGGAGCTGAAGACGCTCAAAGGCTTCTAGCGCCGCGCAGGCCGTAAGTGACGGCCGGACCGAGATCGCCGATGGTGCTTCGCGCGTTTTATTTACGCATGATTACCAGGTGAGCGTCCGGCCGTCGATAACTTATTACGGCAGCCGATGGTCGAGATTTTTTATCGCTACCGCGTTCATTCGACACAGGTCCGGGCGTTCGAACACGCTTACGGACCCGCCGGCCCGTGGGCGAAGCTCTTCGCTCGCCATCCCGGCTACAAGCGCACGCGCCTTTTCCGCCACAAAGACGAGCCGGGGATTTACGTGACCGTCGACGTGTGGCAGAGCAAGGCGGACTGGGACGCCTTCCGCCGCCTTCACAGTGAGGAGTACCGCCGCCTCGATAAACAGCTCGCGATGCTCAAGTTGGAAGAGCACCTGCTGGGCTTTTACGAGGGCTCGGAAGAGTACCGCCCGCCCGTCGATACGCACGCTTAACACAGGGGCCGAAAGGACCATCCTCCGCCCAAGCATAAGGGCGCTTCCCATATGATCCGCCCGGTTGCCGCGGACGGGAGAATCGAGACGGGTGGCGCGTTCACTCCGATTCTGCGTCCGAGAGTCGTGGATCGCATCGCGTCCGCTGCTACGCAACGGATTGTTTTGATCGTTGCTCCGGCCGGCTACGGTAAGTCCGTTGCACTGCGGCAATACCTCGATATGCTCGAAGTCGCGCACGTGCGTTACGACGTGCGCGAAGAGAACGCAACGCTGCTCGGTTTCGTTCGCGGATTCGCCGACGCGCTGCACGATGTTGCACCGGCCGCGCGCAAGACCGTTTCAGGCGCTTACGAAAAAAGCCGTTCCTCGAGAACGCCGGGCATCGATCTCGCGATGTGGATGCACGCGCACATCAAGGCGTACACCGGCGTCATTGCGATAGACGACCTGCATCTGGCCGAGAACGATCCGGAGATATCGAAGTTTCTCGTATCGCTGATCGAGCGCACGAAAGGCCGCGCGCGCTGGGTCATTGCGTCACGTTCGTCGCTCGATCTCCCAGTCGGATCGTGGCTCGCGTACGGCGAGATGGACCTGAACATCGACGAGCAAGATCTCAAGTTTACGATAGAAGAAGCGCGCGAAACTGCTAAAGCCTCGCGCGTCGGCGTTCGCGAAGAAGAACTCTCCGAGATTCTCTCGATGACCGAAGGCTGGCCGACCGCGATGAGTTTTGCGCTGCGCACGTCGACGCGCTCGATCGATTTGCGTAATATCGCCGCCACGACTCGCGAGATGGTCTACCGTTACTTGGCAGAGCAGGTGTACCATTCGCTGGACGGGCAACACCGCGATCTGCTTCATTTTATCGGCTATCTTCCGGAAATCGATCTCGAGGTGCTGCGCGTCGCCGGTTACGAGAAGGCGAAGGCGCTCGTCGAAGACCTGCGCGACCGCGTCTCGTTCATCTATCCGGAACGTCCCGGCGTCTATCGCTGTCACGATCTGTTCCGCGATTTTCTACAGCACCAAGTCGAACTGCAAGGCGTCCTTTCCGCCGAGGGGATGGCTCGGCGCGCCGGCGCAGCGCTGGAGAGCGCCGGGCACGTCGCCTCGGCGCTTAACGTGTACGCCCAGGCGCAGGCGACGGCCGATGTACTGCCGTTACTCGAGAAGCACGGCTTCAATCTGATCGAGCACGGTCATGCGGATGTAGTGCAGTCGGCGCTCGACATGCTGCCGCAGGACTTGCGCGCGACACATCCCGTCATACTGGGTATGCGCGCCTTGGGCGAAGCCCATGCCGGCCGTTACGATCGTGCGGAGTCGCTATTGAATCGCGCGATCGCGCGCAGTGAAAACACCGAGCTGAGCGCGATGCTTGCCGTTCGGCTCGCGCTCATCTCCATTAACCTCGGGCACGACGTCATTGCCGTGCTGGAGCCCTTCCGCGGCGAGACGTTGTCGAACACGTTAGCCGCCGAGGTCGTGAGTTTGCTTGCGGTCGCGTATGCGAACGCCGACCGCCGCGAGCCGGCGGAGTCGTCAATCCTCCAAGCGGAGGATCTCGCGTCCGAGATCGATGCTGCGGGCGAGCGTGCGAAGATTTTGCAGCGTGCCGGTGTTGCCGCACTGCGTCTGCAGATGCCCGCTCCGCGCGTCGAACACTATTTGGCGCGGGCCGTAACGCTCGCTTCTGAGAGCGGCATGTTCAGCTTGGCGGCTCGCGGCTACGGCGCTCTATCCAACCTCGTCTTGTTCTACAACGACGATTTGACGCGCTCCGCATGGTATGCGCAGCAAGGGATGGGCGCGGCGACGAAAGCCGGCGATCGGCTCGCGCTCCAAAACGCGCTGCTGCAGCTGATGCATGTCGACGGCGCTCGCGGCAACGCCGATCGCTTGCAAAAGCTCGAACGGCAATTCGCCGACGTTTCCACTTCGGACGCGACGCGCATGGCGCTGATTATTCCGGTACGCGCTCTGCTCGCCGCATGGGAAGGGCGATTTGACGAAGCGCATCGCCAGCTCATGACCGTACTCGACCGCAGCGTCGACGAGGGCGACAAGGCGTACTGGAACGCCGTATGTGCGCTGGCTCTCACGGCCGATAATCACCCCGAGCAAGCCGCTTCCCTCGTGCGCAGGGCGTTGGACCTTGCGGACGTGCCCGCAACGCTCCCATATACCAGACAGTACATGGCAATGGCGCGTGCGATTTGCGCCGCGGCGGAGGCGTTTGCCGGCCGCACAACCAGCGCAAACCGCATCCTCCATCGCCTAAGTTCGGACACCGGGCCTGTCATCGAAGCTCTTCGTGAAGCTGTTTCGGGTCTCGTGCGAGCTGTTAAAAATCCCGCTTTGCGCGACGACGCGATCGAGCGGCTTCAGGCGCTGGACTCCATGGGGTATGGCGGAATACGAAAACTCCTTTCTGGCGCGTTCGATCGCTGCATGGCCCATGAAAGCGGCTCCGATGGCCCGCTGACCCGGGCTGAAGTGGTGGTGCTGCAAGCGTTAGCCGACGGACGCGGGCCCAAAGACATCGCGCTCGAGTCCGGCCGCAGTGTCTATACGATTCAGGTGCACATCAAGAACATCATCAAGAAACTCGGTTGCAGCGGCCGCAACGAGGCCCTGACCATTGCTCGTAAGCGCGGCCTAGTCGGCTAGGCGTTACGACAAAACACCGTACCTAAACTTAGGTAGAGACCCCCCGTGCAATAAGTCCTATCCTGATGTAAGAAATCGTCTTACTAGCGAGGAGTTTTTGTACATGCTCACCACCCTGGTCGTTGCCGCCGTTCTCATCACCGCTGCCTGTGCCAGCGCCACGCCGACCCCTGTCGGCTAAGCCTCAAACCTTCTTCCTCCCATAAGGACCCCCAACATGGATGTGCACACGCTGCCGGGTGCGGCTTCAGCACTTTCCGGCAATCTTCGCGCCCTCACGACGCAAGTCGTAGAGCAGGTGCAGGATCCGG
>Ga0070714_100002306_pt1 | contig 14039 bp, 6 predicted proteins | sample LARL83metaG_FD_65450 | JGI IMG/M metagenome (GOLD analysis project Ga0070714, IMG submission 65450) | Corn, switchgrass and miscanthus rhizosphere microbial communities from Kellogg Biological Station, Michigan, USA - LAR L8-3 metaG | ecosystem: Host-associated > Plants > Roots > Rhizosphere ...
GTCAGCGCATGATGCAGATCGCGCAACTCATCAAGGCGAACGTGGGACTCGAGGTCGCGTTCGCGGATGTGGGCGGTTGGGACACGCACGTGAACCAGGGCGGCGCGACGGGGCAGCTCGCCGGGCGCCTGGGCGATCTCGCGCAATCGCTCGCGGCGTTCTCGCAGGACCTGGGCGATCAGATGAGCGACGTGCTCGTGCTCACGATGTCGGAGTTCGGGCGCACCGCGCACGAGAACGGAACGCGTGGCACCGACCACGGCCACGCGACCGCGTTCTTCGCGCTCGGCGGCGGCGTGCGCGGCGGCAAGGTGTACGGCAAGTGGCCGGGGCTCGCGCCGGACCAGCTCAACGAGGGACGCGATCTCAAGCTCACGACCGACTTCCGCACCGTCTTCAGCGAGGTCGCGGTGAAGCACCTCGGCGCCGATCGCGTCGAGAAGATCTTCCCGGGCTACACCGGATCGCAGCGCGACTGGCTCGGGCTCGTGTAGAACACGACAGGCGAAACGTGACGACGGCCCGCGATGCATCGAGCGAATCGCGGGCCGTCGTGTATGCGTGCGTCATGTGGGTGGCGGATCAGTGTCGACCGAAGACGCGGCGCAGCAATCCGCCGAGTCCCTTGCCGATCTGGTCGATCGGGTTCTGCGGCATGGTGTCGATCGTGTCCGGCTCCGGCGGTGGCGCCTCGTGCACGGGGCACGGATCCGTCGGGACCGTTCCGGGCTTGTAGTAGTCGCGCTGCGTGACGGGGCACCACTGGTTCGCGAGATACCCGGTGCGCGCGTCGATGGTGACCGGCACCATTCCGGCGGGCGGCTGCCACGAGTTCGGCGGCGCCGGCTCGTCCCAGCCATTGAGATAGAAGTCGGCCCACGCGGGCGCGGCGAGGCGACCGCCGGACGCGTTGTCGCTCAGTGGGCGTGGCTTGTCGTAGCCGAACCAGAAGCCCGCGACGACGGTGGGCGTGAAGCCCATGAACCAGACGTCGGTGCCGTCGTTCGTCGTTCCCGTCTTCCCCGCCACGAGTCCGTCGACGCCGAGGTCGCGCACGACGTTGCCGGTGCCGTAGTTCACGACCGACTGCAACATCGACGTGATCTGATATGCGTCGCGCGGATCGAGGACACGGACGCGCTGATTGTCGTCGCTCCAGAGGATGTTGCCGTCGGCGGTCGCGATGCGACGGACGAGGCGCGGCGTCACGCGCCACCCGCCGTTCGCGAACGGCGCATACGACGTCACGAGCTCGAACGGTGTGACCTCGAGCGCACCGAGCGCCGCGGACGGTACGTTCGGCAGGTCGCTCTGGATGCCGAGTCGGTGCGCGGTCGCGAGGACCGCGGGAATGCCGACCGCCTGGCTCACGCGCACCGTGGCCGTGTTGTTGGAGCGCATGAGCGCGCGCCGGAAGGTGATGTGCCCTTCGTACTCGTTGTCGTAGTTCTTGGGCGACCAGATCGTGCGGCCGATGTGCACCTCCACCGGGTCGTCGTCGACCTCGCTCGCGGGCGTGTAGCCCGCGGAGAGCGCGGTGACGTAGACGAACGGTTTGAACGCCGAACCGGGCTGCCGGTGCGCGTCGAGCGCGCGGTCGAAGCCACCGCGTTCGTAGCGTCGGCCGCCGACGAGGGCGCGCACGTCGCCGGTGCGCGGGTCCATCGCGACCATCGCGCCTTCCACGTGCTGGCCGCGGCCGTACGACTCCGCCTGGATGATCGCCGTCTGGCGCTGCACGGCGCGCGTGGCCGCGCTCTGCGCGCGCGCATCGAGCGTCGTGTACACGGTGAGGTCGTTGACGTCGAGCGAGCCGCTCTTGAGGACCGAATCCACGACGTCGCGCACCGCGTCGATCGCGTACGATTCGCCGCTGTCGTCCGGGTGCCATTCCTGCCGCGCGATGCGGAGCGGGAGCTGCTGGTCGCGCGCCGCGACCGCCTGCGAGATGTAGCCCTGATCGGCCATGAGGCCGAGGACGATGTTGCGACGCGCGAGCGCACGACGCGGCGAGCGGCGCGGCGTGTAGACCGACGGGCCCTTGGGGAGTGCCGCGAGCATCGCCGCTTCCGGAACGGTGACGTCGCTGACGCTCTTCCCGAACAGATCGCGGCTCGCCGCCTCGACACCGTACACGCCGTTGCCGAGGTAGATGACGTTGAGGTACAGCTCGAGGATCTGATCCTTGCTCAGATTCTGCTCGAGGAGTCGCGAGAGACGCATCTCGAGGAGCTTCTGCCGGAGCGAGCGGCCGCGATACCGACGCACCACGAAGGTGTTGCGCACCACCTGCATCGTGATGGTCGAGAAGCCCTGACGGATGCCGCCGGCGCGCAGGTTGGCGAGCATCGCGCGCCCCATGCCGCGCCAATCGAGGCCGTTGTGCTGATAGAAGCGGCGGTCCTCGGTGGCGATGAAGGCGTCCCGAACGGACCTGGGGACGGCGGAGAGCGGAACGTTGACCCGGCGCACCGGCGCGAGGCGTGCCATGAAGACGCCGTGCCGGTCGAGAACCCTTCCGCCCTCGTCGGGGTGAAAGGAGCGGATCTCGGCCGCGCTCGGGCAGCCGTCGAAGCCGCAGGTGGCGAGCCAGGTGTCGCCGAAGGCGATGAGCGCGATGAGGATCGCGAGCCCCGCCAGTATATATTCTCTCCTTCCGATTTCGTCGAACCGCAGTCGCATTTCAGAATGTATCGTCGTTCCGTGTCACCTCTCGCCGCGCTCGCGAGCGCGGCCACCGTCGCCGCCTCGCTGACGATCGGCGCCTGCTCCAACCACGAGGCGCGCGCCTCGGCGGCCGGAGCCACCGCGGCGGATTCCGCTGCTTCTACCCCCGCAGGGACCGGATCGGTCGCCGCGGCGAGTCGCGCCGATAGTACGACTCCCGGATCCACGTCCACGGTTGCTTCGACGTCCGCGCAGAGCGCGGCGCCGCGCGCGCCGAACAAGATGGGACGCATCCCCGTCCTCGAATATCACCTGATCAGCGATCACGACGCGCTGTACAGCCGCACGCGCGAGCACTTCCGCGCGGATCTCGAGGATGCGTACCGCCGCGGGTATCGTCCGATCACCATGTCGCAGATGCTGGACAAGGACTTCCGCGACGTCCCGGCGGGAATGTCGCCGATCATCGTGGTGTTCGACGACGCGTCGCCGAGCCAGTTCAGCTACATCGAGAAGAACGGCCAGCTCGAGATCGACCCCCAGAGCGGCGTCGGGATCTGGCTCGACTTCGCGAAGTCGCATCCGGGATGGAAGAACCGCGCCGTGTTCTGCATGCTGAACGGTGGCGCCGCGGGACACAACTTCTTCGGCGACAATCCCAAGTTCGGCGGCCAGAAGAAGGAGTGGCGCTTCAAGAAGGTGCAGTGGCTCGCGCAGCAGGGCTTCGAGCTGTGCGATCACACCGTGTGGCACGCGAAGCTGAGCATCTACTCCGATCAGGTCGTGCAGGAGCAGATCGCGCGCAACGCGATGGGGATCGACTCGGCCGTGCCGGGGTACAAGATCCGTTCGATGGCGCTCCCGTACGGGCTGTGGCCGAAGAACAAGTCGCTCGCGTGGCAGGGCGAGTGGACCGATCCGAAGACGCATCAGGTCCATCGCTATCACTTCGACGACGTCATGGAAGTGAGCGGCGGGCCGACGCGCAGCCCGTACGATCCGCAGTTCGATCCGCATCACGTCACGCGCATCGAAGCGATCGGGAACGACATCCAGAAGATCCTGGACCAGCTCGACAAGACGAACAACCGCTTCGTCGTCGGGAAGTGATCGTGGGCCGACGCGCTCAGCGTCGGCTGCTCAAAAGCGCCAGTTCCTGAGGGCGAGCAGCGCGGCGTCGAGTGCGTCGCGCTGCTCGGGGCGCGTGGCGCGATCGCGGAGATGCTGATACGTCTCGAGCGCGAGCGCCAGCGCGACCGGGTCGTGCTCGGCGCCGGCGAGCGACGCCGCGTTGTCGGCGAGGCTCGCGCGCGCGAGATCGTCTTCGGGGAAGTATTCGGTGACCTGGCGCCAGCGCTCGGTGCGTGCGCGCGGATTCGACTCCGCGAGCGCCCACAGGTGCCACGCGCCGCGATTGGACGGATCGAGGGTGCGGGCACGATCGGCCAGGTCGCCGACGACGTCGGGACCGTGGCCGTCGAGCCAGTAGGCATTCGCGAGGCGCACGATCGCCTGTGCGTCGGTGGGATTCTCGCGCACGGCGCGCTCGAGGTCGGCGATGGACGGCTCGTCCGCCGGCGTCGGCGCGGGGGTGCGAGGGGGGTGCTCGGCCATGGGGCGAAATGTAGCCCTCTGGACAACACCCGCGGCCAATGCTAGCGTAGTAGCATCGAAGGACCGGGTGCGCGCGAACGGCGCGCAAGTTGAAGAGCATGACGTCCGGGTGCGCCGCGTGAGTCGGCCCCGCGCTCCCCGACACGCTTCCGACCAGAAGACACCATCAGATCGACCGCGGCCGCGGCGCACCGTGCCCTGCACTGCGCCCCCCGCGTCCCGCGCTTGCGGCGAGTGCCGCCGGCGCACGTGTACTCAACACTCCGCTACATGACCGAACGCCGACGCTCTCCGCGTCGCAGCCGCGCCACACGCGCCGACGATGCTGCGTCCTCCGAGGGCACCGTCTCCGACTCGACGCGTGCCGACGGGCTCGCCGACACCAATCCGTACCTCGAATCGCCCGCGCCTCGTGAGCGCACCGCGTCCGACGAGGGCGCACCGGCTGCCGAACGGACGCCGCGTCCGCGCCGCCCGCGTCGGACGCAGCGAGCCGCGGAGTCGGACGGCGGTAGCGAGAACGGTGAATCGCGCAACGAGCAGCGCAACGAATCGCGCAGTGAGGAGCGCACCGAAGCCCCTGCGGAGCCGCGCAACGAGCAGCGGACCGAAGCGCGCAACGAGCCGCGGAATGAGCGCACGGATACAGGGCCGGCGATGACACCGCCCGACGTTCGCGCTCCGATGAGCAACGGCACGGGGAACGGTGGCAACGGCTCGGAGGCGCCGAACGGCGGCGCGACCGAGACCGGCGGCGACTGGGACGGCGGCGGACGCGGCGGACGGTATCGCCGGTTCCGGAACCGGAATCGACGTGGCGGTGGTGGAGGCGGTCAGCCGCACCACAACGGCCAGCAACAGCCGCAGCATCATCACCCGCAGCATCAGCAGCACGGCCAGCAGCAACAGCAGCGCTTCGGTGGTGGCGGCGGTGGTGGTGGTGGACGCCGCGGCCGACGCAATCGTGGTGGCGGCGGTGGTGGCCAGCCGCAGGACAACATGCCGCGTGGACCGGTGGGACCGGTCACCGTCGAGTGCGAGGTGACGGGGCTCTTCGATCCGTCGCGCGACGCGGGCTTCATTCGCAACGCGACGAACAGCTACCTCGCCGAGCCGAGCGATCCGTTCATTCCGACGCAGCTCGTGCGGCAGAACGGATTGCGCCGCGGCGATCTCGTCACCGCGTCCGTTGGACGCGACCAGCGTGGTCGCATGGTCGCCGCGGAGCTCGTCTCCGTGAACGGCGCCGATCCGGAGGCGGCGCTGCGTCGCCCCGACTTCCAGTCGCTGGTCGCATCGTATCCCGATCGCAAGCTGACGCTCGAAACCGGAAAGCCCGCGAAGGGTGGCCCGGAGCTCACGCGCCGCGCGATCGATCTCATCGCGCCGATCGGCTACGGCCAGCGCGCGCTCATCGTCGCGCCGGCACGCGCCGGCAAGACGATGCTCCTGCAGGCGGTGATCGAGGGGATCGCGGTCAATCATCCGCAGGCGAAGCTCTTCATCCTCCTCGTGGATGAGCGCCCGGAAGAGGTGAGCGACATGCTGTCGCTGGGCCAGGGCGAGGTCGTGGCCTCGAGCTTCGACATGCCGGCCGCGCGGCACACGGACGTGGCCGAGATGACGCTGGAGCGCGCACGCCGGCTCGTGGAGCTGGGACAGGATGTGGTGATCGTGCTCGATTCGATCACCCGCCTCGCGCGGGCGTACAACACCGTGGAGCGCGGGACCGGTCGCACGCTGAGCGGTGGTCTCGACTCGAGCGCCATGGCCAAGCCGAAGGCCTTCTTCGGTTCCGCGCGCTCCGTCCTGCCGCAGCATGGCGGCGGCTCGCTCACCATCATCGCGACGGCGCTGGTGGAGACCGGGTCGCGCATGGACGACGTGATCTTCGAGGAGTTCAAGGGGACCGGCAACTGCGAGATCAAGCTGGACCGGAGCCTCGCGGAGAAGCGGATCTTCCCGGCGATCGACATCGGGGTGAGCGGGACGCGGCGCGAGGACAAGCTCTTCCGCCCCGAGCAACTGGATCACGTCTACACGCTCCGACGCGGGTTGCAGCAGATGCCGCCGACGTCGGCGATGGAGTGGCTGATCAAGCGGATCGCCGGCACGCCGAACAACGACGCGCTGCTGGACGGGTTGTGATCCGTATGACCGGCGCGATCGGCTGAATCCGATCGCGCTTGGCCGGGCCAGGCGGGGGACGAGCCCCGCCCCACGCCCTCGCGAACGCCGGGTGCCCATGCAGGGCGGCCCGGCGTTTGCTCATTCCTGGGGCATGCTCTTCCCGATCCTCCGGCGGCCGCTCTCCGCTGCCGTGGTCGTCATCGCGTCCCTCGTTCCCGGCGGACGTGCGCTGCTGCATGCGCAGACCCCGAAGGGGTCGGTGTCGAAGCCCCAGATCACCAAGCTGACCATCACGGGCGTGAAGTCGGTGGACAAGGACGAGCTGCTCAGCCACCTCTCCCTGGAGTCGTCGCGCTGCCGCTCGCTCCTGCTCACGCCCATCTGCTGGATCACCAAGTCGCCGACGTTCTACCAGAAGGCGTACCTGGACCGCCAGGAGCTGGCGCGTGACATGTTGCGCGCGCGGGTGTTCTACTTCGAGCGCGGCTTCCGCGACACGCAGGTGGACACGACGGTGACGCGCGCGGGGCGCGACGCGGTGCACGTGACGTTCGCGGTGCACGAGGGGCCGCCGACCAAGGTCGCGCAGCTGCGCGTCGAGCAAGCGCCTCGAGTGCTCAACCGCAAGGGCGTGCGCGGCGCGCTCGTGCTGCGGCGCGGCGACCCGTACTCGCTCATCGCGCTCGACTCCACGCGCACGCTGCTGCAAGCGCGGCTCTGGGACAAGGGATACGCCGACGCGATCGTCGATACGAGCATCAGCATCGACACGGCCGCCCGCACCGCCGACGTGACGCTGCGCATCGACCCGCGCTGGGTCGCGCACGTCGCGAGCATCGACGTGCAGGGGAACACCGGCGTCTCCGCGCGCACGATCAAGAAGTCGCTGTCGTTCAAGGAAGGCGACGTGTACCGCCGCTCCGACGTGCTCAGGAGCCAGCGGACGCTGTACGAGTCGAACCTGTTCCGGCGCGCGTCGATCGAGGTCCCGGAGCTGGACGACTCGCTCAAGCACGTGCTCATCATCGTCCAGGAAGCGCCGAGCCGCAGCGCGCGCGTGAGCGCCGGCTTCAACACCGTGGACTTCGTCCAGGTACAGGGGAACTACACCAACTACAACTTCCTGGGCGGCGCGAAGCGGCTCGAGCTCAACGCGACGGTCGGCAACCTCTTCGCGCGCCAGCTCAACGGGAACGGCATCTTCTACGACGTCTCGCGCGCGGCCGTCGGCGGCTCCGAGGCCAAGTATCTCGCGCCGACGTACAGCGCGAGCGCGGACTTCCGGTATCCCTGGTTCGGCAGCCCGCGCAACACGATCGCCACCGGCGTCTTCGCGCATCGCCGCAGTGCGCCGGGGATCTACGTGGACCAGGGGTACGGCGCGAGCGCGACGTTCACGCGCACCCTCACCGAGCGCGGACCGCTCAGTCTCGTCTATCGCTTCGAGGTGACGCGCACCGACGCCGGCGACGTGTACTTCTGCACCAACTACGGCATCTGCGACGCGACGACGCTCATCGCGCTCCGGGCCAACCAGAAGCTGTCGCCGCTCGCGCTGACGCTGACGCTCGACAAGACCGACAACCCGTTCGAGCCGCATCGCGGCTTCCGCGCCAACGGAACGCTCGAGCATGCCTCACAGCTCACGGCGTCGGACTATCGCTACAATCGCGCGACCGGTGAGTGGTCGATGTTCCTCCCCGTGAGCAAGCGCTCGACGCTCGGTGGGCACATTCGACTCGGATGGGTGGGTGCGCTCCAGAGCACGCTCAATGCGGTGGGCGTCGGGAGCAGCGCGGCAGTGACGGGAACGCAGAACGTGCTGCATCCGAGCAAGCGCTTCTACGCCGGCGGCTCGCAGTCGGTGCGCGGCTACGGGGAGGCACAGCTCGGACCGCGCGTGCTCACGATCCCGGCGTCGAAGCTGCTGCAGAACGACTCGCTCAACCCCAACTGCACGGTCGCGACGATCACGCAGTGCAACCCCGATGCGGGGCCGTTCCAGGACCGCGACTTCCAGCCGCGCCCGCTCGGCGGTAATCAGCTCGTCGAGGCGAACGTCGAGTACCGATTTCCGCTCTTCGGCAACTTCATCGGCGCGACGTTCATCGACGGGGCGTACCTGTCGCAGAACACGAACAACGCGCTGCCCAAGAGCAAGGCGGCCATCACGCCGGGGTTCGGCGTGCGGTATCTCTCGCCCGTGGGGCCGATCCGCGTCGACATCGGAATCAACCCGAGCACGACCGAGAAGCTCCCGGTGATCACCGAGGATGTCGCGAGCGGAGGCACGGGGCTCGTGCGACTCGCCACACGACGCACGTACTCGCCCACGCAGGGGACCGGCGGACTGAACGCGGTGCTCAACCGGCTCACGCTGCACCTCTCGATCGGAGAGGCGTTCTAGCATGCGCCGGCGCACGGTCGGGCTCACGGTGGTGGGGATCATCGTCGCGCTCGCGCTCGTCGCGGTCGCGGCGATCCTCATCCTCACCAACACCGACTGGGGGCGCGAGCGCGTGCGCCGCTTCGCCGTCGCGCAATTGCAGAAGTCGGCACACGGCATCGTCCACATCGGGCACGTGAGCGGCAACCTCCTCCACGGGATGACGCTCGACGACGTGTCGATCACCGATTCGGCCGTCAAGCCGTTCATCAAGGCCGACACGGTCGTCGCCGGCTACGGGCTCGGCTCGCTGTATCACAAGCACATCGACCTCACCAACGTGCGGCTGGTGCATCCGGTCATCGTCCTCGACCGCCCGCCGGGTGGGAAGTGGAACTGGGATCGCATCTTCCCGCGCGACACGACGCAGCACGCACCGACGGGACCGGGCTTCGGCTCGTGGATCACGTTGCAGAACGTGCAGGTCGTGGACGGGCGCGTGACCATGCGCTCGCCGTGGGCGCCGTCGGACACGCTCTCTGCGCGCGTGCGCGACAGCGTCATCACGGCGATGCTCTCGCCGCTCGGGCGGCAGAACATCGTCCGCGTCCCGAACGGCTTCCAGCGCGTCTCCGACTTCCGCGACATCTACGGGACGCTCCCGCTGCTGCGGCTCGCCGACCCGAACGATCCGGTGCAGACGATCCAGGTGGCCACGCTGCGGATGACGGCGGAGCCGATGAAGCCGCCCTCGGTGCGCGTCACCGAAGCGCGCGGGACGTTCGACATCCTGCACGACTCGCTCTACTTCAACAACGTCTATCTCGCGCTCGCCGGCTCGCGCGCGACGGGGAGCGGGCGGTACAACATCGACAACAACGACCTGCGGCTCCGGCTGCACGGCGACACGGTCTCGACGAACGACCTGCTCTGGATCGATCCGTCGATCCCGCAGGACGGCCACGGAAAGCTCGACTTCGCGCTCGACTGGGTCGGGCCGGTGAGCGACTACCAGGCGCGCAATGCGTCGCTCGCGGTCGCGGGCGCGACGATGTCGGGCGACCTCGGCGTGCAGGTCACCGACACGCTCGCGTTTCACGACACGAACCTTCGCTTCGCGCATCTCGACACGCGTACCATCCAGCAGCTCTTCCCCACCCTCAAGTCGCCGCGACAGGGATGGCTCACGGGGCGCATGGCGGCGCAGGGCGGCTTCGGCGCGATGCACGTGGATGGCGACGTCGCGTTCGACGATCCGCGCACCGGAACGAGCCGCGTCCTCGCGCGCGGGATGCTCGGCGCGTCGAACGGAGCGTTCCGCGCCGGCGACCTGCACATCACGCTCTCGCCGTTCCGCGTCGCGCTCGCGAAGGCGCTCGCACCGTCGATCCCGGTGGGCGGGACGGTCACGGGGAGCGCGGTGCTCAACGGCTCGACCAAGACGCGCCTCGCGGCCACGAATCTCGATCTCACGCACCACGCGTCGACCGGCGTGTCGCACGTCCTCGGCTCCGCGGCGTTCGCGCTCGGCGGCGACGTGCCGCTCATCAACGCGGACCTGCGCCTGCGCCCGCTCTCGCTCGCGACGGTCGGACAGTTCGCGCCCGCGGCAGGGCTGCACGGGAGCGTCACCGGCCCGGTGAAGCTCACCGGCCCGATGCGCGACCTCGCGCTCGACGCCACACTCACGACGCCCGATGGCGGCTCCATCGCCGCGCGCGGAACGCTCGACCTCGCGTCGCGGCAGAAGGGGTACGATCTCGCGACGACGATGCACCTGTTCGACGCGAGCGCGGTGAGCACCAAGGCGCCCAGGACGTCGCTCAGCGCCGACGCGACGATCCGCGGCGCCGGCTTCGATCCGGCGACGATGCACGCCGTCGCGACGGCGACCGTGCGCACATCCATGTACGACAGCGTCGCCGTGGATTCGGCGCTGCTGCGCGCCGCGGCCGCGAACGGCATGCTGACGCTCGACACGCTGATGCTGCGCATCCCCGCGGGGCGCGCGGATCTCGCGGGCACGTTCGGGCTGGCGCAGCCGCACGTGGGGACGCTGCGCTACGCGGTCTTCCTCGATTCGCTGAGCACGCTCGAGCGCTTCCTCCCGCCGAGCGATACGGGAACCGTGCCGCCGCGACCAGCGATCCTGGCGGGGCGGCAGGCGCGCGCGTCGCACGTGCAGGACAGCATCGCGACCAAGACCGAGGTGGAGCGCGCCGTGACCGGTGCGCGTGCGCCGAAGATTCCGGTGGACACGCCGCGCGCCGTTCCGCGCAGCCGGCTCGCCGGAACGGTGCAGGCACAGGGAACCGCGACCGGGAACATCCACACCTTCAACCTGAACGGAACGGCGAGCGGACAGAACATCGTCGCGCTCGGGAACACGGCCAAGTCGTTCAGCGCGCGGTATGCGTGGAACACGGCCTTCACGCCGCAGTCGCGCGTCAGCGCCGACGTCACCGCGGTCCAGCTCGTGGCTGGCGGCTTCGCGCTCGACACGGTGAACCTGAGCACCGCGTACCAGAAGCCGAACGGGACCGTCAGGCTCGCGATCCGCCAGGACTCGGCGCGCACGTACGATCTCAACGCGGCGTACGTCCTGAACAAGCAGCGCAACGACCTGCGCCTCGACAACCTGCGGCTCCGCTTCGACACGGTCACGTACGCGAGCATGCATCCGTCGATGATCCACTTCGGGCCGGCCGGGATCGAGGTGGACAGCCTCGACATCCGCTCGCCGCACTCGGGGCAGATCTTCGTCGACGGACGCATCCCCACGAAGGGGACCGCCGACGTGCAGATCGACGTGACGCAGTTCGACATCGGCAACATCCTCGCGCTGGCGCAGAGCGACATCCCCGCGCGCGGACTCGTGTCGGTGGCGATGCACGCGAGCGGGACGCGTGAGGCCCCAGTCATGAGCGGCGCGTTCGGACTGGAGCGCTTCAAGTACGGCGACCGCGAGACGCCGGAGCTGCACGGGCGCTTCTCGTACGCCAACCAGACGCTCACGAGCAACCTCGACGCGATGCGCGAGGGCGGCCCCGTCATCGCGAACGCGAACGGCACCGTCCCCATCGATCTCGCGCTCACGGGGGTCACCGGCTCACGCATCCCGCGCGATCGCACGATTGCCGCGACGGTCACGTCGGACTCGCTCCCGCTCGAGCTGGTCCCGCAGTTCACCGATCTCGTCGCGAATCTCACCGGGCGCGCCTACGCCCACTTCACTGTCGCCGGGACGATCAACGATCCCATCGTGAACGGACGGCTCGCGCTCTGGAACGGCGGCGTCAAGGTCGTACCGCTCGGCATCACGCTGAACGACGTCGCGACCAACATCCGGCTCGAGCGCGACACCGTCGTCATCGACTCGCTCGTCGCGCGCAGCGGCGGCCCCATCCGCGTGCACGGTGGGCTCGGGCTCAAGACGCTCACCACGCCGTCGTTCGACCTCGCGCTCGACGCCCGCGACGCCCGCGTGCTCGACAACGACATGGGGAACCTCGTCGCCAACGCGAACCTGGTGATGAAGGGACCGTTCGACGACGTCCTCGTCACCGGCGACGCGCGCGCGGTGCGCGGCGTGATCTACATCCCCGAGTCCAACGGAAAGACGCTCGTGGGCGCCGGCGATCCGGCGCTCTTCAGCGTCCTCGACACCGCGATCGCGAGCCAGCGCGCGCTCTTCCCCGTGCAGTCGCCGCTCCTCGCGAACCTGCGCATGGCGGTGGGCGTGCAGGTGAACCGAGACGTCTTCGTCCGTTCGAGCGAGGCGAACGTCGAGCTGTACACGGAGAATCCGGTCGAGGTGAGCGTCGATCGCGGGAAGCAGACGTACGTGGTGGACGGCGTCCTCCTCTCCGACCGCGGCGAGTACCGCTTCCAGAGCCGTCGATTCCAGATCAAGCAGGGCTCGGCGACGTTCGTGAACACGCCGGGGCTCGACCCAACGCTCCAGATCACCGGCGAGTACGACGTGCAGGTGCCGTCGCGCGAGGCGATCGCGATCCGCATCCTCATCTCGGGGACGCTGGACCAGCCGAAGATCGCGCTCGAGAGCGACGCGCAGCCGCCGATCTCGCAGACCGATCTCCTCAGCTACCTCGCGTTCGGCCGCTCGTCCACGTCGCTCCTGCAGCAGGAAGGGAGCGGCCTCACGACCAGCGGGACCGGGTCGAGCAACAACATCGTCGGTCAGGGTGCGGCCTTCGCCGCCAAGCAGGTGAGCGCGGCGGCGCTCGGCGCGCTTACCGATCAGATCTCGGGCGAGGCGATCCGCGCGCTCGGCGCCGACTTCTTCAACATCGAGCCGGCCGACGTACAGCTCGACGCCGGAAGCTTCCTGCGCGGGACACAGATCGAGTTCGGGAAGTACATCCAGACGCGGACCTTCCTGCAGCTCCAGGTCCGCCCCGATCCCACCTCCCTCCAGCGCCCGGGCTTCCAGCTCACGCATCGCTTCGGCGACCGGAGCGGGTATCGCATCGAGGCCAGCTTCGAGCCACGTTATCTTCTCAAGCAGCCGACCCTGTCGCCGGACGTGACGCCGACGACGACGAGCGCCTTCGGATTGTTCCTCGTACGGGAGTGGAGATACTGACGTGACCCTTCGCCGCGATGCCGCCGTGCTTCTGAGATTCCCCCTCACTCGCGCGGCAGGCGTTGCCGCGATCGTCTCGTCACTCCTCGGCGCGGCCGCGTGCGCGCCGCGCGTCCCATCCGGCGGCGCCGAGCGCACCACCGGACGCACGCTCCCCACGGGCGTCGCGATCGATCCCGCCGGGACCTCGTTCGACGTGGGGTCGATGCCGCTCGCCCTCGCGCTCGCACCCGACGGCGCGCACGCCGCGCTCCTCCTCGGCGGCTCGCGCGAGCAGGGGCTGCAGATCGTCGACCTGCGCAGCGGCGCGGTGACGCAGACGCTCCCGCGCGCCTCGACGTTCATGGGGTTGGTCTTCGCGCCCGACGGGCGCTCGATCTACGCATCCGGTGGGAACGACGACGTCGTGCTGCGCTACGCATGGGACGGGACGACGGCGTCACTCGCCGACAGCATCGTCCTCGCGCCACGTCACAAGGCGCGTGGATCGGGATCGCGCTACCCGGCCGGCCTCGCGCTCTCGCCCGACGGGACGCGGCTCTACGCCGCGGAGAATCTCGGGGATTCGCTCGCGGTGATCGATCTCGCGTCGCACGGCGTCGTGCAGCGCGTCGCGACCGGGCGCTATCCGTACGG
>Ga0070714_100002307_pt1 | contig 14038 bp, 11 predicted proteins | sample LARL83metaG_FD_65450 | JGI IMG/M metagenome (GOLD analysis project Ga0070714, IMG submission 65450) | Corn, switchgrass and miscanthus rhizosphere microbial communities from Kellogg Biological Station, Michigan, USA - LAR L8-3 metaG | ecosystem: Host-associated > Plants > Roots > Rhizosphere ...
GACGGGCGCGCGACGATGGAGCTGGTGACGGCGATCTACCGGTCGGCGTTCACCGGGCAACCGGTGCGCCGCGACCAACTCGGCCCGCACGACCCCTTCTATCACCGGCTGGACGGCGGTACGGCATGAAGACCGTGCACGAGATCGGCACCGCGTTGTCGGTTTCCGAAGGTGACGTCGAGCTGTTCCGCTACACCTACCGACCGGACATCCCGGCATTCGAGTGCCCGACGCCGTACTTCCATCCACTTCGGACACTCGCGGGCGACGTCGTCACCGGTAACCGGCCGCATGACCATCCGTGGCACAAGGGCCTGGCCATGACCGCGTCGCACCTGTCCGGCCAGAACTTCTGGGGCGGCGTCTCGTGGGTGACCGGCGAGGGCTACCAGGTGCTGGACAACGTCGGCGCGCTGCGGCACCGTGACTTCGCCACGCTGACCGACGACGGCGCGTTCACCGAGCACGTCGACTGGATCTCATCGGACGGCGAACGCTGGATCGACGAGACGCGCAGCGTGGCCGTGCGCGACGTCGATCCGGCCGGCGGCTCGTGGACGCTGGAGTTCGGCACGGAACTGCGCAACGTGCGCGGCGCCGCGCTGGAGTTCGGCAGCCCGACCGTGTTCGGCCGGGAGATGGCCGGTTACTGCGGCTTCTTCTGGCGCGGGCCGAGGGCGTTCACCGGCGGCGACGCGCTCGCGTCGGACGGGCCGGGCGCGATGGCCGGCCGGTCCGGATGGCTCGCGTTCACCGGCCGGCACGACGAGACGCTCACGTCGTCCACGTTGGTGTTCGTGGACCACCCCGACAATCCCGGCCACCCGGCGATCTGGTTCGTGCGGACGGAGCCGATTCCGGTGGTCAACCCGTCGCTGGCGTTCTTCGAACCGCGCGAGCTGCCCGACGGCGACGTGCTCAGGTTGCGGTACCGCGTGGTGATCGCGGACGGCGAGTGGGACGCGCCGCGGATCGAGAAACACCTGGCGGATCACCCGTGGTGACGCAGGGCCGCCGTCACCGGCGACCGACCACCAGATGCGTGCGGCCCGGCACGACGCCATCGCGCTGGGCGGCGAGCCGGCCGTAGTTCGCGTCCGGCGCACCCGGTGCCGTGACGTGCTCGATCCGCCAGCCACCCGCCTCGAACAGCGCGATCGGATCGTCCGTGCCGAAGGGCGGGGGCACGTCGTTGTCCGCGCACCAGGCCCGATAGCGCGCCATCACGGGAGAATCCAAGCCGGCCGTGCCGGTGACGTCGGCGGCGAACACGCTGCCGGGCCCGCACAGGGCCGCGGCGTCACGCAGCATCCCGGCGATCATGTCCGCCGTCAGGTAGAAGAACAGGCCCTCGGCCAACCACAGCGTCGGTGCATCCCGGCCGATGCCGGCACCAACCAACGCCGAGCCCCAGTCCGCCGCGAGGTCGCCCTCGACGACCTGGCGTCGGCAGCGTGGCACGTGGTCGGCCATGACCTGCTGCTTGGCCGCGAACACGTCCGGCCGGTCCACCTCGTACCAGTCCAGCTCCGCCGGCACGTCCAGCCGGTAGGGGCGGGTGTCCAGGCCGGCGCCCAACACGACCACCTGCCGCATCGTGGGCGCGACCGACGCCGTCAGGTCGTCGAACCACCGAACGCGCACCGGAATGTAGGCGTTCTCGCCGCCCGCGGCCTCCTCCGATGCGGCCATCATGGCGACGCCTCGCGGACCGGCGAGATCCCGGGCGTACGGATCGTCGAACAACCGGTCCGGTCGAGCCGCCTCGCGCGCACGTACCGCGGCGATCCAGAACGCGGTGCCGATCATGGATGTCGACCCTATCCCCCGCCACACAATGTCACTGAATTGATCTTTCGATAACGATATCTTGACGCGCCGATGACCGGCCGGATACCGTCCAGTTTCGAAGCTTTCCGATAGTTTCGCACGTCGCGGAGCCGCGGAGCGCGAGGAGGCTGGGTGGTGACGGGTCTGCGCCAGGCGCCGGAACGGCTCCGCATCGGTGCGCTCGGGCGCCCCCACGTACCGGCCGCGAAGCTGACCTGGTGGCGGCGACTGTTGCGGGACAAGGTGTTGCTGCTCGCGGCCGTCCCCGGCATCGGTCTGTTGTTGCTGTTCCAGTACGTGCCGCTGCTCGGCAACGTCATCGCGTTCAAGGACTACGAACCGTTCATCGGCATCCTCCAGAGTCCCTGGGTCGGCCTGGCGAACTTCGCGGTGATCTTCAACGGCGACCCGGCGTTCCTCAACGCCCTGAGCAACACGCTGGTCATCACGCTGTTGCAGGTGCTCATCGTATTCCCGGTGCCGATCGGGCTGGCACTGCTGCTGGACAGCCTGATTTCCGAGCGCACGAAACGCATCGTGCAGAGCATTCTGTACCTGCCGCACTTCCTGTCCTGGATCATCGTGATCGCGATCTTCCAGCAGATGCTCGGCGACGCCGGCCTGATGAACACGTTCCTGCGCGACCACGGCCTGGGCACGATCAGCATCATCAGCAACCCCGGCCTGTTCAAACTGCTCGTCACCAGCCAGGTGCTGTGGAAGGACGCGGGCTGGGCCACGATCCTGTTCGTCGCCGCGCTGTCCCGGGTCGACCCGACGCTCTACGAGGCCGCCGCGATCGACGGCGCCGGCCGGTGGCGGCAACGGTGGCACGTCAGCCTGCCCGGCCTGCGCAGCGTCATCGTGTTGCTGCTGATCCTGCGCCTTGGCCAGTCGCTGACGTTCGGGTTCGAGCAGATCATCCCGCAACAGCAGGCGGTCGGCATCAACGCCAGCGAGGTGCTGGACACCTACGTGTTCAACAACGGCATCGTCAACGGGGACTGGGGAATCGCCGCCGCCGTCGGCATGGTGAAGGGCATCGTCGGCGTGGTCATCGTGTTCGTCGCCAACAAGGTCGCGCACTGGTTCGGCGAGCAGGGGATCTACCAGGCATGACCACGCGAACCATGACGGGCGGACTCGTCCCGGCCACGCGACCGGCGCGCGTGGTCAAGGCCGTCGTGCTGTTGATCTGCTGCGCCGTCGTCATCGTCCCGTTCATCGGCATCGTCGCGACCAGCCTGTCCACCCGCGACGAGGTGGTCCGCTCCGGCGGGTTCGTGATGTTCCCCAGCCGGATCACGTTCGCGGCGTACCAGGCGATCCTGTCCGGCGGCGTGGTCACCCGGGCGACCGTCATCAGCGTGGCCGTGACGACCGTGGGGACGGCGCTGAGTCTCGTCGCCACGAGCATGCTCGGCTACGGCCTGAGCCGCAGTCGGTCCACTTTGCACAAACCGCTGCTGATGCTCGTGTTGTTCGCGCTGCTGTTCACGCCCGGCATCATCCCCAGCTATCTCGTGGTCAAGAGCCTGGGGTTGTTGGACAACTACTGGTCGCTGATCCTGCCGGTGGCGATCAACGCGTTCAACGTGATCGTGCTGCGCGCGTTCTTCATGGAACTGCCGCGCGAGATCATCGACAGCGCGCGGATCGACGGTGCCGGCGACGTCGCCATCCTGTGGCGAATCGTGCTGCCGATGAGCAAGGCGGTGCTCGCCGTCATCGGCCTGTTCTACGCGGTGGGTTACTGGAATGCGTTCTTCACCGCGCTGTTGTACCTGCAGGACAACGCGAAATGGCCGCTCCAGCTCGTGTTGCGCACCTATGTGGTAAACCAGGTCAACCTGGGCGTCGACCAGCTCGGCGGCGTCGGCGGCGCGCAACTGCCACCGCAGCAGGCACTGGAAATGGCGATCCTGGTGCTGTCGATCATCCCGATTCTGCTGGTCTACCCGTTCGTACAACGCCATTTCAGCAAGGGCGTGCTGTTCGGCGCCGTCAAAGGCTGATTTCGCGAAGGAGCAAAAGATGGCCAGATATCACACCGTCGATCGCCGGCGGTTCCTCGCCGGCACGCTGGCCACGGCGGCCGCGGCACTCGTCGGTCCCGGCGTGCTCACCGCGTGCACCACCGGCACCGCGGCCAATCCCACGCAGGACGTGAGCAAGCTCAAGCTGCCCAGCGCCATTCCCTACACCGGTGTCCGGCCCGACCTGCCCGGCAACGCACAGGGCCTGCTGGACGCCTTCCTACGCTACCCGGCCAACCCGAAGAGGGTCTTCGCCACGCCACCCGGTGACGGCAGCACGGTGTCCGCCTTCGTGCAGACCGCGTCCCCGATTCCGCCCGCAGTGGATTCGAATCCGTACTGGCAGGAACTGAACAAGCGGCTCGGCGTCAACCTCCAGCTGACGATCGTGCCCACGGCGGACATGCCGATCAAGTTCTCCACGTTGGTGGCCGGCAACGACCTGCCGGACATCATCGAGCCGGCGCTGAACACCCCGAACGGCATGCCGGCCGGCATCGCCAACCTGCCGGCGTGGCTGGCCAGCCGCTGTCACGACCTCACGTCGCTGCTGACCGGCGACGCCGTGAAGGAATACCCGTTCCTGGCGAACCTGCCCACCGACGCGTGGAAACAGTGCCGGTTCAACGGCGGTATCTTCGGCGTGCCGGTGCCACGCGGTGTCGGCGGCACGTTGATGTTCCGCCGCGACGACCTGTTCACGCAGCTCGGCCTGAACCCGAATCCGGCCAGCTTCACCGAGTTCCACGACGTCTGCAAGCAGATCTCCGATCCGCGCGCCAACCGGTGGGCGCTGGCGCAGGCGCCGCTGGACTTCATCCGGCAGATGCTGGGCCTGCCGTGGCGGTGGCAGAACAACGGCGGCAAGCTGACCAGCACCTACGAGCTGGCCGAGAACAAGCAGGCGCTGTCCGCCGCAGCCCAGATGATGCAGGACGGACTGATCCACCCGGACAGCACAGCCAGTACGGCGCCGGTCAAGAACTGGTTCAACTCCGGCGAGGCGCTGCTGATCTCCGACCGGTACACGGCGTGGCCGCAGTACTTCCAGAACAACGTGGCCGGGCCGAGCTTCGACCTCGGCGGTATGCGCCCGCCGAAGTTCAACGGCGGCGGATTCGCCGCCACGTGGCAGGCCGAGCCGACGAACAACTTCACCGCGTTCAAGAAGACCAGCACGTCCCGGATCAAGGAACTGCTGAAGCTGTGCAACTGGCTCGCCGCGCCGTTCGGCACCGACGAGTTCCTGTTCCGCCGGTTCGGCATCGCGGGCGTGCACTACAACATGGTGAACGGCAGCCCGGTGCAGACCCAGGCCGGCGTCACCCAGACCGTGCTCGGCATCCGGTACATCGTGGACGCGCCGGACGTGATCTTCATCCCGGGCAGCCCGGAGCAGACACGCAAGTCCTACGAGTACCAGAAATCGATCATCCCGACGTCGGTGAAGGACCCGCAGACCGGACTGTTCTCCGACACCTGGTCACGGAAGCAGGGCCAACTGGGCACCCTGATCAACAACGCGCAGAACGACATCCTGGCCGGCCGAGCGCCGGTGTCGTCGTGGGACGACACGGTGAGCCAGTGGAAGGCGATAGGCGGCGACCAGGTGCGCGTCGAGTTGGAGAAGGCACTGCAACATACATAGCCCAGAATCAGAAATTTACAGTGCGGAATATTCGAAACCGCACTACACAAACCACCTCACTTGACCATTACGAGACAACCCGTAATGTCAATGTTACGCGGGCACCAGGAGGGCACAGTCGCCGGCGAAGTGTTGCGGTCAACATTGTCGAATCCAAACAAGGAGTTGAAATGATGTTGTCACGACGGTTACGCACCGGCCTGCTCGCGGCGCTGCTCGTTCTCGGTTCCGTCCTGGCTACCCAGAACGGTGTCGCCGCGGCCGCAACGAGCGCTGTCGGACCGAAGGTCCAGGACCGCTCGCACGACAACGACAACCCCGACAACACCCTGTACGCGCTCTACCAGGTCATCAACACGACGTCGGCGTCGGTACCCCTGAGCTCGCTGACGATGCGGTACTGGTTCACGAACGAGGCTCCCGCTGACCCGCTGGTGTTCGCGTGTGACTACGCGCAGGTGAACTGCGCCAACATCACCGCGACGTTCGTCAACCTGCCGGCAGCGGTGTCGAAGGCGAACATGTACCTGCAGATCAGTTTCACGGCCGCGGCCGGATCGCTGGCTCCCGGCCAGAGCACCGGCGAGATCCAGACGCGGGTCCACCACGCCAACTGGTCGAACTTCAACACGACCGACACGTACTCGTTCATCTCGGACCCGAGCTTCGTGTACAAGGACACGCAGACCGTGACCGTGTACCAGAACGGAAGCCTGGTCTGGGGCACCGAACCGCAGTAGGTCGATGAACACGAAACGGCCCGCCGGTCGCGACCGGCGGGCCGTTGCTCATCTCACCGTGTCGGGATCAGTGTGATGTCAGGGAGGAGCACGCGATCGGCCCGGACCACGCGTCGTGGCCCCACCAGCGTGCACCGCATCGCGACCCGGATGTCCGCGCTGGACGCCCCGATCAGCAACTCCACGTCCCCGGGTTCGACGATCCGGTGCCCGGCCCGCCCGGTGTACGACGTGAGATCGGCGTGCAGATCGAACAGCACGGTCGTGCTCTGGCCGACGGCGAGATCGACCCGGGCGGCCGCGATCAATTGCCGAACCGGCCGCGCGACCTCGGCCACGAGATCGCGCAGGTAGACCTGGACGACCTCGCTGGTGGCGATCCGCTCGTCATTGCGCAGCGTCACCGCGATCCGGCAGGCGCCGTCGGTCGGCCAGCGATCCTCCGATCGCATCGCGACGTCGACCCAGGTGGCCGGCGCGTAGGAGAGGCCGTAGCCGAACGGGAACAACGGCGTCGGGTCGACCGTGCTGGAATCGTGCGGGCCGGCCAGCGCGGACGCGAGATACGTCGCCGGCTGGTTGACGCCGGCCGCGGGGAAGCTGACCGGCAGCCGGCCGGACGGGTTGACGCGGCCGCTGATGATGTCGACCAGCGCCGGTCCGCCCTCCTCGCCGGGGAAGAACCCGCACAGCACGGCGGCGAGCCGGTCGATCTGGTCGGACAGCTCGTACGGCCGCCCGACCAGCAGCACCAGCACGACCGGGGTTCCCGTGTCCAGCAAGGCATCCAGCAGTTCCGCCTGCCGGCCGGGCAACGTCAGCCCGCTCGCGTCGCAGCCCTCGCCGGACGTGCCGCCGCCGAACATCCCGGCCCGGTCGCCGAGCACCGCGACGCACACGTCGGCGTTCCTGGCCTGCCGCACGGCTTCGGCGATCCCGGCGTCGTCGCCGCCGGTCACCGGACAGCCCTCGGCGTGGGTCAGGTCGTAGCCGGCCGGATCGGCGCGCAGCGCCTCCAGCACGGTCGGGATCTCGATGCCCACCGCCACGTCCGGATGGTTCACGCCCACGTGCACGGGGAACGAGTAGCAGCCGAGCATGGCGGTCGCGGTGTCCGCGAGCGGACCGACGACGGCGACCTTGGCGCCGATCGTCAGCGGCAACGCGTTCTCGTTACGCAGCAGCACGATCGAACGGCGGGCCAGGTCACGGGCGAGCTCGCGCGACTCGGCGTCGTCGATGCCGGTCGCCAGATCTTCGGCCAACACCGGCGGTTCCGGCGACCAGTCCGGGTCCAGCAGGCCCAGGTCGCACTTCTGGGTCAGCACACGGGAAACCGCGCGGTCGACGAGCGCCACGTCCACGTCGCCCGCCTCGACCGCCTTGAGCAGCGGGTCGCCGTAGCAGTTGACCGTGGGCAGCTCGACGTCGATGCCGGCGCGCAGCGCGAGCCCGGCCGCGTCCGCGGACGAACCGGCGACGGCGTGCTGGCTCTCCAGGAACGCCACCGCGAAGTAGTCCCCGACCACCGTGCCGGTGAAGCCGAGTTCGTCCCGCAGCAGACACGTCAGGAGGGTTTCGTCGGCCGCCGCCGGCATGCCGTCGTTGTCGTTGTAGGCGTTCATCACCGAACGCGCGCCGGCCCGCAGCGCCATCTCGAACGGCGGCAGCAGCTGGTCGGCGAGTTCGCGCGGCCCGATCGACACCGGTGCCTGGTTACGGCCGGCCTTGGACGCCGGGTGGCCGAGAAAGTGCTTGAGCGTGGCCACGACGCCGGCGGACTCCAACCCGCGCACGTACGCCGAGCCGATCATGCCGACCAGGAACGGGTCCTCACCGATGGTCTCCTCGGTCCGGCCCCATCGCGCGTCGCGGCACACGTCCAGCACCGGCGCCATGCCCTGGTGCACGCCCAGCCGGCGCATCAGCGCGCCGATCCGAGCGCCCATCCGTTCCACCAGCGCGGGATCGAAGCTCGCGCCCCAGCACAGCGGCGCCGGGTACATCGTGGCCTGCCAGGTGGCCAGGCCGGTCAGGCATTCCTCGTGCACCATCGCCGGAATGCCGAACCGGCCGGCGGACATGATCTGGCGTTGGCTGCCGGCGAGCGCGCTCGCGCCGGCGGTCGGGGTGACCGGTCGCGTGCCGAACACCCGGGTGAGCTGGCCGATGCCGTCCTGGATCAGCTCGTCCCAGTTGAACTCGGTCGCGAAATCGTGTTGGTGGGGCGCGACCTGACCGCTCTCGCCGAAGCCCACCCACACGCCGTACATCTGGGCGATCTTCTCGCGCAGGGTCATCCGCGCCATCAGGTCGGCGACCCGCAGCGGGGATGGTGCTGCCGGGTCGCGCCAGAGGTCGACATCGATGTCACGATCGAGGGCCATACTCGGATTCCGTCCGTCCTCTGGAATGGGGTCAACGGGCGCGGGTGGATTGGCGCACCACGAGGCTCGTGGCAAGCGTGATGTGGTTGGTGCCGGCCTGTTCCCCTCTGATCAACCGGACCAGCAGCTCGATCGCGCGCTGGCCCATCTCGCGAATCGGCTGGTTGATCGTGGTCAGTGCCGGCGAGCTGAGCGCGGACTCGGGGACGTTGTCGAAACCGACCACGGACAGGTCGTCCGGTACGCGCAGGCCCAGTTCGAGGGCCGCGTCCATGGTGGCGATCGCCGAGATGTCGTTCGCGGCGAAGACGGCGGTCGGCCGGTTCGGCGTGCCCAGCAGTTCGATGGCCGCGGCCAGGGACACGTCGGCGTCGTACGCGCCGAGCCGGACCAGGTCCTTGTCGGCCGATACGCCGGCCGCGGCCAGCGCGGCGCGAAAGCCCTGCTCACGCAGTCGCGCGGACTGGAGGTCGGGCCGGCCGGTGAGCATCCCGATCCGCCGGTGCCCCAGTTCGAGCAGGTGCTCGACGGCGATCTGGGCGCCCTTCAGATTGTCCGAGTCGATCGTCGGGAATTCGGACGGCCCGGTGTGCGGGTCGACGGCGACTACGGGCGCGCCGTAGTTCACGTCGACCACCGTCGGCGTCACCAGCACGGCACCATCCACGAGCGTGCCGGACAACCGGGACAGATACCGCCGTTCCCAACCGACATGATCGATGACCCGGCCACCGGCGGAATACACGACGAGTTCGAAACCGGTGCCGCGAATGGCATCCGCGGCGCCCTTCAGCAGTTCCGTGCTGAACGGCTCGAGGTCGGCCACGAGAATGCCGATCACGTTCGTCCGGTTGTTGCGCAGGCTCTGTGCCACCAGGCTCGCCTCGTAGCCCATCTCGGCGATCACGGCCTGGACGCGCGCGAGAGTCACCGCGGACACGCCGTACCGCTGGTTGATCACCTTCGAGACGGTCGCGACCGAGACACCGGCCCGCGCGGCGACGTCTCGAATGGTGACACGGGAGCTCGACTGCACCAGGTCAGCATAGCTCTGTAAAACGTTATCGACAACGATTGACACCGCCTGGACCTGGGGCCAGACTTGCTACCCATCCTGGGCCTCGCCACGCCCGGTACTGCTCGCGCCAACGTCGTCAGGAGTGGACCAGCATGCGCGACACGAGAAGTACCCGCACGTTCTTCGTCATCGCAGCCACAGTCGCGCTCGCCGTCGCCGGATGTACCAGCGGCAACAGCGGCTCCTCGGCGAGCGGGGGCGGCAACGCCAACGCCACGGTTCCCACAACACCGGTCACACTCACCTGGTGGCACAACGGCAGCGCCCAGCCGTTGCTCGGCCTGTGGCAGAGCGTCGCCGACGACTATCACAAAGCCCACCCGAACGTCACGATCAAGATCGACCCGCTGCAGAACGAGCAGTTCCTGACGAAGGTCACGGCCGCCCTCCAGACCAACGACCCACCCTCGATCTACCAGCAGTGGGGCTCCGGCCGGATGGCCACCGAGGTCACGTCCGGCAAGGTCATGGACATCACGCAGGCCGCAGCGCCGTGGATCGGCGAGCTGAACCCGAAGATCACCGTCGGCTGGCAGCAGAACGGCAAGCAGTACGGCGTCCCCTACGACCAGCACGCCGTCGGCTTCTGGTACCGCAAGGACCTGTTCGCCCAGGCCGGCATCACGACACCGCCGACCACACTGGACGAACTCAACGCCGACGTCGTGAAGCTCAAGGCCGCCAACATCCCGGCCATCGCGATCGGCAGCAAGGACCGCTGGCCGGACGCGTTCTACTGGGACTACTTCGCGGTCCGCGAGTGCCCGACCAGCGTGCTCAAGGGGTCGACCGACCTGAAGCTGAACGACCCGTGCTGGGCCAGGGCCGGTAACGACCTACAGGCCTTCATCGCCACCAACCCGTTCCAGAACGCCTTCCTCGGCACGCCGGCCCAGACCGGCGCCGGCAGCTCCGCCGGCATGCTGGCCAACGGCAAGGCCGCGATGGAACTGCAGGGTGACTGGGAGGCGGTGACCATGGTGTCGCTGACCACGGACACGAACCTGACCTCGAAGATCGGCTGGTTCCCGTTCCCGGCCGTCCCGGGCGGCAAGGGCGATCCGAAGGTCGTACTCGGTGGTGGCGACGGATTCTCGTGCACGACCAAGGCGACCGGTGCGTGCGTGGACTTCCTGAAGTACATCTCCAGCACGCCGGTGCAGGAGAAGCTCGCCGCGGCCGCCCTCGTGCCGGTCAACGAGGCCGCGGTCGGTTCGATCACCGATCCGAACGTCAAGGAGAACGCGCAGGTCCTGCAGAACGCGCCGTACGTGCAGATCTACTTCGACACGTCGTTCCCGTTCACCGTGGGGCAGGCACTGGACGACGCGGTGGCGAACTACTTCGCCGGCAAGGGCACACCGGCCACCATCGTGCAGTCGGTGACCCAGTCCGCCAGCGGTGGCAAGTAGTAGTGACGACTCTCCACAGGGAAATCCGATGAGTGAAGCGGGAACCGTCACCGATCGGCTGGGGGTCTCGGCCGGAGGCACGACGGATTCCACAGACCCGGTCGGCCGCACCGCACCGCGGCCGGCCGGGCACTCACGGCGCCGGCGGCAGCGGTTGGAACTGGCGGTACTGCTAGGTCCCCCGCTGCTGCTGTTCGTCGGGTTCGTGCTGGCGCCGATCGCCCTCGCCGCCTACTACAGCCTGTACAACTGGACCGGTTTCGGCGCGCTGGGCAATTTCATCGGCATCCAGAACTTCCACGACGCGTTCGCCGGAAGCGTGTTCCGGGGCGCGATCATCCACAACCTGATCATCGTCGGGCTGTCGCTGGTGCTCCAGTTGCCGATCAGCATCGCGCTGGCGCTGCTGCTCAACCGGCGACTGCGCGGCCGGTCGTTCCTGCGGCTGGTGGTGTTCGCGCCGTACGTGCTGTCCGAGGCGATCACCGCCGTGATCTGGCTGCTGATGCTGCAACCGGGCGGACTGGTCGACGTCGGGTTCAAGGCGGTCGGCCTCGGTGGCTTCATCCACCAGTGGCTGGCCGACACCAACATCGTGCTCTACACGCTGTTCGTGGTGCTGACCTGGAAGTTCATCGGGTTCGGCATCATCCTGCTGCTGGCCGGGCTCCAGGGCATCCCGACGGAGCTGCGCGAGGCGGCGGCACTGGATGGCGCCGGCGCGTGGCAGACCACGCGGTACGTGATCATCCCGCTGCTCGGGCCGACGATCCGGATCTGGATCTTCCTGTCGGTGATCGGCTCGATGCAGGTGTTCGACACGGTCTGGATCATGACACTGGGCGGCCCAGCGGGTGCGTCGACCACCATCGCGACCTACATGATCGACCACGGTTTCCGGCGCCTGGAACAGGGTTACGGCAGCGCGGTCGCGGTGATCCTGTTCGCGATCTGTTTCGTGTTCGCATTGGCCTATCAGCGGTTCGCCCTGCGTCGGGACACCGACGGCGCACTGACCCGGATGGTGGGGTGACCCCATGGCACTGGCCGTCGCACCGCCACGCCCCCGGCGCCGGTTGTCCCCCGGGACGCCGTTCGCCTATCTCGCCGGTGTGGTCGTCATCGGAATCACCGTGGTGCCACTGCTGTTCGTGGTGCTCGGCGGATTCAGGACGAACGCACAACTGAACTACGATCCGGCCGGCATGCCGCACCCCTGGGTGCTGACCAACTACGTCGCCGTCGTGACCACTTCGGCGTTCTGGACGTTCCTGCTCAACAGCCTCGTCATCGCGGTGATCGCGACCGCGTTCGCCCTCGTTCTGGGTGCCATGGCCGGATTCGCGTTGTCCCGCTACCGGTTCCGTGGCCGCGAGGCGCTCTACGGCCTGTTCACCCTCGGCCTGCTGTTCCCGTTGACCGTGGCGGCGCTGCCGTTGTTCCTGTGGCTCAAGGACCTCAACCTGCTGGAGAACCCGCTCGGGGTGGCCATCCCCGAGGCCGCGTTCTCCTTGCCCGTCACGATCATCATCCTGCGCCCGTTCATGGCGGCCATACCGAGCGAACTGGAGGACGCCGCTGTGCTCGACGGCGCGACCCGACTCGGTTTCTTCGTGCGCGTCCTGCTACCGCTGTCCATGCCGGCGTTGACCACCGTGGCCGTGTTGGCGTTCGTGACGAGTTGGAACCAGTATCTGCTGCCGCTGCTCGTGTTCAACGACCCGTCGCATTTCACCCTGCCATTGGGCGTCGCGTCGTTCCAGTCGCAGTACTCGCAGGACACCGCGCGGGTGTTCGCGTTCACGGCGGTGTCCGCGGTGCCGGCACTCGGTTTCTTCGTACTCGCGGAGCGTCGGATCGTCGGCGGATTGACCGGTGCGGTGAAAGGATGAAACTTTCCCGACGCAGATCCCGTTTCGCCTGGACATGCTTTACCACATATTGCGCTCGAACCGCTGAGCGGTCATAGTCGAAATAGATATCCAGGGACTGTTGACGAAACTCCGGCGAACATCGTGTGGAGGAAGCATGCGCAGAATGGTCACGGTGATCGGCTGCGTCGTCGCGCTGCTCGCGGCGGTCGTGTCCACCGTGCTGGCCGCGCCGACGGCATCGGCCGCATCGCTCGTCCAGATCACCAACTTCGGGAACAATCCGAGCAATCTCCAGATGTTCCTCTATGTTCCGAACAACGTGCGACCGCACCCGCCGGTCCTGGTCGCAGTGCACTACTGCGGCGGCTCCGGCCCCGTGTTCTTCCAGAACACCGAGTTCCGGACGCTGGCCGACCAGTTCGGGTTCGTCGTGATCTACCCGTCGGTCACCCGCAGCAGCAAGTGCTTCGACGTGTCGTCGCCACAGGCGTTGACACACAACGGAAGCAGTGATCCGGCCGGTATCTTCTCCATGATCCAGTACGTGGAGCAGCACAACAACGGTGACGCGAGCCACGTGTACGTCACCGGTGCGTCGTCCGGCGCCATGATGACCGACGTCCTGCTCGGCGACTACCCGGACGTGTTCCAGGCCGGCGCCGCGTTCATGGGCGTCCCGTTCGGCTGCTTCGCCACGACCGACGGCTCGATGTGGAACACCCAGTGCGCCAACGGCCAGATCATCAAGACGCCGCAGCAGTGGGGCGACGAGGCCCGTGCCGCCGATCCCGGTTACGCCGGGCCACGTCCGCGCGTGCAGCTCTGGCACGGCACCGCGGACGGCACGCTGAACTTCGCCAACTTCGGCGAGGAGATCAAGCAGTGGACCAACATCTGGGGAGTCAGCCAGACGCCGACGTCCACCACGACACCACAGTCCGGCTGGACGCACACCACGTACGGCAGCGGCGGTGCCGTCGACGTGGACGCGTACTCCATCGCCGGCGCGGGGCACGTCCTGCCGCTGTCGGGG
>Ga0070714_100002308_pt1 | contig 14036 bp, 13 predicted proteins | sample LARL83metaG_FD_65450 | JGI IMG/M metagenome (GOLD analysis project Ga0070714, IMG submission 65450) | Corn, switchgrass and miscanthus rhizosphere microbial communities from Kellogg Biological Station, Michigan, USA - LAR L8-3 metaG | ecosystem: Host-associated > Plants > Roots > Rhizosphere ...
ACCGACGCCTTCCCAGCCGAAGAACAACTGCACGAAGTTGCTGGCGGTCACCAGCATCAGCATGAAGAAGGTGAACAGCGACATATAGGAGAAGAACCGCTGGATCGAGCGGTCGTGAGCCATGTAGCCGATTGAGTAGAGGTGGATCATGGCCGAGACCCAGGTGACCATCGTCACCATCACCGCCGAGAGCTGATCGAATCGGAGCGACCACCTGACGTCGAGATCCCCCGAGTGGATCCAGGTGAACACATCGACATCGCGCATATGGCCGAGGACGGCGACGTCGTAGCACATCGGCACGGCGAGAACGGCCGCGAGCAGGAGCGAACCGCACGAAACGGCCTCGGCGCCGCGCGGGCCGATCCAGCGGCCCAGAAGGCCGGCGACGGCGGCGCCGAACAGCGGCAGGAAGACGGTCGCGGCGTACATCGGCGCGCTAGCCCTTCATCAGATTGATGTCTTCGACCGCGATCGAGCCGCGGTTGCGGAAGTAGACGACGAGAATGGCGAGCCCGATCGCCGCTTCCGCGGCGGCGACGGTGAGAACGAACAGCGCAAACACCTGGCCGACGAGATCGCCGAGCGCGGTCGAGAACGCGACCAGGTTGATGTTGACGGCGAGCAGCATCAGCTCGACAGACATCAGGATGATGATGACGTTCTTGCGGTTGAGGAAGATGCCGAAAATGCCGAGGGTGAACAGCACCGCGGCAACGGCGAGGTAATGGGCGAGCCCGATGGTCAGCATCACACGCCCTTTCCGACTTCGACATGGCGGATTTCGATCGACGCCGAGCGCGGCCGGCCGACCTGCTCGCTGATCCGCTGGCGACGGACACCCGTGCGCTCACGGAGCGTGAGGACGATGGCGCCGATCATGGCGACCAGCAGCACGGCGCCGGCCGCCTGGAAGGCGTAGATGTAGCGCGTGTAGAGAATAAGCCCCAGTGCCTTGGCGTTGGTGACGTTGGATGCCGCTGCCGGCATGGGTGCCGCCAGCGCGCTCGGGTCTCCGGGCGAGATAGCCCAGGTTGCGAACACGAACACGAGTTCGGCCAGCAGCACGATGCCGACCAGCGCACCGATCGGCAGATAGCGCATGAAGCCCTCGCGCAATTCGGCGAAGTTGATGTCGAGCATCATGACCACGAACAGGAACAGAACGGCGACGGCGCCGACGTAGACAATGACCAGAATCATCGCCAGGAACTCTGCGCCCATCAGGACGAACAGGCCCGCCGCGTTGAAGAACGCGAGAATCAGGAACAGCACCGAATGAACGGGGTTACGCGCCGACACCACCATCGCGCCCGATCCCACAGCAACGATGGCGAACAGATAAAAAGCGATCGCGTTGACCAGCGCCGGTACCGTCTCCAAGGTCATCGAAATCCCGTCCCCTCTTCTTTCCGCTCGGTCCGGCTCAACGATACGGCGCGTCGGCGGCGATGTTGGCCGCGATTTCGGCTTCCCAGCGGTCGCCGTTCGCGAGAAGCTTTTCCTTGTTGTACATGAGCTCTTCGCGCGTCTCCGTGGCGAACTCGAAGTTCGGTCCTTCGACGATCGCGTCGACCGGGCACGCTTCCTGACAAAGGCCGCAGTAGATGCACTTCGTCATGTCGATATCGTAGCGGGTGGTGCGCCGCTGCCCGTCCTCGCGCGGCTCGGCCTCGATGGTGATGGCCAGGGCTGGGCATATCGCTTCGCACAGCTTGCAGGCGATGCAGCGCTCCTCGCCGGTCGCGTAGCGGCGCAGCGCGTGCTCGCCGCGGAAGCGCGGCGACAGTATGCCCTTCTCATACGGATAATTGAGCGTGACCTTGGGCCGGAAGAAGTAGCGCAGCGTGATGCCGAGCCCCTGCAGGAGTTCGCCCAGGAACAGCGCGCTGGTACTGCGGCCGAGAAATGCCATGCTACACCTCCTCGCGCGGCGTCTGCGCCGGGCGATGGGACGAATCGGCGGCTACCATAGTCGCGCGATGCGCAAAGTCCATGACGATGGCAGCAATCACGGCGCCCACCCGAACAGCCTCAAGGCGCCCGCCGTCGCGACCACCCAGAACAGCGAGATCGGCAGAAACACTTTCCAGCCGAGCCGCATGAGCTGGTCGTAGCGATAGCGCGGGAACGTCGCCCGCACCCACAGGAAGAAGAACAGCACGACGGCGATCTTGAGGCCGAACCAGATAGGCCCCGGAATCCAGGTGAAGGGCGCGATGTCGACGGGCGGCAGCCAGCCTCCGAGGAACAGCACCGAGGTCATGCCGCTCATCAGGATCATGTTGGCGTATTCGCCGAGGAAGAACAGCGCGAACGCCATTGCCGAGTATTCGACGTTGTAGCCAGCGACCAGTTCCGCTTCGGCCTCGGGCAGATCGAAGGGCGCACGATTGGTCTCGGCCAAAGCCGAGATGAAGAAGATGACGAACATCGGCAGGAGCGGCAGCGCGAACCACACCTTCTCCTGGGCGCGAACGATGTCGGAGAGGTTGAGCGAGCCGACGCACAGCAGCACCGAGATGATGACGAAGCCGATTGATATCTCGTAGGACACCATCTGCGCCGCCGAGCGCAGCGCGCCGAGAAACGCATATTTCGAATTCGACGCCCAGCCCGCCATAATGATGCCGTAGACGCCCAGCGACGAGATCGCGAAGAGATAGAGGATTCCAACGTTGATGTCGGAGACCACCCAGCCGTCGTCGAACGGGATCACCGCCCAGGCGACCATGGAGAGGGAGAACGTCACCATGGGAGCCGCGATGAACACCACCTTGTTGGCCCGAGTCGGCAGCACCGTCTCCTTGAACAGCAGCTTGAGCGCATCCGCGATCGGTTGCAGGAGTCCGAACGGTCCGACCACGTTTGGACCCTTGCGAAGCTGCATGGCGGCGATCACCTTACGCTCGGCGAGCGTGAGATAGGCGACGCACAATATGAGCGGGATAACGATGGCGATGATCTGCACCACCGTCCACGCGACGGGCACGCCGTAAACCGACCAGATCTGCCCCCAATTACCCATGGGTACCGGTCCTCGCGACACCGCTCATGTGGAGGGCGGTGCACTGCGCCATAGTCGGGCTCGCCCGCGAGATCGGGTCCGTCTGATAGAAGTTGCCGATGGTCGGAACCAACGGCGCATCGGAAAACGCGCCGGCCGTGCCGAATGTTCCCCATGCGGCCGGCGTCACCTGATCGATGCGGCCAAAGATGGGACTGACGGTGGCGAGACGCTCCCGCACCGCGTCGAGTGTATCATAGGGAAGCTTCTTGCCGAGAACGTCCGACAGCGCGCGAAGAATGCTCCAATCATCGCGACCGTCGCCCGGAGGGAACACGGCACGGCGGGTGTGCTGGGCACGTCCCTCGGTGTTGACGTAGGTTGCCGATTTCTCGGTGTAGGCACAGCCCGGCAGGATGACGTCGGCGCGGTGCGCACCCTTGTCGCCGTGGTGGCCCTGGTAAATGACGAAAGCATTTCCGAGCCTCGACGTATCGAACTCATCGGCTTCGAGAAGATAGACGACCTCGAGCGCTCCCGATGACGCACCTTCGAGAATACCGGCAAGGCCGCGGCCGTTGGCGCCCGGCACGAATCCGACATCGAGACCGCCGACGCGGGCGGCGGCAGTATGGAGCACGTTAAAGCCGTTCCAGTCCGGCTTGATCAGGCCGAGCGAATCGGCGAGCGCGCGCGCCGCGGCCAGCACCGCAGCGCCGTCGGCGCGGACGAGCGCGCCCTGCCCCACGATCAGCATCGGCCGCTTGGCATTCTTCAGAACATCGGCGAACGGGTGGCGCGCTTCCACGATCTCCGTCAGCACCTTGGCGCCGGCGCCGAGATTCTCGACGTCATATGTAAGATTTGTTGCCGTGCCGATCACGCCGATCGGAAAATTTCCGGTCAGCCAGCGCTTGCGGATTCGGGCATTGAGCACCGGCGCCTCGATGCGCGGATTGGTGCCGACCAACAGCAGCGCGTCCGCCTGTTCGATGCCGGCGATAGTGGAGTTGAAGATGTAACCTGCGCGGTTCGACGAATCGAGCTGAGCGCCGTCCTGGCGGCAGTCGATGTTGCCGGAGCCGAGCGCAGCCAGCAATTCCTTCAAAAGCAGCATCGATTCGGCATCGGCCTGATCGCCGGCGATGGCGGCGATGCGGTTGCCCTCGATGCCCGACAGCTTGCGGGCAATGGCGGCGAACGCCTCGTTCCAGTCGGCCTCGCGGAGCTTGCCGGCGACGCGCACGTAGGGCCGGTCGAGACGCTGGCGCTTCAGGCCATCGCAGGAGAAGCGCGACTTGTCCGACAGCCATTCTTCGTTGACGTCCTCATTGACGCGCGGCAGCACGCGCAGTACCTCGGGCCCGCGCGAGTCGATGCGGATCGCAGCACCGAGCGCATCCATGGCATCGATCGATTCGGTCTTGGAGAGCTCCCACGGCCGTGCAACGAACGCATATGGCTTCGAGGTCAGTGCGCCAACCGGGCAGAGATCGATGACGTTGCCCGAGAGCTCGGAGCCCATGATGGCGCCGAGATACGTCGTGATTTCCATGTCCTCGCCGCGGCCGATCGCGCCGAGTTCGTCGGCGCCGGCGACCTCCGAGGCGAAGCGGATGCAGCGCGTGCAATGAATGCAGCGCGTCATGTGCGTCTCGACCAGAGGGCCGAAATCCTTGTCCTTCACCGCGCGCTTCTGCTCGAGGAAGCGGGTGCGATCGAAGCCGTAGAACAGCGCCTGATCCTGCAGGTCGCACTCGCCGCCCTGATCGCAGATCGGGCAGTCGAGCGGGTGATTGATGAGAAGCATCTCCATCACGCCCTTGCGGGCCTTGTGCACCATCGGGGTATCGGTCTTGACGACCATGCCCTCGGCCACCGGCATCGCGCACGACGCGACCGGCTTCGGCGACTTCTCGATCTCGACCAGGCACATCCGGCAGTTGCCGGCGATCGACAGGCGCTCGTGATAGCAAAAGCGCGGGATTTCGACGCCGGCGATCTCGCAGGCCTGAATCACGGTCGCTCCATTGGGGACGTCGACCTGCTTGCCGTCGATGGTGAGCTTCGGCATGACTCTTTCCTTACGCCGCCCGAGAGGTGCCGGCGTGCGCGTGAATGCGGCGCTCGACCTCGGATCGGAAGTGGCGCATCAGGCCCTGGATCGGCCACGCAGCGGCGTCGCCCAGCGCGCAGATGGTATGGCCCTCGACTTCCTTCGTCACGTCGAGCAGCAGATCGATTTCCTCGACCTTGGCCTTGCCAGCGACCATGCGCTCCATCACCCGCCACATCCAACCGGTACCCTCGCGGCATGGCGTGCACTGGCCGCAGCTTTCATGCTTGTAGAACTTGGAGAGCCGCGCGATCGCCGCGACGACGTCAGTCGATTTGTCCATGACGATGACGGCAGCGGTACCGAGCCCCGACTGCACGGCGCGCAAGCTGTCAAAATCCATCAGAACGTCGTCGCAGATCGATTTCGGAATCAGCGGCACCGACGAGCCGCCGGGAATGACGGCGAGCAGATTGTCCCAGCCGCCGCGCACGCCGCCGGCATGCTTGTCGATCAGCTCGCGGAGCGGGATCCCCATCACGTCTTCCACGTTGCACGGATTGTTGACGTGGCCGGAGATGCAGAAAACCTTCGTGCCCGTGTTGTTGGGGCGCCCCAAACCCGCAAACCAAGCGCCGCCGCGACGGAGGATCGTCGGCGCCACCGCGATCGATTCGACGTTATTGACAGTGGTCGGGCAGCCGTAGAGACCGGCGCCGGCCGGAAACGGCGGCTTCAGGCGCGGCTGGCCCTTGCGGCCCTCCAGGCTTTCGAGCAGCGCCGTCTCTTCCCCGCAGATGTAAGCGCCGGCGCCGCGATGCAAATAAAGGTCGAAATCGAAACCCGAGCCGCAGGCGTTCTTGCCGATCAGACCGGCCGCGTAGGCTTCCTCGATTGCCGTCTCGAGGCGCTCGGCCTCGCGGAAGAACTCGCCGCGGATGTAGATGTAGCAGGCGTTGGCGCCACAAGCGAAGCTCGCGATCAGGCAGCCCTCGACCAGCTTATGCGGGTCGTTGCGCATCATATCGCGGTCCTTGCACGTGCCGGGCTCGCCCTCGTCGGCATTGACGACGAGGAACGACGGCCGCCCATCGGACTGCTTAGGCATGAACGACCATTTGACGCCGGTCGGGAACCCGGCACCGCCGCGGCCACGCAGGCCGGACGTCTTCATCTCGTTGATGATCCAGTCGCGTCCCTTGGCGAGGATATCCTTGGTGCCGTCCCAATCGCCGCGCGCTCGCGCGCCTTCGAGGCGCCAGTCCTCGAACCCGTAGAGGTTGGTGAAGATGCGATCCTTGTCGTCTAGCATCAGCGCGTCTTCCCCTTGAACTCTTTGAGCGTCGTGACTTCGCCCTTCGGCTCCGAGCCCTGTCGCTCCGATTGCGGACCGGGCTTCGGCGTTTCGCCGCGCGCGAACGCATCGAGGATCTGCGTCATCGACGCCGGGTCGAGGTCTTCGTAGAAATCGTCGTCGATCTGCGCCATCGGCGCATTGACGCAGGCGCCGAGGCATTCGACCTCGCGCAGCGTGAACAGGCCGTCCGGCGTCGTTTCGTCGAAACCGATACCGAGGCGCTTCTCGCACGCCGCGACGATGTCGGCGGAGCCGCGCAGCGCGCACGGCGTGGTCGTGCAGACGTTGACCATATGCTTGCCGACCGGCGCCAGATTAAACATCGTATAGAAGGTCGCAACCTCGTAGACGCGGATCAGCGGCATGGCGAGCCGGCGCGCCACGTATTCGACCGCCTCCTTGGAAAGCCAGCCAGCGCCCTGACGTTGAGCGAGATCCAACAGCGGCAGAACCGCGCTCGCCTGCCGACCGCTCGGATAGCGGGCAATGATCTTGACCGCCTTCGCTTCCGCCTCGGCATCGAAGACGAACGGCGTGCCCAAAGCGCGCAGCGGACCCGCGGTGCCGCTCATCGATCGATCTCCCCGAACACGATGTCGAGCGAGCCGATGATCGCCACGACATCGGCCAGCATGTGGCCCTTGGACATGAAATCGAGCGCCTCGAGATGGGCAAATCCCGGTGCCCGGATCTTGCAGCGATACGGCCGGTTGGTGCCGTCGGAAACGAGATAGACGCCGAACTCGCCCTTGGGCGCCTCGGTGGCCACGTAAACCTCGCCGGCCGGCACGTGATAGCCCTCGGTGTAAAGCTTAAAGAAATGAATGAGAGCTTCCATCGAGCGCTTCATCTCGCCACGCCTGGGAGGCGAGATCTTGTTGTCGTCGATCATCACCGGCCCCGGGGGCATTTTCGCCAGGCACTGCCGCATGATGTTGAGGCTCTGGCGCATCTCCTCGAGACGCACGAGATAACGATCGAAGCAGTCGCCGGTCTTGCCGACCGGAATGTCGAATGCCATGTCGGCGTAGACGTCGTAGGGCTGCGCCTTGCGCAGATCCCACGCCACATTGGAGGCGCGCAGCATCGGACCGGTGAAGCCCCATGCCATGGCGTCCTCGGCGCTGACACGGCCGATGTCGACCGTGCGCTGCCGGAAGATGCGGTTCTCGGTGAGAATGTCGTCGGTATCGTCGATGAACGTCGAGAACGTCTCGCAGAATTTGCCGATATCGTCCAGCAGACCCGGCGGCAAATCCTGATGCACGCCGCCCGGACGGAAGAAATTGGCATGAAGGCGCGCGCCCGACGCCCGCTCGTAGAACTCCATCAGCCGCTCGCGTTCCTCGAATCCCCACAGGAACGGCGTCATTGCACCGACGTCGAGCGCCATTGCCGTAACATTGAGAATGTGATTCAGGATGCGACTGATCTCGGCGTAGAGAACGCGAATGTATTGCGCGCGCAGCGGCACATCGACCCCGAGGAGCTTCTCGACGGCGAGCGCGAAGCTGTGCTCCTGGTTCATCGGCGCGACGTAGTCGAGCCGGTCGAAATACGGCAGCGCCTGGAGATACGTCTTGTACTCGATCAGCTTCTCCGTGCCGCGATGCAGGAGCCCGATGTGCGGATCGGCGCGCTCGATGACTTCGCCATCCATCTCGAGGACAAGACGCAGCACGCCATGAGCCGCAGGGTGCTGCGGGCCGAAGTTCATCGTGTAGTTCTGGATTTTCGTATCGGCCACGATTCAGGCTTTCGGCGGCGAACTGGGAACGACCGACGACGTCGGCGCGTCGGGCGGCACGTCCGCTTTCTCGTCGCCCGGCAGAAGCGCGGGATTCGGCGGCTGCCCTTCCCACGGGCTCAGGAAGTCGAAGGTGCGGAATTCCTGGGTAAGCTTGACCGGCTCGTTGACGACGCGCTTCTGCTCCTCGTCGTAGCGGACCTGGACGAACCCGGTGAGCGGGAAGTCCTTGCGCAACGGATGTCCTTCGAAGCCGTAGTCGGTGAGGATGCGACGGAGATCGGGATTTCCAGAAAACAGGATGCCGTAGAGATCCCATGCCTCGCGCTCGAACCAGCCGGCGGTCGGAAAAACGTCGACCAGCGACGCAACCGGCGTCGCCTCGTCGGTCGTCGCCTTGAGGCGGATGCGCCGATTATACCGCGTCGACAGCAGATGGTAGACGACTTCGAAGCGCTCCGATCGTTCGGGATAGTCGACGCCGCAGACGTCGAGCAGGATCTTGAACAGGCTCTTCGGATCGTCACGCAGGAAGGTCGCAACCGCGATCAGCGATTCGCGGCTTACGGGCAGCGTCAGCTCGCCACGGACGATGGTCGCCCTCGCCTCGCGGGGAAAGGCCGCGGCGATGGCATCGGCAACGGCCTGAAGGTCTTCGGAAGAGGAAGCGAGCATCACGACGAAACGATCCGATCAGCGGGCGATGGTGGTTGTGCGGCGAATCTTCTTCTGAAGCTGAAGGATGCCGTAGAGAAGCGCCTCAGCGGTCGGCGGGCAACCGGGCACGTAGACGTCGACCGGGACGATGCGGTCGCATCCGCGCACCACGGAATAGGAGTAGTGGTAATAGCCGCCGCCGTTGGCGCACGAGCCCATCGATATGACCCAGCGTGGCTCCGCCATCTGGTCATAGACCCGACGCAGCGCCGGCGCCATCTTGTTGGTGAGCGTGCCAGCGACGATCATCACGTCGGACTGGCGCGGGCTCGGGCGGAAGACGATGCCGAAGCGATCGAGATCGTAGCGCGAGGCGGCCGTCTGCATCATCTCGACCGCGCAGCAAGCGAGCCCGAACGTCATCGGCCACAGCGAGCCGGTGCGCGCCCAGTTCACCAGCTTGTCGAGCTTGGTGACGATAAAGCCCTTCGACTGGATTTCCGCGACGGCGGCATCCAGCGCGGGATTGCCGACCGGCTGAGGATCGCCGGGGCGGATGCCGTGCGGGAGGGTGGTGGTTTCAGCGCTCATTCCCAGTCCAGCGCTCCCTTACGCCACTCATAGACGAAGCCGACCGTCAGGACGCCCAAAAAGACGACCATCGACCAGAAGCCGAAATTCCCGATGTCGCCGAACGCGACGGCCCACGGAAACAGGAAAGCGACCTCGAGGTCGAAGATGATGAACAGGATCGCCACCAGATAGAAACGCACGTCGAAGCGGCCGCGGGCGTCTTCGAACGGGTCGAACCCGCATTCGTACGCGGCAAGCTTGTCGGAATCGGGCTTCTGATGAGCGACGATGTAAGAGGCGCCGACCAACAGCCCGGCAAGCGCCACCGCGATGCCGAGAAAGATCAAAATGGGCAGGTAGGCGGTCAACAGCGCCTGCATCGGAAACCTTCCACCGGGTGGGATTCGCGTGGCCGAATATAAGAATCCCCCGGCCCATTGCAAAGCAAACTTTCCGCTCCGGATGAGCCTAAAAGGTGGCTCCTGCAAAGACTTGCGCGGTCCGTCGCGGAAACGGACCTGGGCGTCTCAGGCTAGCGAATTTAAGTGGCGGGAGTGACGGGACTTGAACCCGCGGCCTCCGGCGTGACAGGCCGGCGCTCTAACCAACTGAGCTACACCCCCGCAGAGGTCGGCCTTGGGGCGAGCCCCGGCGGCGCGAGGGCCGTGGTGTACTGCGCGGCCCCGAAACTGTCAAGGAAACTCCGGGTTTTGCGGCTGCTTACCGCTGAATCCGTCGGATGGCAAACGAAGCGTTTGCGCGCGGCGCTGGTGGGCGGTGACGGGATCGAACCGCCGACATCCACGGTGTAAACGTGGCGCTCTACCGGCTGAGCTAACCGCCCCGCGCGCGCATCGAAAATAGAGAATAGGACGCGACGGCGTAAACTACCGCGTTCCCTCGCACAAAAGCGCGTTCAAAGAAAAGCCGGCTGCCTTTCTAGGCAGCCGGCTTTTCCAATTCCATACGAGGACGCTAGTTGACGGCGTCCTTAAGCCCCTTGCCGGCGCGGAACTTCGGCTGCTTCGAAGCCGGGATCTGAATCGCTTCCCCGGTCCGCGGATTGCGGCCCTGGGTAGCCGCCCGATTCGATACATTGAATGTTCCGAACCCGACCAGCCGCACTTCGTCGCCCTTCTTGAGCGACTTCATGATGACGTCGAACACTTCGTCCACGGCGCGAGTGGCATCCGCCTTGGACAGGCCGGTGTTGGACGCAACCGCGGCCACGAGATCGTTCTTATTCACCTTGTTACCCCCTCTTGAAGTCTGGGATGGTTACTTTTCCAAGCCAAGGCTCGGTGACCAGCCGAACGTAATGGCCCGGATGTTGATCGTAAAAAAAGCGCGCGTCAATCGCTGGCGCGCGCCTTTTCCCCGATTCTTTGCGCTTTTTACGCGTGTTTCCGTGATGTCGGAGGAGAGCGTCGTCACCCTTAATGGGTGACGACGCCGTGTTCTCCGTCGGCCGGTTTCTGCGGCACCTGCGACTCGTCGGGCTCGCTCCACTCGATCGGCACCAACGGGCGCACGAGCGCGTGCTTCAGAACTTCGTCAACGTCGCCGACCGGAATGATCGTGAGGCCCTTCTTCACGTTATCCGGAATCTCCGCCAGGTCCTTCTCATTGTCCTTCGGGATCAGCACCGTGGCGATGCCGCCGCGAAGCGCGGCCAGCAGCTTCTCCTTGAGGCCGCCGATCGGCAGCACCCGACCGCGCAAAGTGATCTCGCCGGTCATGGCGATGTCCTTGCGGACGGGGTTTTGCGTCAGCGCCGAGACGATGGTGGTCGCCATCGCCACGCCGGCCGAGGGTCCATCCTTGGGCGTAGCACCCTCCGGCACGTGGACGTGGATATCGCGACGGTCGAACAGCGTCGGCTTGATGCCGAAGGCGACCGCACGCGACTGCACGTAGCTACGCGCCGCCTGCACCGATTCCTGCATCACGTCGCCGAGCTTGCCGGTGATCATGATCTTGCCTTTGCCGGGCATGACCACCGATTCGATCGTCAGGAGCTCGCCGCCGACCTCGGTCCAAGCGAGACCGGTGACAACGCCGATCAGATCCTCCAGCTCCGCTTCGCCGTAGCGGAACCGGCGCACGCCGGCATACTTGCCGAGGTTCTTGCGGGTCAGCCGCAGCTTCTTGACCTTGCCGGAGACGATGTCCTTGATCGCCTTGCGGGCGAGACCGGCCAGCTCGCGCTCGAGGTTCCGCACGCCCGCTTCGCGGGTGTAGTAGCGGATCAGGTCGAGGATCGCCTCATCGGTGATCGCCCACTCGTCGGCCTTGAGGCCGTGGACCTCGAGCTGCTTCGGCAGCAGATGCCGCTTGGCGATCTCGAGCTTCTCATCCTCGGTGTAGCCGGGGATGCGGATGATCTCCATGCGATCAAGCAGCGGCTGCGGCATGCGCAGCGTGTTCGCCGTGGTGATGAACATCACGTCGGAGAGATCGTAGTCGACCTCCAGGTAATGGTCGTTGAATGTGCTGTTCTGCTCGGGATCGAGAACCTCGAGGAGAGCCGACGACGGATCACCGCGGAAATCCGCGCCGAGCTTGTCGATCTCGTCCAGCAGGAACAACGGGTTCGACGACTTCGCCTTCTTCATGCCCTGGAGGATCTTCCCGGGCATGGAGCCGATGTAGGTCCGGCGATGGCCGCGGATCTCGGCCTCGTCACGAACGCCGCCGAGCGACACGCGGACGAAGTTTCGGTTGGTCGCGCGCGCGATCGACTTGCCGAGCGACGTCTTACCGACGCCCGGCGGACCGACCAGGCACAGGATGGGTCCTTTGACCTTGCCCATGCGTTGCTGCACGGCAAGATACTCGAGGATCCGGTCCTTGACCTTGTCGAGCCCGAAGTGATCGGCGTCGAGCACCTTCTCGGCATGCCGGATGTCGTCCTTGGTCTTGGTGCGCTTCTTCCACGGAATCGACAGCATCCAGTCGAGATAATTGCGCACGACCGTGGCTTCGGCCGACATCGGGCCCATCGTGCGGAGCTTCTTGACCTCCGCCGTGGCCTTTTCGCGCGCTTCCTTGGAGAGCTTGGTGCGCTTGATGCGCTCCTCGAGCTCGGAGGCTTCGTCCTTGCCGTCCTCGCCTTCGCCGAGCTCCTTCTGGATCGCCTTCAACTGCTCGTTCAGGTAGTACTCGCGCTGGGTCTTCTCCATCTGCCGCTTGACGCGGTTGCGGATGCGCTTCTCCACCTGGAGCACGTCGATTTCCGACTCCATGTGGGCATAGACCTTCTCCAGCCGCTCCGACACCAGTTCGGTCTCGAGCAACGTCTGCTTATCGGCGATCTTGAGTTGGAGGTGCGAGGCAACCGTGTCGGCGAGCTTGCTCGCGTCCTCGATCTGGTTGAGCGAAACCAGGACCTCGGGCGGAATTTTCTTGTTGAGCTTTATGTACTGCTCGAATTCGCTGACCACTGAGCGCGCCAGAGCCTCGGTCTCGCGCGCCTCGACGACGCGCTCGTCCATCGGCTCAGCGTTGGCCTGAAAATAGGCTTCGTTGTCGGTGAAGCTGGTGATACGGGCGCGCTTCACGCCCTCGACCAGCACCTTCACCGTGCCGTCGGGGAGCTTGAGAAGCTGGAGGACGGTGCCGACGGTACCGACGGCGTGAATGTCGCTGGGCTGCGGGTCGTCCTGAGCCGCGTTCTTCTGCGCGACCAGCAAAATCTGTTTATCGCCGCCCATGACCTCTTCCAGAGCGCGGACGGACTTCTCGCGTCCAACGAACAGCGGAACGATCATGTGCGGAAACACCACGATGTCCCGCAGCGGCAGCACGGCATAGGTTTCGCTGCTCGTCGGCGGAGTGGGAGACACCGGGGTTTGCGTTGGTTCGGTCATACTGAGCCTTCTCCTGAGCCTCGGTTTCCGAGGCGAAAGCGGGAAAACGTCCCTTCAGACGAGCAAATGGCGTGCCACCGCGTTTGCTTCAAGGGGCACGCCATCGCAGGACCGGGTCGAACCGGAATCTTCGATCACGCGCTGGTCGGCGCTGCGTCCTCCCGACGCTCCGAGTAGATATAGAGCGGCTTCGCACGGCCCTCGACGACCTCGCGGTTGATTACCACCTCCTCCACCCCGTCGAGCCCAGGCAGCTCGAACATCGTGTCGAGGAGAATGGTTTCCATGATCGTGCGCAGGCCGCGCGCGCCGGTCTTGCGATTGAGCGCCTTCCGCGCGATCGCGCGGAGAGCGTCCGTCGTGATCTGGAGACGCACGTTCTCCATCTCGAACAAGCGCTGGTACTGCTTGACGAGCGCGTTCTTCGGCGTGGTCAGGATCTCGATCAACGACTCCTCGTCGAGGTCCTCGAGCGTCGCCACCACCGGCAAACGTCCGATGAATTCGGGTATGAGGCCATACTTCAGCAAATCCTCCGGCTCCACGTCGCGCAGAAGCTCGCCAGTCTTCCGATCCTCGGGGCCCCGCACGTCGGCGCCGAAGCCGATCGAGGTGCCGCGTCCACGCGAGGCGATGATCTTCTCCAGGCCGGCGAAAGCACCGCCGCAGATGAACAAGATGTTGGTCGTGTCCACCTGCAGGAATTCCTGCTGCGGGTGCTTGCGTCCGCCCTGCGGCGGCACGCTGGCGACCGTGCCTTCCATGATCTT
>Ga0070714_100002310_pt1 | contig 14031 bp, 10 predicted proteins | sample LARL83metaG_FD_65450 | JGI IMG/M metagenome (GOLD analysis project Ga0070714, IMG submission 65450) | Corn, switchgrass and miscanthus rhizosphere microbial communities from Kellogg Biological Station, Michigan, USA - LAR L8-3 metaG | ecosystem: Host-associated > Plants > Roots > Rhizosphere ...
ACGTGAGCATCATCGATGCCGACCGACTCTGGGGCTGGCTGCTCGTCGGTGACCCGGTTCCCGGCCCGAGCCCGCACGTGGCCGCTTACGCCGACGCGATCCAGTGGTCCCTGGGCCAAGGCCTCGGCTGCGACTTCGGCGGTGTGCCGACTCAGGGGATCAGGGACTTCAAGGTCGCGATGGGCGGCGAAGTGGAACTGTACGCGGTCGCGGAGCGGGTGCGGCCGCGGGCATACCGGGCGGCCCGCGCACTGCACGAACGGCTGGTCAACTACCGGGCCGCCGGGCGGCACTGACCATTTCCCCGGAGTTCCGCCCCGTTTGCGATAATGCTCAAAATCGGTACTTATTTCTTAAAGCATTTCTTAAAAGCTCATGCAATCGCTTGCTTGATTGCAAGTTAGGACACGTATTGAAATCGGGGACGGTAGTCTGGCGGTAGCGTAAGGTTATGGGCAGTGGTACTGACGCCGGTGAGGGGGTGAAAGTGGGCAGCCCGGATCATCAGGTGAAAATGGTTCGGCTTGCGGTCATGTCTTTATATTCACGAGTTCCTTTTTTGCGCGATTGGTGCGTTGTCGCTAGCGTGCTGCCGTTTTAGGAGTGGGAATCCGGGCTGCGCTAGTTGTGCTTGATGGCACTGTAGTGCCAGCTACGAGGGGGGCTTCGTTGTGTCGCCAACTGTATCCATCGTTATTCCAGCGCTTAATGAGGAGCGCAACATTCCGTATGTGTTCGCCCGTATTCCTGAGGGCACCCATCAGGTGATCCTAGTTGACGGGAAGTCTGCCGATAAGACCGTAGAAGCCGCCCGTAATGCACGTCCCGATATATGCGTGATCGATCAGACAAGAGCGGGGAAGGGGAATGCGCTCGCCTGCGGATTTGCGGCCGCGACCGGCGAGATCATCGCGATGATCGATGCGGACGGCTCCGCTGACCCGGGCGAGATTCCCAAGTTCGTGGACGCGCTCGTCGCGGGCGCCGACTTCGCTAAGGGCACGCGGTTCACCCGCGGTGGCGGCTCAAGCGACATCACCAGAATGCGGCGGCTCGGCAACCACCTGCTGACTGGATGCTTCAATTTGGCCTACCGACGGCATTACTCCGACCTTTGCTATGGCTACAACGTTTTCTGGCGCACCTGCCTGCCGGTGCTGCGGCTTGACTCCACCACACCCGCGCCGCTCGACGGGACGAAGCTCTGGGGAGACGGCTTCGAAGTCGAGACGCTCATCCACGTCCGGGTGGCCAGAGCAGGCTTGCGCGTTGCTGAGGTGCCGAGCTACGAGCACCCGCGGCTGCACGGGACGAGCAAGCTCAACGCGGGCCGGGACGGCCTGCGCGTCGCCCGGACCATGCTGGCCGAATGGCGCAGCCCGCGACAACTGCCGGTGCCGGAACTGGCGGCCGCGGCACGGCCCGGCGACATCGTGCCCGAGGGGAAGTCGGTCCGATGACGGGAGTCGCCCAACCGCGCCTGCGGGTTATGGTCGTCGGCGCAGGCTGGCACATGACCTCGGGAATCAGCCATTACACCTACCGGCTGAGCAGCGCGCTCGCTGCGCGGCATGAGGTCAGCGTCCTGCTGATGCGGCGGCTCGTCCCTAAGCGCGCCTACCCGGGCGCGGCCAGGGTCGGGGCCAACGTCACCGACGCCGCATACCCCGAACACCTGCCCGTGTACGACGGGGTGGACTGGTACTGGGGCTCGTCGATGCGCGGGGCGCTTGAGTTCATGGACCGCCAGCGGCCGGAGGTCATCATCCTGCAGTGGTGGACCGGGGCGGTGCTCCACTCCTACCTGCGGCTAGTCCGCTACGCCGCACGCCGTGGCGCCCGGGTCATCGTGGAGTGGCACGAGACCCAGGATGTCGGCGAGGCGGGGCTGCCGGGCGCACGCAGGTACGTCAGCACCCTGATGCCCTGGCTGCTCGCCAGGTCCGCGGCGCACGTCGTCCACTCCGACTACGACCTGCGCGCCATTAGCGCTGCTTACCCGCTCGGCGCCGTCCCGGTCTGGGTCATCAAGCACGGCCCCTACGACCATCTAGCGCGTCTCGGGCAGGCGCCGCCCGCGCACCCCGACGGCCCGATGCGACTGCTCTACCTCGGGCTTGTCCGTCCGTTCAAGGGCGTGGAGGACCTTGTCGAGGCATTCAACGGGCTCGATCGCGCCGCCGCCGAGCGGTTCCGCCTGACGATTGTCGGGGAGACCTGGGAGGGGTGGACCGCGCCTGCCGCGGCTATCGCGCGCAGCCCGCATGCCGACCTGATTCAGCGGGTGGACCGGTACGTGACGGACGCGGAGCTGTCCGCCTACTTCGGCGCGGCTGACGCGGTCGTGCTGCCCTACCACCGGTCCTCCGCGTCCGGCCCGCTGCAAATCGCGATGAGCGCGGGGCTGCCCGTCGTGGTGACGGCCGTCGGGGGCCTAGTGGAGGCGGTCAGCGACTACCCGGGCGCGCTGCTCGTCCCGCCGCGTGACCCGGCCGCGCTGCGCGGCGCCCTGCTCGCGCTGCCACCGCTGCGCGGCAGGCGCTATGCCGACCCGCACTCCTGGTACTCGGTGGCAGAGGAGTTCACCGAGCTGATGGAGGAGATCCGCGGTCGCGGGCCGCGTCCTCGTGTCCTCGGTCCTGCGGTAGGCGCGTGATGCGGGTCGCACACGTCGTCGCCTCGTACTACCCGCGCATTGGCGGGGTGGAGACCCACGTCAGGCAGATCGCGGAGGCCTGCGCCAGCACAGGAGACCAGGTGACAGTCCTGACCCACGCTACGGGCGCGGCCCCGGCACAAGAGAACCTGGGCGGCGTCCGGGTCCTTCGGTTCCCGGAGACCGTCCGCTCCGTCCGGTACCCACTGTCGCTACGGCTCTTCCGCTACCTGGCGGCGCACGTGGCGGACTTCGACGTCGTGCACGCGCACAGCTACCACACGCTGGTCGGCCACGCGGCCGCCCGCAGCGGCCTGCCGTTCGTCTTCACCCCGCATTACCACGGGACCGGCCACACGCGGGCGGCGGCGCTCATGCACCGCTTCTACCGCCCGGCCGGCGCGTGGGTGCTCGCCAGCGCCGATGCCGTCATCTGCGTCTCGGAAGCCGAGCGCGACCTGATGATCAGTGACTTCCTCACCGTGGCGCGGAAGACCTGGGTCATTCCCAACGGCACGGACTCGCGTGCGCCGTTGGTAGCGCGCCAGCGCACGGGGCCGCCGGAGCCGCCGCTGCTGCTCACGGTGGGCCGGCTTGAGCGCTACAAGAACGTCGACCTCATCATCAAGGCGTTCGGGAACATGCGGACCGTAGCCGATCTCGTCATCGTCGGCGACGGACCCGACCGGGCACGCCTCGAGGGCCTCGCGCGGGCGGTTGGCCGCATCCGGTTCGCCGGACGGGTCAGCGACGCGGAACTCGGGCGACTGCTCACCGCCGCCACCGTCGTCACCTCCGCGAGCGACCACGAGGCGTTCGGCCTGGTCGTCGCGGACGGGCTGATGGCCAGGGCGCGGGTGGTCGCGTCGGCGATCCCCGCGCACCATGAAATCGGCCGCCTCGCGGGCGATGACGCGCCGATCACCTACGTGGACCCGAGGGACACCGGCGCATACGCGGCCGCGCTCGACGCGGCGCTGGCCGCGGGCAGGGTCCCGCCCGGCCGGGCGTGGCTGCCCTCCTGGAGCGAGGTCGCCACCCTGACCCGCAGCCTCTACGCCGCGGTCGTCTCCCGGGGTGCCGCGGTTGTCACCCGAGAAGATGCCCATGATCGTTGAACCGCAGCCCACGTCGCCCGACCTGGTTCACGACGCGCGGCAGGCCGTCCCCCACCGCCATCGGACGCCCGCACGGAATACCGTCTGGGTGTGGCTGGTCGTCTTGGTCGCCGCAGCCGAGGTCGGCGGCATGGCCGCGATCGTGCACTCCTACCTCATCGCCCAGACGACCGTGAGCGGCGAGGCGGAGTTCATCTGGTTCTGGTTCGGCATGATCTGCGTCGAGCTGCCGGTGATCGCGTTGCTCGCCCGCCGGGCCACGAGCGCTGCCGCGCGATCCGCGCTGCTCGTCGTGATCGGCATCGTGACGTACGCGCCGAAGCTGCTACGCGACCCTGGGGCGCCCGTCTACCACGACGAGTTCGCGCACTGGCGGGACACCTACGACATCATCGCTAGCGGCCGGCTCTTTCAGCCCGCGCAGATCATCTCGATCATCGCCCGCTATCCCGGACTGCACGCGGCGACCGCCGTCGTCGTGGACATCACTGGCCTGAGTACCTGGCAGGCGGCAACGGTCCTGCTGCTGCTCTGCCACGTCGCGCTGCTACTTGGCATCGCCGCCCTCGCGCGGGCGATAGGGCTCGACTCGCGGGCCGCGGCGCTCGCGGCGGTGGCCTACGGGTTCAACCCGTCGTTCCTGTACTTCGACACGCAGTTCGCCTACGAGTCGATGGCAATCACGCTGGTCGTGTGGACGCTCGCCGCGTTCGCGCAAGCGATCAGGGCGGCCGGCGGGCCGCGGCGGCGTGCGTGGTGCGGCCTCACCGCTGTCCTTGCGTTCGGCTGCGTCATCACGCACCACCTGTCGACGATCGAACTGGCCGGGATCATGGCGCTGGTCTCGGCCGCGCTCTCGGTGCCGCGGCTCGCGCGGTCGGCAGGCTGGAAGGCCACGGCCGCCACTGCCTGGGGGCTAACCGCCTTCACCGGCGCGGCCATCGTGGCCTGGATCGCCTTTGTGGCGCCCGCCACGATCGCCTACTTGTCGCCTTACCTCGGCAGCGGGCTGTCGCAGCTGATGAACATGGCAGTGGGTGCGTCTTCCGGGCGTCAGCTCTTCTCCGCGTCGCTTTCTCCCGGGTGGGAACACCTCGCCGCGTTCGGCGTGCCGATCGTCGCCCTCGGGTTCGCGGTCGGCGGCTTCTTCCTGCACGTCGCGCGCCCGACAGCCACCCGGCTCCCGTCCGGCCGCCAGCGGGCGCTGCTGCTCGCCTACACCGCACTCGGCTTGGTGTACTTCCCGTCCACGGTCTTCATCCTGTCGCCTGCCGGGGCCGAGGGGGCCAGGCGGTCCTGGGCGATCACGTGGATCGGCCTGGCTATCGTCGCCGGGCCGGTGGCGGCCTGGCTGCTTGACTGGACCGCCGCGCGCGCCCGCAGGCTCACCCGCGGCGCCCTCAGGCCAGCGCTCGCCGTGCTCGCGGTCATGGCCCTCGTCGGCGGCACAGCGGCGGGTCTTGACGCGTCTTACCGCTTCCCAGGCCCGTACCTGTACGGCTCGGACGCGCGCTCGGATACCACCGAGCTGAACGCGATGACGCAATGGTTCCGCGCCAGTTTCGGCGCCGGCAATAACGTCGTCACCGACCGATTCACGGGGCTCATCATGGGCTCGTACGGCCTCCAGGACCTCGCGGATCCATCCAGCGGCTTCCCGGTGTGGGACCTCTATACCGGCCAGCCGGGGCAGTCGCTCGGCCCGCCGTTCCTCATCGCGGACCTGACGTCATCGGACTACCGCTACCTGGTGGTGGACAAGCGCATGGCGACCGACGCACCGCAGGTCGGCGTGTACTTCGAGGGCAGCGAACCGGACGGCTTCGTGCTTCCCGACGGCCAGCCCATCTTCAAGGGACGGCTCGCCAAGTTCGACGGGGTGCGCTGGATGACCAAGGTGTTCGAGTCGGACAACTACGCCGTGTACCGGATGGACCTGCCGCTCGCCAGCCCGGCCTACCAGGTTGGTCCGGCGGCCTTCCACGGGAAGCTGACGGTGGGCCGGTGAACGCACGCTCCCGGTTCTCGTGGCCCGCGACGTGGCCCTGCCGCCTGCTGCTGCTCTTCGCGGCACTCGCCCCAACGGCACTAGTGCCCGCCGGGCTCGCGCGCGCCGTAATAGCGGTGCCCGTGCTGCTTTTGGTGCCCGGTGCGCTGACCATCGGCGCCACCCCAGCGCGGCGCTCCGTGGACGCGATCGGGTTCGGCGGCCTAGCCGTTGTGCTGAGCGCGCTGTGGCTCGCCTTCGCCGCGCTGCTGCTCAACGCGCTTCAGGTACGGATCACCCCGGGCAGCGGGTACGTGTGCCTGCTGCTCACGTGCGCCCTGCTCGCGCTGGCCGCGCAGTGGCGGCTGCACCGTTGGCCGGCGGAGGCAAGCGGGTGGCTCGCCGAACCCGACGAGGCGCCATCGCGCGGCGCCTGGTACGCCGTCGGGGCCGCAGTGGCCGGACTCGCCCTGCTTGCCGGGGGCGCCTTCGTTTACGTGCGCGAGTCGCCCCAGGCACCGGCCGCGTACACGTGGCTTGCCTGGACCGGAGCACAGCCCGACGGGGTGATCGCGGTCAGCCCGGCTGGCCTCACGCTGCCATTCCAGATCAGGCACCAGCAAGCCGGCACCACCGCGTTCCGGCTGACCGCCGACTGGACCGGGGCCAACGGGCAACAGCACGCGCTGGCGGTGCCGCAGACCATGCTGCTCGGCGGCGGTGAGACCGTGCAAGCCAAGCTGACCATCCCGCCCCCGCCCGGGACGTGCGCCTACCGCGTGGTGGTGGCACTGACCGCGTTGGACAGCGCTCACCCGCAGACCTGGTCCGTCAACGCCGACGTCCGTGCCGGGCAGCGGCCCGTAGAGGAGCGTGCATGCGCCTCATGACCGCCAGCACCATAAGGCTGACCGGATGACGACGCCGACGATGCCGATCCGGTGGGCACAGGCCTACGTCACGGTCGCCCGGACGGACAGCCTGGTGCGCAACAGCCTGTTCATGATGTTGTCGACAATCGCCACCGCTGCCTTCGGCTACGTCTTCTGGGTTGTCGCCGTCCGGATCTTCGACAGCGCGGAAGTTGGCATCGCGAGCGCCGTCATCTCCCTGTGCTCCACCGTGGCACTCCTTACCTACCTTGGCCCTGGGGCCATGCTCGTCGAGCGGCTGCACGCCTACGAGCGGTCTCGGGCATGGACCGCCTTCCTGGCCCGGATGTGCGCGGCGACGGCTGCGGCCACCGCGGTCGTCGCGGCGGTGACCATTCCCGTCATCGCGCATTCGAAGAGCTACGGTTCGTTCTTCGGCACGGCGGGGACGGCGGTGCTCGCGGTGGTCGGCGCCACCGCATGGACCTTGGTCAACATGTACGGGACGGCGTTCATCGCCGCCCGGCGGGCCGACGGACTGCTTGCTGTGCAGGGGATCTGCAGCCTGCTCAAGATACTGCTGCTTGTGCCGCTGTACGCGGCGGGCCTCGGCGCCCCCGGCATCGTCGTGGCCTGGGCGGCCAGTTCCGTTCTCGGCGTGGCCGTGGGCGCGTTCTGGCTGCTGCCCAGGCTTGGCCTCGGCAAGCCGGCGCGGAGCAGCCGGCGGCGCGGCCCGGTGCGCCGTGCCCGCGGCCACCGCAGCTACATGGCACAGCGGCGGTTGCGGCGCGGCGACTACCTCTGGCACCTCGTCGGCCAGCACCTCACTAGCGTCGGCGGGCAGCTGACCCCGCTGATCCTGCCCATTCTCGTGGTTCTTCGCCTTGGCGAGGGCCCGAACGGTTATTTCTACATCACCTGGATGATCGGCAGCGTGTTCTTTATGGTAAGTCCCTCAATTTCATTCGCCCTATTCGCGGAGAGTGTCCGCACCGGACCCGGAATGCGGGCAACGGTGGTTAAGGCGTTTCGCGTGATCTCATTCTTGCTGCTGCCAGCGATGGTGGTAGCGGTGGCTGGCGGGCGGCTTATCCTCGACATATTTGGCCGCGACTATGCGCACGCTGGCTACGGGTTGCTCATCTTGCTGGCAATTTCCGCGGCGCCTGACGCCGTCTCCAATGTCGCGGTCGCGGTCTGCCGGGCGACCAACAGGCTCGGCTACTCCGCCGCGATCAACCTGGGGATCTTGGGCTGCACGGTGGTGAGCGCCTGGTACTTGATGCCACGGTACGGGCTGCTCGGCGTTGGCCTTGGCTGGCTCGCCGCGCAGGTACTCGGTGCGTTCGCTAGCATCCCCGCTTTCTTCCATCTGGAGGGAGGTGCTGCGGCATGAACCCGATCGAGGCCATCGCGGAGTCGCCGCACCTGCCACCCGCGCACCCGGCCGACAGCACGGGACGACGGCGCAGGCGACGGGACAGCGCTTCCGTCACCGTGACGCACCTTCGCACGTTCGCCGCACTGGAAGCGGTACGCGAGGACTGGCGGGCCCTGTATCTCAGCGCCGGACGGGGCAATCCGTTCGCCGCGCCCGAGTGGCAGGCCGCCTGGGCCAGGCACTTCGTCGCAGAATCCGAGCTCGACGTCTTCGCGGTATGGCGCGGCGCAGCGCTCGTCGGCCTCGCGCCCTGGTACGTCAAGCGCAGCTCGCTGCTGCCGCGGCGGCTGCAGTTGCTCGGCAGCGGCAGGCACGCCGCGCTCACGGAGCTGCCCCAGGTGCTGACCGGGCCCGGCGAGGCGCGGTCAGTGCTGCGGGCGGTCATCGGGGAGTGGGCGCGGCAACCCGCCGAATGGGGGTGGCTCGAACTGCCCGTGATGGACGACCAGGGCTGGTTCGAGCCGGAATGGCTCGCCGGGACGGCGGCGGAGTACGGTTTGGTGCAGCACAAGACGACCAGGGCCGCGGTGGTCATGGACCTCCCGTCCGACGTTGCGGCGCTGCATGCCGGGTTGAAGCGGAACCTGCTTGAGTCCACGCACCGCGCCCGCAACAGGCTCGACAAGACGGGGCACCCATGGGCGGTCACGGCCCATGAGGACGCGAGTGACATCGCGGCCACGCTGCCGGTGCTGGCCCGGCTGCACGCGGCCCGAGCACAGGTAGCGGGCCGCAGGAACCACCCCGACCAGCTCGCTACCAGCGCCCGGCGCCTGTTTCTCGGCGATGCGCTGGTCGCCATGGCGGCCAAGCGGCAGGCGCGGATCCTGACGCTTGACGTCGGCGGCCAGCCGGTCGCGGCGCAGCTCGTACTGGACGCGCCAGAAGGTAGCTATCTCAGCCTCAGCGGGCTCGACCCGGCGTGGTGGAACGTCAGCCCGGTGACGCTGCTCCAGTTGCACGCTGCGCAAGACGCGGTGGCACGCGGGCACCACGCGTTCAACCTCTCGGTCGGGCCGAGCGTCAGCAAGCTCCGCTGGAGCGAGCAGATCAGGCAGCACCCCGAGTTCCTTGTCTGCGGCCCACGGCGGTCGTCGCGACTCGCGTTCACGGGCTACCGCATGGCATCCGCCGCCGCGGCCGTCCGTCGCGAAGCGCGCCGGCACAGGAACCAGAAGGAGACGGCCCGTGCGCATCCTGCAGCTCACTGACCTGTACACCCCGGTGATCGGCGGTCTGGAGCGGCACGTGGCCACCTTGTCCGCCGAACTGCAGCGGCTGGGCCACGTCGTCACGGTCGTCACGCTCAGGCCCGACGGCCTGCCCGCGGAGGAAGTGATCGACGGCGTCCGGGTCATCCGGGTCCGGAGCCTCGCCCAGCGCATCCCCGGTGTGCACGCCAGCGCCGCGCACCCGTTCCACCCCACCGCACCGGACCCGGCAACGATCGCGGCGCTGCGCCGTGTCCTCTCCGCCGAACGCCCGGATGTCGTCCACAGCCATAGCTGGCTGCAGTACTCCTTCTTCCCGCTGTATCACCCGAAGAAGGGGCCGGCGCACGTGGTGACGATGCACGACTACGGCCTCACCTGTCCGCGCAAGACCATGCAGCCATCCGTCCGTTCCGCTCAGTGCGCCGGGCCAGGGCTCGGCAAGTGCCTGACCTGCGCACCCGCACAGTACGGCGCGGTCAAGGGCGCCGCGGTCGCCGGGCTGCACTTCGGCAGCCGGTTCCTGAACCGCCGCGCGGACCGCTACATCGCGGTCAGCGCCGCCGTGGCCAGGCAATCCGCGAAGGCACTGCCAGCGGGCCACCAGATCGCCGTGCTGCCGACCATGATCCCGGACGGCAGCTACGCCTTGGCCGCCGCGACCCCGCGGCCGGATTTCCTCCCCGCCCAGGATGGCTACCTGATTTTCGTCGGCGCGCTTGGCCGGCACAAAGGCGTTGACGTCCTGCTCGAGGCGCGCCGCAGGATGCGGCACAACCTCCCGCTTGTCCTACTAGGTATCCCGAGGCCAGACTCGCCGCCGCTCGGCGGGCCGAATGTCGTTGCGGTCAAGAACGTGCCGCACGCGCAGGCGATGGCGGCACTGCAGCGCTCGTCCATCGTGGTCGTGCCGTCGGTTTGGCATGAGCCGATGGGCCGGGTGGCCGCCGAAGGCATGCTCGTCGGACGGCCGGTCGTCGCATCGAACGTCGGCGGCCTCACGGACATCGTCGAGGACGGCCTGACCGGGCTCCTAGTGCCGCCCGGCGACGCGGGTGCGCTCGCGCGGGCACTCGACGCCCTGCTCGACAACCCGGAACTGCGGGCCAGGATGGGGCAGGCGGGCCAGTTGCGGGCCCGCCGCTTCGAGGCGTCAGCCATCACCCCGCGCATCATCGACGTCTTCACGGGCGCGTTGCGTGACCGTTCCAACACATAGAGCAATGTAGTGGGGATAGCATGCGAGTCCTATGCGTCGGCACGAGGACAGCGAAGCCATTTGCCGTTGCGGCCACGGACGGGCCGCGCATGAGCACTACCGTGCTGGAACCGAGTGCCCGGTATGCAGTGACTGCCCACGGTTCCGGCCGGCCCGCACGCTCTGGCGGCTCAGCACCTATCTGCCACGCCGCTCTCGTTCCTAAGACGCAAGGCTTCCCCTCGCCCAGAGCCTTCGCTTCAGCGCACTGCTCAGATGAAAGGGGAAAAGTAGTGCAAATCACCGTAATCGGCTGCGGTCACTTGGGGGCGACGCACGCTGCGTGCATGGCGTCCATTGGCCATGAGGTCGTGGGTGTGGATATCGACAGTGGGAGGGTGGAACTGCTGAACTCCGGCCGGGCATGGTTCTACGAGCCCGGCCTTAACGTGCTGCTCGCGGAGAACATCAAGGCCGGGCGGCTCCACTTCACCACCAGCTTCGCCGAGGCCGCAGCGTTCGCGCGCGTGCATTTCATCGGCGTGGCCACGCCAGGGCAGCCCGATGGTGCGTATGACCTGTCGCAGTTGCACAACGCCGTGGCCGCACTGGTCCCGCACGTGCGCGGTGAGACTTTGATTATCGGCAAGTCGACCGTGCCACCGGGCACCGCGGTAGAACTGCAGGCGCTGGCGGATAGCTTGCGTCACCCTGGCCCTGAGGCCAGCGTCGAGGTCGCCTGGAACCCGGAGTTCGTGCGCGAGTCCTGCGCGGTGCAAGACACGCTGCGCCCTGACCGGATCGTGGTCGGCACCGCAAGCGGACGCGCCGCGGAACTGATCTGGGAGATCTACCAGCCGATCGCGGAGGCCGGCGTCCCGCTCCTCGCCACGGACCTGGCGACCGCCGAACTCGTCAAGGGCGCGGCCAACGCTTTCCTCGCGACGAAGCTCTCGTTCATCAACTCCATGGCGGATATCTGCGTGGCCACAGGCGGCGATGTGCGGGCCCTAGCGGCGGCCCTCGGCATGGACCCGCGCATCGGCCCGGCGTTCCTCCACGCTGGGGCCGGCTACGGCGGTGCCTGCCTGCCCAAAGACGTGCGCGGTCTAGGCAGGTTCGCCCGGCAGATCGGCGTTGGTGGCGCGGCCGACCTTCTCGCGGCGGTCGACGCGGTCAACGCGGCCCGCCCGGACCAGGTCATCGGCGTCGCCCGCAACGCACTCGGCACGCTGGCGGGTCGCAGAATCGGGATCTGGGGCGCCGCGTTCAAAGCGGGAACCGACGATGTCCGCGATTCCGCCGCACTCCGCATAGCCGACGGACTGCGTCGGCTAGGGGCCGATGTGACGGTCTACGACCCGTTGGCCACGAAGAACGCCCAGGCGGTACTCCCCGAGATCAAGTACACCGATTGCCCGCTCGCCGCCGCGAGCGGCGCGGACGCACTCGTGGTGGCCACCGCGTGGCCGGAATTCGCCGCAGTCCGCCCAGCCGAGGTAGCAGCCCGCACGAGCCGCCAGGTCGTCGTCGACGCCTGCCAGGGCATCAACCTGGAATCGTGGCGCGGCGCAGGCTGGGAGGTCGCATCCTTGGTCGCCGCCCGCCCGATAGGCACCCACTTCTGACTCAGCGAAGCACTGGATGGGCTTGCCGTGTCCCGTCGGGACGCCGCAAGCCCATCCGGCCACGCAGATCATGCACTGCCAGTGGCACTAGCGGTCGGCCAGCGAGCGGAGCTTGTCGATGACCCCTACCTGGCGGCGGAGGGCATGGAGGTAGCAGAACAGCGGCGGCGGCAGCAACGGGAGCAAGGGCGCACGGCGGGCGTGGAGCACCGCAGCGAACTGGCTCGGGGTTAGGTTCGTGTAGCGGGCGACGCTTTCGAACCAGAGGGCGCTGCGCGCTGCCTCTGTCGCGCGGGCGCGCAACTCGGCCTGGCGCTGCTTCTGGTATCCAGTCAAGGCCTCGTGGAGACTCCCCTTGGCGAGGTCAGCCCCGTGGCCCGCGCGCTCGCCGGCCCGGCGCAGGTGGCTCGCCAGCGCGATCACGTCCTGCATCGCCAACGTGGTGCCCAGCCCGACGGAGAAGCTCGCGGTGTGCGCGGCGTCGCCAACTAGGACGACGTTGCCGTGGTGCCAGCGCTCGTTGCTGACCGTGCGGAAGTTCAGCCACTGGGCCTCAGTGCCGTCGCTGAACTGCGTCCACAGCCGCCGGCCCGCAAGGGGAGCGGCGAAGATCGACTCAAGACGGTCAAGCGTGCGGCCGACCGGACTGGTGTCGAACCCGAGGCCCGTCCACGTCTCCGGCGCGCACTCGACGATGAAGGTGCTAGTCATGGGGTCGTGCTGGTAAGCGTGGGCCCAGATCCAGCCGGCTTCCGTTGGCTCGAAGAAGAAGCTGAATGCCTCAAACACCTTGCCGGTACCCAGCCAGATGTACTTGTTCCGCCCTTCGGCGATCGAGGTGCCGAACTCCGGGCTTGTCCGGAACCGGCTGTTCACCCCGTCGGCCGCCACGATCAGGTCCGCGTCAGGCAGTTCTGACTTGTCGCGGACCTCGCGGGAGTAGTGGATCTCCACGCCGAGTCGCCTGGCCCGGTGGGCGAGCAGGTCAACGAACCGCTGGCGGCCCACCCCGTGCGCGTCGCCGTTACGGTCGTTGACCTCACGCTCGCCACCGAAGCAGACGACTTGGTCGTGCCAGCGCACGGACTGCGACTTGATCTCCTTGGCCGACTCGGCGTCGAGTTCGGCCAGCGTGGCCAGGAACTTCTGCTCCATGGTCACGCCCCAGCCGTGGGTAGCGCCCTCTTTGCTCCGTTCAAAGACGGTCACGTCATTTGCCGGATCCCAAAGCTTCATCAAAATGGAAAAGTAAAGCCCGGCAGGTCCCCCGCCGACGCACACAATTCGCACAGTGCCCCCCATTGTGCGGATGAATGACCCTTTGCTGCTGATGGCGGGTCATGTCTTCAGGAAACAGGAAGGATAAAATAACCTGGCTCCTGTATATGAATTCCGTATGAAGCTTACCGTCCCCGGCGCGCGCCGCGCGTACGAAGAAAGTCACTGACTACATATTCTCCCAGTCGCTCCGGTGTTGCGCGCAGCACGCGGCCGCCATTGCGCTTTGCGACGTTATCGACAAAAGCGGCAAGGCGCTCATCATCGGCCAGCATGAAGATGTTCAGCGCCGCGTGCCGCCTGGTCATCTTGTCCACTTCGGCCAGCGTGAGCTCGATGGTCTCCGGTGCGGGCGGCCAGTCGAACCACGGCCGCCCGTCGCGCATCAGGTGCGCGGTCGGCTCGCCGTCGGTGACGATCAGCACCACCGGGTCGTGCTCTGGATGCTTGTCGAGGTGACGGCCGGCGATCATCAGCGCGTGGTGCAGGTTGGTGCCCTGGACCATGTCCCAGCCGAGCCCCGCCAGTTCTGTCTCGTGCAGTTCCCGCGCGTAGTTGGAGAACCCGATGACCTGGATCGCGTCCTGCGGGTACTTGGTCCGCAGCAGCGCGTGCAGCGCGAGCGCGGTCTGCTTGGCGACC
>Ga0070714_100002311_pt1 | contig 14031 bp, 14 predicted proteins | sample LARL83metaG_FD_65450 | JGI IMG/M metagenome (GOLD analysis project Ga0070714, IMG submission 65450) | Corn, switchgrass and miscanthus rhizosphere microbial communities from Kellogg Biological Station, Michigan, USA - LAR L8-3 metaG | ecosystem: Host-associated > Plants > Roots > Rhizosphere ...
GACCGCAACCAGCCCCGCACCAGCACGCGCCGGCCCTTGAGCTCCGCCGGATCGGTGCCGAAGCGCCTGAGGTCGCCGGCGGAGATCCACAGCGGCAGCTTCCCGTCCAGCAGCAGCTTGAGGCCGAAGCTGGAACGCACCGCACCGGTGATCTCGCCGCGCAGGATCAGGAACGTCCCGGGCTTCAACTCGGCGTGGCTGGTATCCGTGACGAGCGGTGAGGTCTTGGACCATATGCCCAGCCGCAAGTTTCGCGCCTGGGCTTCCGCCTGTGCGTAGCAATCGAGTTGCGAGAGGTCCGGGGGCACCGCGACCAGCACCGCGAGGCCTTCGCGGATGAGTTCCAGCCCAAGATCCTCGCCGCCGGCGAACACATAGGCGAGGCTGCGGCCGTGTTCGTCATAGCTGTCCACACCTGCGCCCAGGCGCAACTTGCCGCCATGTTCGACGATGAGTTGCTTCAGCCGGTCGCGCGCCTGGGCCGCATAGGCTTGGTCCGCTGCGCCGTCGTGGCCCAGCTCCATGGCATCGATCCCGACGAAGCGCACATGGCGGCCGTCGGCGAGCACCAGGGTATCGCCATCGGTGACGCGCCGGATGCCGGTGTCTGGCGGACCGGGCGGAGCGGGGCAGGCGGCGAACGCCGCGGGCGCCAGCAGGCTGAACCCGAGCCCCAAAAGGAAACGCCGCATCTTTTGGATGCGGCGTCTCATGGTCATCTTCTGAGCGGGGCTCAGGCGGTCTTGCCACCGGCGGCGGGGGCAGCCGGGCCGCGCGCATACTTCTTGCGGAACTTGTCCACGCGGCCGGCAGTGTCGACGATCTTCTGCTTGCCGGTGAAGAACGGATGGCAGGCAGAGCACACTTCCACGGCCAGGTCGTGGCCGAGGGTGGAGCGGGTCACGAAGCTGTTGCCGCAGCTGCAGGTCACGGTGATGTCTTTGTACTCGGGATGGGTGGCGGCTTTCATGACGTCCTCTGCTCTCGCTCGATGGGGTTTTGGGACCCTCAAAAGGGCGCGCATCATAGCGCGGGGCTCCCGAGGGGGCAAGCCATATATGGGGACGCCGGGTCGGGCCGCCAAGGGGCGGGGAGTTACGTCCGGAACATCAGCGTGAATCTCAGCAGAAATCGTTAAGTGCTTGCCCTGGATGAGGAAACGGCGATTGTCCACATTTCCTGTGGATAACTCTGTGGATGATGCTGGGCGGTTTCGGCTATCTCAGGGAAAAGCGCCGGGATTTTGCTTTTGGGGCAAAACCTAGCCAATCCATAAGATCAATCAAATCAAGGACTTAAATATTGGGAAAACTCTACCGTCGCAAAACGGACATACAGGTTTCACGCTTGAGTTCCACGCCAAACAAGTGTGCATAACTGCTTGTTGCCGCGGAAAAACTTTCTCAGGTATTTACCGGAGCGAGGCGGCTCTGCGCCGAGAAGATGCGGTCCAGGCGCACCCTGAGTTGCTCCCCGGCGGCGTTCAGGAGCACCAGGAATTCCTCACCCCGGCAGGTCTCCAGATCCTTGGGCAACAGGGTCTCGAGATGATCCAGGCCATCGCTGCCGCGCCAAGAGAGGGTGAGAGGGGTGCGGTGCATGATGGCGAGCTCATACTCGCTATGCAGGCCGCAGTCGATGGGTCGGTAATCACTCATTCTCGATTCAAGTCTAGGCGCTGGCTTGCCGGTTTGCATCCTTCGCCGGGAGGAATAATGACTGCAGGTCATTTAGATAGTTTTGGCCCCGGGAAGTGACTTTCCAGCCCTGTGGCGTGCTCTCCAGCAGTCCCTTGTCCACAGCCAGCTTCAGCTCGGTCTCGATATCCCCGATGGGCAGACCCGTGGCGGCTTCGAACTCGCCGGCGCTGAACGTCTCCACCAACCGCAGGCGGTTCAACATGAACTCGAAGGCCAGGTCCTGTCCTGTCACCCGCGCCACGTCGCCCAGGGACTTGGGCGTGCCGGCGCTCTCGAGATACGCCTCCGGATGCTTGAGCTTCCACAGGCGCGTGACCGCGCCGGCTTGGTCCGTGAGCTTGCCATGGGCACCGGCACCTAGCCCAAGGTAGTCGCCGAAGCGCCAGTAGTTGAGGTTATGGCGGGCCTGGCGGCCCGGCTGGGCATAGGCCGAGATCTCGTACTGGGCATAGCCGCGCTCCGCCAGGAACGCCTGGCAAGCCTGCTGCATGTCCCACACCACTTCGTCTTCCGGCAGCAGCGGAGGGTGGACCGCAAACAGGGTGTTGGGTTCGAGAGTGAGCTGGTAATGGGAGATATGGGCAGGCTTGAGCGCCACCGCCTGTTCCAGGTCCGCCAGGGCCTCGGGCAGCTCCTGCTTCGGAAGGGCATACATGAGATCCAGGTTGAAGTTGGAGAGCCCTGCCGCGTGGGCTTCGTCGGCGGCGCGCACGGCTTCTTCGCTCGAATGGATCCGGCCCAGCACCTCCAGCTTCTTCGGCGCGAAGCTCTGCACGCCGATGGAGAGTCGCGTCACGCCCGCGCCTTTGTAAGCGGCGAAGCGGCCCCGCTCCACGGTGCCGGGGTTGGCTTCCAGCGTGACTTCCGCATCGGCTGCCATCGGCAGCCGGGCGTGCACGCCTTCCAGGAAACGGCCGATGCTCTCGGCGGAAAAGAGACTCGGCGTGCCGCCGCCGAAGAACACGGTCTGGATCTCGCGGCCCGTCACCCGCGGCAGGTCCTGGTCCAGGTCCTTCAGCAGCGCGTCCACGTAGGCCCGTTCCGGCAGCGCCCCCTTGAGCCCGTGCGAGTTGAAATCACAATACGGGCATTTCTTCACGCACCACGGGAGGTGGACGTAAAGACTCAACGGCGGCAGTGGACGGGACATCAGTGCCTTGCGCGGAAATGCGCCGCGAGGCGGGCGAGCGCCTGGCCCCGGTGGCTGAGCTGGTTCTTCACCTCCGGCGGTAGTTCCGCGGAGGAGCAACCCTTCTCCGGCACCCAGAACACCGGGTCATAACCGAAGCCGTTGCTGCCGACGGGCGCGCGCAGGACGGAGCCTTCCCACACGCCTTCGGCTACCAGCGGTGCCGGGTCCTGGGCGTGCTTCAGGTACACGATCACGCAGCGGAAGCGGGCGCTGCGGCCGAAGTCCGGCACCTCGTGCATCGCCTTCAGCAGCTTCTCCAGGTTGGCCCGGTCGTTCGATGGCGTCCCCGCATAGCGGGCCGAGTGGATGCCCGGGGCGCCATCCAGAGCATCCACTTCCAGGCCGGAATCGTCGGCGATGGCCGGCAACTTCGCGTGGCTGGCGGCGTTGCGGGCCTTCAGGATGGCGTTCTCGATGAAGGTGAGGCCGGTCTCCTCCGCTTCCGGCACACCGAGAGCGCCCTGGGCCACGATCTCCATGTCGAGACCGTTCAACATGGCGTTGAGCTCTTTCGCTTTGCCAGCGTTGTTCGTGGCAAGTACAACTTTGCGAGCCATTACTTCGCCAAAGCCTCGCGCTGCTTCTGCATGAGTTCCTTGATGCCCTGTTCCGCGAGCTTCAGCATCGCGTCCAGCTCATGGCGATGGAAGGCATGGCCTTCGGCAGTACCCTGCACCTCGATGAAGGCGCCGGCGTCGTTCATCACCACGTTCATGTCGGTCTCCGCCTGGGAGTCCTCGCTGTATTCCAGGTCCAGCACCGGCTGGCCGCCGACGATGCCCACCGATATCGCCGCCACGGCGCCATGGATGGGATCTTGCTTCAACAGGCCTTGTTTCTGCAGCGTCGCTACCGCGTCCTTCAACGCCACATAGGCGCCGGTGATGGCAGCGGTGCGGGTTCCGCCGTCGGCTTGCAGCACGTCGCAATCCATCGTGAGGGTGCGCTCGCCCAGGGCTTCCATGTCCATCACCGAGCGCAGCGACCGGCCGATGAGACGCTGGATCTCGTGGGTGCGCCCGCCCTGCTTGCCGCGGGCGGCCTCACGGTCTGAGCGGGTGTGGGTGGAGCGGGGCAGCATGCCGTACTCCGCCGTGACCCAGCCCTGGCCCTTGCCCTTCAGGAACGGCGGCACCCGCTCCTCGACGCTGGCGGTGCATAGCACCTTGGTGTCGCCGAAGCAGGCCAGCACCGAGCCTTCCGCATGGCGGGTGTAGTGGCGGGTGAGGATGACAGGACGCAACTCGTGCGCCGCGCGGCCGATGCGCATGCAGGGCTTCCGGATATGCCGAGAGGGGAAGGATTATACGGCTACGAAATATCGAAGTGACTACGCGTCTTCTAGTCCATCCAGCGCAGTGCCACCGCCGTCACGTTATCGCTCGAAGGCGAAGCTGTCTGCTCCGCCTCCCGCGCCAGCACGTCCAGGATGTCCTGCAGCTCCAGGTGCGAGGTCAGTTCCTTCGCCAGGTGCTCCTCCCTGAGTGGCGCCCAGAAGCCGTCCGAGCAGAGCAGCATCACGTCGCCGGCCATGAGCGGCCTGGGCTCGGTGATTGTGATCTGCGGGATGTCCGGATCCCCGCCGAGGCACTGCTCGACGAAGTTGCGCATGGGATGGGTGCGCACGTCCGAGTCCTTGAGCAGGCCCTGCTGCACCAGGAGTTCCACCGCGCTGTGGTCGCGGGTGCGGGTGAAGACCTTCTGGTCGCGCATCAGGTAGATGCGGCTGTCGCCCACGTGGGCCCAGGTGGCGCAGTTGTCCGCCACCACGCACACCGTGATGGTGGTGCGGGGCCGTAGCTCCGGCGCCAGCGCCGAACCCAGCATGTACACCGCCTCGTGCGCCTCGACGATGCTCTCGCGCAGGAAATCGCCGGCATCGCGGATGCCGCCGCGCAGGCGCTTGAAGCAGCGCACCAGCGCGTCGATGGCCGCCTCCGCCGCCACGTCGCCGCCGATGTGGCCGCCCATGCCGTCGGCCACCACCAGCAGGATGCGGGTGTCGGTCACCACGATGGATGCCCGATCCTGGTTGTCGTTGCGGTTGCCCTGGAGGCTGACCTGGGCTGTCTCGACGTTCAAACGCGTCCCCCGGTTGGGCGGCCGTGCGGGCCGGGCGCTTTGGGCGTGCGCCGCGTTTAGCTTAACATTACGACGCCCGGCACCCTCCTTCAGCCCGCGGCTTGGAAATACAGCACATGGCCCGCAGCATGACCGGTTTTGCGCGCCGCGAGGCCCGCGGCGATTTCGGCGTCCTGGTGTGGGAGCTGCGCAGCGTCAACCACCGTTACCTGGACATGAGCCTCAGGCTCCCGGAGGAGTTGCGCGCCCTGGAGGGAGAATGCCGCGAGCGCATCGCCGCCGCGGTGAAGCGCGGCAAGCTGGACGGGCAGCTGCGTTTCGAGCCCGCCGCCGGTGGCCGTGATTCCCTGCAGGTGGACGAGGCCCGGGCCCGCGCCGTGGGCAACGCCATCGCCCAGGTGGCCGGGGTGATCGGCGCCACTGGCAGCGTGAATCCGGCCGAGGTGTTGCGCTGGCCCGGCGTGGTGCAGGAGCCGCCCCTGGACGTGGCGGCGGTGGGCCAGACCGCCCTCAAGCTGCTGGAGCAGACCCTCGCCGACCTCGCCGCGGCACGCGGCCGGGAGGGCGAGCGCACCGCCGCCATGCTCGACGAGCGGGCCGCCGGCATCACCCGCATCGTGGCCGAGCTCAAGAAGCGTCAGGGCGACATGACCGCCGCGCTGCGCGACAAGCTGCGCTCCCGCGTCGAGGAACTCAAGGTGCAGGTGGATCCGCAGCGCCTGGAGCAGGAACTGGTGATGCTGGCCCAGCGCCTGGACGTGGCGGAGGAACTGGACCGCCTCGGCAGCCATCTCAAGGAGTTCTCCGACACCTTGAAGAGCGGCGAGGCGGTAGGCCGCCGGCTCGATTTCCTGATGCAGGAGTTCAACCGCGAGGCCAATACCCTGGGGTCCAAGTCCCAGGACGCGGCGGTGACCCAGCAGGTCGTCGATCTCAAGGTCCTGATAGAACAGATGCGAGAACAGGTGCAGAACCTTGAGTAGCGCTCCAGTGAAGCGCGGCCACCTGTTCCTGGTCACGGCGCCTTCCGGCGCCGGCAAGACCAGCCTGGTGCGCGCGCTGCTCCAGGATCATCCCAACATCAGCTTCTCCATCTCCTACACCACGCGCCCGAAGCGTCCGAAGGAGGAGCACGGCCACGACTACTTCTTCGTGGACAAGGCCGAGTTCCAGCGCATGGTGGCGGCGGGAGAGTTCCTGGAACACGCACAGGTCTTCGATAACCACTACGGGACTTCGCGGAAGGTCGTCGAGGAATCGATGGCCAAGGGCCGCGACGTGCTGCTGGAGATCGACTGGCAGGGGTCGGCCCAGGTGCGCAAACTGATGCCCGAGGCCGTCTCCATCTTCATCCTGCCTCCCAGCCGCGACGAGCTGGAGCGCCGCCTGCGCTCCCGCGGCACCGACAGCGACGCGGTCATCGCCCGCCGCCTCCAGGACGCCGTGGGCGACATGTCCCATTGGCGCGAGTTCGACTACGTGGTGGTCAACGACACCTTCGAGCATGCCCTGGCGGAGCTGGCGGCCATCGTCACCGGCCGCGGTCAGGCCTCCCGGGTGGACCGACCCGGTCTCAAGACCACCGTCGAGGCCCTCCTGGCCTAGGTCTGTGGGGTTCCAATAACCCGACCCCTCCGGTAAACTATTAGACCCTGTTTCTAAAGCCTTTTTTGCCGGAGTTCCTGTAATGGCGCGCGTCACGGTCGAAGATTGCCTGGGCAACGTGGATAACCTGTTCCAGCTGGTGCTGGTCGCGACCAAGCGCTCGCGGCAACTGGCCCGCGGCGTGGAACCCAGCGTGCCCTGGGAGAACGACAAGCCCACCGTGGTGGCGCTGCGCGAGATCGCGGCCGGCAATGTCGGCCCCGCCATCCTCGACGAAGTGGAACAGATCCCCGAAGAGGAGCCGGTGGAGCAGCAGCCGGTGGTGATGATGGACGCGGAGGACCCGCTCTAAACCCAGAGCCGGTCTCTTCAACTATGAGCCAGGTCGCCTCGTCCCTGTTGGATATCGTCAGAGGCAAGCGGGCGACCGGCATCGAGGATCTGCTTCCCAAGCTCCGCCTCTACCTGCCCGAGCCGCAGGTGGAGGAGATCCACCAGGCTTATCTCTTCGGTGCCGCCGCCCATGAGGGCCAGCGCCGCCTCTCCGGCGAACCCTACATCTCCCACCCCGTGGCGGTGGCCTCCATCCTGGCCGACCTGCACATGGATCACCGCACCCTCGAGGCGGCGATCCTGCATGACGTCATCGAGGACACGCCCACCCTCAAGGAAGAACTGCTCACGCGCTTCGGTCCCGAGGTGGCGCAGCTCGTGGACGGCGTCTCCAAGCTCACCCAGATCAAGTTCAAGAGCCGCGCCGAGGCCCAGGCGGAGAACTTCCGCAAGATGGTCCTCGCCATGGTGGAGGACATCCGCGTCATCATGGTGAAGCTGGCGGACCGGCTGCACAACATGCGCACCCTGGAGGCCATGCCGCCGCCCAAGCGCCGCCGCATCGCCGCCGAGACCCTCGAGATCTACGCGCCCATCGCACACCGGCTGGGCATGAGCGCCATCCGCATGGAGCTGGAAGACCTGGGGTTCCAGGCCCTGCACCCCATGCGCTACAAGGTGCTGGCCAAGCACCTCAAGCGCTCGCGCACCCACCAGAAGGAGATGGTGGCGAAGATCAGCAAGAGCCTGGTGCAGGCGCTGCAGCGCGAGGGCATGGCTGCCGAGGTGGAGGGCCGCGAGAAGCACGTCTACAGCGTGTACCGGAAGATGCGTGCCAAGCGCCTGCCCATGCACGAGGTGCTGGACGTGCACGCCTTCCGCGTGGTGGTGAAGCGCACCGACGAGTGCTACCGGGCGCTCGGGGTGGTGCACAACCTGTTCAAGCCGGTGCCCGGCAAGTTCAAGGACTACATCGCCATCCCCAAGGCCAACGGCTACCAGTCGCTGCATACAGTGCTGATCGGACCCGGCGGCGTGCCGCTGGAGGTGCAGATCCGCACCGAGGACATGCAGAAGGTCTCGGAGTCCGGCATCGCCGCGCATTGGCAGTACAAGACCGGCGAGGGCGGTGCCACCGCCCCCGAGGTGCGCGCCCGCGAGTGGCTGAAGGGCGTGATGGAGATGCAGCAGGGCACCGGCAGCTCGCTGGAGTTCCTGGAGAACGTCAAGGTCGACCTGTTCCCGGACGAGGTCTACGTGTTCACGCCGCAAGGCGACATCCGCCGCCTGCCGCGCGGTTCCAGCACCGTGGACTTCGCCTACGCGGTGCACACCGACGTGGGCAACGCCTGCGTGGCTGCCAAGATCGACCGGCGCCTGGTGCCGCTGCGCACCCAGCTAGAGAACGGCCAGACCGTGGAGATCATCACCGCACCCAACGGGCGGCCTAACCCGGCCTGGCTCAACTTCGTGGTCACCGCCAAGGCGCGCGCCAACGTGCGCCACTACCTCAAGAACCTGAAGCGCGAGGATGCGGTGGAATTGGGCCGGCGCATGCTGGAGCGGGCGCTGGCGGCGCTCTCGCTCAAGCTCACGCGGGTCCCGGAGTCAGAGCTCGCGGCGCTGGTGAAGGACTTCAAGCTCAGCGACCAGGACGAGCTGTTCGAGTCCATCGGCCTCGGCCATCACCTGGCGCCGCTGGTGGCGCGCCGCCTGATGCCGGCGCGGGACGAGGAGGAGCAGCCGGCCCTCAAGCCCAGCGCGCCGCTGCTGATCCGTGGCACCGAGGGCCTGGTGGTGACTTTCGCCCGCTGCTGCCACCCCATCCCCGGCGACCGCATCATCGGCGTGCTCACCAGCGGACGCGGCATCGTGGTGCACCGCGACAACTGCGGCAACCTCAGCGAGTACCGCGCCCAGCCCGAGAAGCTCATCGAGGTGCAGTGGGAGAAGAAGCTCAAGCGCGATTTCCCGGTGGAGCTGCGCGCCGAGGTGGCCAACCAGCGCGGCGTGCTCGCCACCATGGCCGCGGCCATCGCCGACATGGGCTCCAACATCGAGCACGTCAACCAGCAGCAGCGCGACGACTTGACCGCGGTGCTGAGCTTCGTGCTCGCGGTGCGCGATCGCACCCACCTGGCGCGGATATTGCGCAGACTGAGGGGACTGCCTCAGGTCATGAAAGTTTCCCGCAGCAAGGCCTGAACATCTTCTGAACCCGGCTCTGCGCTCATCGCTTCGCCCAGCGCGGCACCCGCCACTGTGCGATTCACGCCGCAAAAAATGTCTCATACTACGTTTCCGAACGTCCCACCCGAGGCTGCCTATGACCAGGACCAGCATCTTCACGGACCAGGCTCCCAAGGCCATCGGCCCCTATTCGCAGGCGGTGCGCGCCGGCAACACCGTCTATCTCTCCGGGCAGATCCCGCTGGACCCCAAGACCGGCGAGCTGATCTCCGGCGACATCCAGCGCGAGACCCGCCGCGTGTTCGATAACCTCAAGGCGGTCACCGCCGCCGCCGGCGGCGGCCTCAAGGACGTGGCGCGCGTCACCATCTTCCTCACCGACCTCGGCGACTTCGCCAAGGTCAACGAGGTCATGGCGGAGTATTTCCAGGAGCCCTATCCGGCCCGCGCCACCCTCGGCGTGGCGGCGCTGCCCAAGGGCGCGCGGGTCGAGATCGACGCGGTGATGGTGCTCGCCTGACACGGACAGCGGCCGCCTGGCCATGAAAGCCGACGCGGTACCGTCCGGCACATCCGCGCCGGTCACGCGCTTGCGGGGCGTGGGCCCGCAGGTGGCGGAGAAGCTGGCGCGCCTGGGGGTGCGCAGCGTCGAGGATCTGCTGTTCCACCTGCCGCTGCGTTACGAGGACCGCACCCGCATCACGCCCATCGGCGCATTGCGTCCCGGCTGGACCGCGTCCGTCGAGGCAGTGGTGGAGCTCACCGAAGTGGCGTTCCGCGGCCGGCGCATGCTGTTGACCCGCATCAGCGACGGCACCGGCGCGCTGACCCTGCGTTTCTTCCATTTCAACGCCGCCCAGCAGGCCATGCTGGCACGGGGTGCGCGCCTGCGCTGCTACGGCGAGGTGCGCCCCGGCAAGGCCACGCTGGAGATGGTGCATCCGGAGTACAAGATCCTCGGCAAGGACGACCTCGCGCCCCGCGAGCCCGCGCTGACGCCCATCTACCCAGCCACCGAGGGCGTGCAGCAGGTGAAGTTGCGGGCACTCACGGACCAGGCCCTGTCCTGGCTCGCACACGGCAACGCCCTGGAGGAGCTGCTGCCGGCGGAGGTGCTCGGCAAAGACATGCCGCCTCTCGCCGAGGCCTTGCGCTATGTGCACCGCCCTCCAACCGACGCGGACCTTAGCCAGCTCATGGACGGCAGCCACCCCGCGCAGCAGCGCCTCGCCTTCGAAGAGTTGCTCGCGCATCACCTCAGCCTGCGTCGTCTGCGCCTAGCGGAAGATCGTAGCCGCGCCGCGCCGCTGAGCTGCGCAGGCAAGCTCGCCGCGCAGTTCCGTGCCAGCCTGCCCTTCAAGCTCACGGGCGCGCAGGAGAAGGTGGCGGGGGAGATCGCCGAGGACGTGGCCCGTGCCCATCCCATGATGCGGCTGGTGCAGGGCGACGTGGGCAGCGGCAAGACCGTGGTGGCGGCGCTGGCAGCCCTGGGCTGCATCGAGGCAGGCCACCAAGCGGCGCTCATGGCGCCGACGGAACTGCTGGCGGAGCAGCACTTCCGGAACTTCTCCAATTGGCTGCTGCCGCTCGGTATCGAGCCGGTATGGCTCTCGGGCCGCAGCAAGCCCGCGGATCGGAGCGCGGCCATCGCCAGGCTGAGCGACGGAGCCGCGCGCATCGCCATCGGTACCCACGCCTTGTTCCAGGAAGACGTGCGCTTCCAGGACCTGGCGCTGGTCATCATCGACGAGCAGCACCGCTTCGGCGTGCACCAGCGTCTGGCGCTGCGTGAGAAAGGCGCGGGTGATGGCACGCACCCGCACCAGCTCATCATGACCGCCACGCCGATCCCGCGCACCCTCGCCATGACCGCCTATGCGGACCTGGACGTCTCAGCCATCGATGAACTGCCGCCCTCGCGCCGGCCGGTGAAGACCGTGGCGCTCAGCGAATCCAAGCGCGCCGAGGTGGTGGCGCGGGTGGAACAGGTCTGCCGCGAGGGCCGTCAGGTGTATTGGGTATGCCCGCTCATCGAGGAATCGGAACTGCTGCAGGCCCAGGCGGCGGAAGACACCGCCCAGGCTCTCGCCAAGGCATTGCCGGCGCTCAAGGTCGGCTTGCTGCATGGCCGGCTCAAGGGCAAGCAGCGGGATCAGATCATGTCCCAGTTCAACGCCGGCGACATCGACCTGCTGGTCGCCACCACCGTGGTGGAGGTGGGTGTGGACGTGCCCAATGCCAGCCTCATGATCATCGAGAACGCCGAGCGCCTGGGGCTCTCGCAGTTGCACCAGTTGCGCGGCCGGGTGGGGCGCGGCGCGGCGGAGTCGAGTTGCGTGCTCCTGTACAAGCCGCCCTTGGGGTCGATGGCCCGGGCGCGGCTGGCGGTGATGCGCGAGACCAACGACGGCTTCGAGATCGCCCGCAAGGACCTGGAGCTGCGCGGCCCGGGCGAACTGCTGGGCACGCGCCAGGCCGGCGAGGTGAACCTGCGCATCGCCGACCTGCTGCGGGATGCCTCACTCATCCCCGAGGTGCAGCGGGCCGCGAGCCTGTTGCTGGAGAGACACCCGCAACGGGTGAGCGCCATCGTGCGCAGATGGTTGGGGGAGACTGAACGTTATGGGCACGCTTAACCATTACAATTGGCGGCGATGAACACCGCGCCCGCGAACCACGCCGCGCTCTGGCACTCGCTGGATGAGTTGCCCGCTTCCGCGCGTCCGCGCGGGCTCTGGTCCTATCTCGCGGAAGCCGGTTCCCTCACGGAGCGTTTGCGCGCCCGCGATCCGGGGTTCCAGGTGCAATTGCTGGCCCACGGGCACGCTGCCCTCTCCGAGGAGGACACGGCGCTCCTGGAGGCCAAGCCCGAGGAAGCGGGTTACCTGCGCCAGGTATATCTCTGCGGCGGTGACCACAGGCCCTGGGTCTACGCCCGCTCCCTCACCGCCGGTCCTTCCGAGGCCTGGCTCAAGGAACTGGGTGAACAGCCCCTGGGCGACCGGGTGTTCGCCAATCCCCGCGCCGAACGCAGCCCCATCGTGATAGCGCAGCTCGATGCCCGCCACGTGCTGCACAAGGAAGCCCTGGCGCACCTCTCCCCGCAGGAGCGGGCTCGCGCCGCGGAACCCTTGTGGGCGCGCCGTTCGCGACTGACCGTGGAGGGCGCGCATATCCTCATCTACGAATGCTTCCTGCCGGCCCTCAGCGATGCTTGATCCGCGCCTGAAGAGCCTGTGGTTGAAGGTGCGCTTCAATAGCGCCACCAAGGAGTGGTGGCCGCTGGTCAAGGAACGGGGCTCCGCTTACGGCCGCCTGATGCGGCTGCACCGGCCCATCGGAAGTTTCCTCCTGCTCTGGCCTACGCTCTGGGCCCTCTGGCTCGCCACCGCGGGACGGCCCACGCCGAAACTCTTCGTGATCTTCGTGGCCGGCGCGTTCGTGATGCGCGCCGCCGGCTGCATCATCAACGACTATGCGGACCGCAAGTACGACCCGCACGTGACGCGCACCCGGGAGCGGCCGCTCGCCACCGGCGAAGTGAGCGTCATCGAAGCCGCGATCCTTTTCGTGATACTCGGATTGATAGCCTTGGGCCTGGTGCTGCTGCTCGACACCTTGTGCCTCGAGCTTGCGGTGGTGGGCCTCGCGCTCGCCGTGAGCTATCCCTTCATGAAGCGTTACACCTACCTGCCGCAGCCCTACTTGGGGCTCGCCTTCGGCTGGGGCATCCCCATGGCCTTCGCGGCGGCCCAGGGCGGCGTGCCGGACGTGGCCTGGCTCATCTTCATCGCCAACATCCTCTGGTCCACGGTCTACGACACCATGTATGCCATGGTGGACCGGGCCGATGACCTCAAGATCGGCGTGAAGTCCACCGCCATCCTGTTCGGCAGCATGGACCGCGCCATCATCGCGGTGCTGCAGGTGGCGCTGCTCTTCAACCTGGTGATGATCGGTACGCGGATGCAGCTGGACGCCAGCTACTACGTGGGTCTCGGATTCGCCGCCTGCTTCGCCCTCTGGCAGCAGCACCTGATCCGCCGCCGCGAACCGGCGAAGTGTTTCGAGGCATTCCTCAATAACAACTGGTTTGGGGTCTCGGTGTTCAGCGGGATCGTGCTGAACTATATCTTCCGCCTGTCGTAGCCATTCGGTTAAGTCCATGGCTGATTTCCTGGAATCGCCCGAAAAGCCTTCTTCTTCCTTGAGGAGATGGGGTTCCGGTTTACGGAGAGCGATCAGGTTCAACTGCGATACGAGACTGCAAAAGTAATAGTCACGGTAAATCGTGATCCTCGTATCGGAGAACTCACTGTTTATACCGGCTTAAAACCAGAGAATCGCGCTCATCGCGCTTTTCTTCTGGAAGATATCCTTGCGATGCAGAAGGTTCTTGATAGAGACCAGCCGTTTCAGGTTTATAAGATGGAAGATGTCGAGCCTTTTCTAATTCAGTTGGCTAAAGAATTGAAAGCACATGCAAGACCGGCATTGGCGGGTGACAAGATGTTTTTCCGCCGGTTGGAGATACTCAGGAGCAGCAAATCTTCTGAACTCGTACGAAGCATGACCAACAGTCCGATACGTACCAAAGCGGAAGTTGCCTGGCACGCTAAGGATTACAGAACGGTCATCGAGCTTTATTCTTCCATCGAGCCCCAGCTGGAAGAGTCAGAGAAGGCGAAGCTTGAATACGCGCGCAAACATCTGGAATAGCGATCCCACGCCCCTGGCCACGGCGAGGATCAGTTTCCTCGCCGTGGCCCCATTCGAAACTCAGCGTGAAGCGACGTTGGCGCCCAAGCCGCAATGCAGCGGGAACCGCCTGTAGGGCTGCGGCGAGTAGCAATAGCCTTCCTTGCATGGGTCCGCGCCCAGCGCCCGCGCCATCTTCTGCCAGGCGGCGCCGTGCTCCTCGCTGAGGTC
>Ga0070714_100002312_pt1 | contig 14026 bp, 13 predicted proteins | sample LARL83metaG_FD_65450 | JGI IMG/M metagenome (GOLD analysis project Ga0070714, IMG submission 65450) | Corn, switchgrass and miscanthus rhizosphere microbial communities from Kellogg Biological Station, Michigan, USA - LAR L8-3 metaG | ecosystem: Host-associated > Plants > Roots > Rhizosphere ...
CGGTCCCAGGGCGCTGATCACGCGACAGCGAACAAGGCCGCCGAGGACCGCATCGAATCCATCGTCGACGGCAACGTGACACTGGCGCAACGGCTGGGGGAGCAGCAGACGCTGGCGAAGGTCCACGCCATCAATGAGCGGGTCATCGGCTGGCGCAGAGTGATCCATCCCGAACTGTCCAAGGGCGGGGTGTGCGGGCTGTGTGTCGCGGCATCGGACCGGGTGTACGGGGTGAAGGAACTCAAGCCCATCCACGCTCGCTGCAAGTGCTCGGTCTCGCCGGTCACCAAGAGCAACGATCCTGGCCATCGGCTGAACTCGGCCGACCTGGACCGGTTGTACGACGATGCCGGCCAGAGCACCGACAACGGAGCGCTCAAGCGCACCCGCTACAACGTTGTCCACCACGGCGAACTGGGGCCGGTACTGACCCGCGTCGAGGGTGAGAAGGTGCCGTACTACAGCACCGAGAAGCCCGCAGCGGCATCGGACCGGCCGCGGAGGTTGCCTGCCCAGGTAAAGCCGACCGAGAGCGCAGAAGAGGTCGCCGCGCGGCACCTCCCTGCTTTGCGAGCTTCGCTGAAACGGCTCAGGGACAAGGGGTTGGCTGAGGATTCGGCGCCGATCCAGTACCACCTCGGCCAGATCGCCAAGTTCGAAGCGCTCGCGAAAGCGGCGTGACCACAGCTTCCCGCAATGGATTTGCGGGCTGACCCGACACGGGTTTCCACCCTTCCGACATGGGAGAACCATTGCCTGAGAACGAACCTCAGCAGACCCCGGCTACTCCGGCACCCGCACCGGCAACCCCCTCGACTCCGGAAACCGGATTCCCCGAGGGCACACCGATCGCGGCGATGACCGCCGAGCAGCAGGCCGCCTACTGGAAGCACTACGCACGTCAGCACGAGAACACCGTCAAGGCGTTCGACGGCCTGACACCGCAGCAAGTTTCCGAGATGAAGGCCAAGCTCGAGACGCTGGAGACCGAGAAACTCTCCGCTGACGAGAAGGCTCTCAAGCAGGCTCGGGAAGAGGCTGCCACGGCTGCCCGGGCGGAGCTCCTTCCGAAACTGCAGGGAGCGCAGGTGCAGAGCATTGCGGCAACCTTCCTGACAGAAGAAGGCCAGCTCGAAGCCTTCATGGAGATCGCGCTCGGTGAGCATGGCATCTCGTCTGCGCTGCTGACTGACGGTGAGGTCGATAAGGACAAGGTAATCGGGCGGCTGACCGCTCTGTACCCGCCGCCGAAAGAAAATCTGCTTCCGCAACAGCGCTGGCAGAACGCCGGCCAGTTCGCGCCGCCCCCGCCCCCAGGCCGCCCCGGCGAGAGCGGCCGCGCGGAGGCTGCCCGCCGATTCGGCACTCAAACCAAGTAAGGAGGACGAACATGTCTCTCGACATTTCGTTGCAGACCACGACCTATCAGGTCGGTAACCGTCAGTGGCTCCTCGCCGAGCCTGACTACAAGCCCAACGTCACCCTGGACATCAGCCTGTTCTCCGCAGCGGGCACCAGCGAGGTCCAGACCGTCACCATCACCGGTTCCCCGACCGGTGGCACGTTCACCCTCACCTATGGCGGGCAGACCACTGCGGGGATCGCCTACAACGCTGCGGCTTCCGCGGTGCAGTCGGCGCTGACCGCTCTGTCGAGCATCGGCAGCGGCAATGTCGCGGTCACCGGCTCGGCGGGCGGCCCCTACTCGGTGACGTTCCAGGGTTCGCTGGCGCACACCAACGTCGCGCAGATGACCGCGTCCGGTGCGGGCCTGACCGGCGGCTCCTCGCCGGCGGCGGCTGTGTCGACCGGCACCGGTGGCGCGAACGCCCACTACGTCAACGGCTACATCCCGTCGGGTACCGCGATCGGCCTGGTCTCCGCAACCGGCCTGTTCGGCCCGTACGACGACGGCGCTTCCGACGGCCGCCAGACCTGCTACGGGTTCACCTACGGCGACGTCCGCGCGATCCGCCAGAACGGCACTACCGCTTCCAAGGTCGGCACCGGCGCTGTCGTCTACGACGCCGTGGTGTCGGTGTCGAAGCTGCCGTTCCAGTCGGGCACCGGCTCGATCGACGCCAACGGCAAAGCCGACCTGCCCAACATCCGATTCGAAGCCTGAGAGGAGTAGAAAGCCATGGCACTTTTCCTTGACGGCCCCCTGCCTCTGGAAGACACCATCGTGTTCACGCAGCAGGTTCCGCTGCCGTCGAACAACAAGCTCACCGGCATGTTCCCTCGCCGCCAGTACGCGACCGACGAGGTGGACTTCGCCACCATCACCCAAACCAACCGGGCCGCGAAGTATCGCAACTGGGATGGTTCGTTCTGGGTGGCGCCGCGTGACAGCGGCAAGGACGGCCGCATCAAGCTGGCCCCCCTCGGCGGACAGCTGGGCGTGGGCGAGTACGAGCGCCGCCAGATCGAGATGGCCCGCTACGGCGGCACCATCCAGAACATCCTGGTCGAGGCAATCTACAACGACCTGACCAACCTCACCCGGTACGTGCAGAACCGCATCGAGCTCGCATGGGGTGACGTCCTCTCTGATGGCGTGCTCACCATCAACGAGAACGGCGTGCAGCAGCAGGTCGACTACGGGATCCCCGCCAACCAGATCGTCACCGCGGGCACCTTGTGGTCCGACACCGCCAACAGTGACCCGCTGGCGGACCTGATCGCCTGGTACGACGTGTACGTCGCGCTCAACGGTTCGGGCCCCGGCCAGTTCCTGGCGTCGCTGACCACGGTGCGGCAGTTGCAGACCAACACCAAGCTGATCAACGCGATCAAGGGCGCCCAGACCGGTGTCACCCATGTGACCCTGGACGAGATCTCGGGCCTGTTCGCCTCCTACGGGCTGCCTCCGCTGACCATGGACTCGGTGTACAACAGCCTGTTCGACGTCGATGGCGTCAGCACCCGCCCGATCGCGCAGAACAAGTTCCTGTTCCTGCCGTCGGACCTGTCGACTCTCGGCTTCACCGCGTGGGGCACCCCGACCACGGTGATGGAGTTGAACGCCAACAACGTTCAGGTCGAGTCCGCCGCGGGGATCATCGGCATCCTCGTGCGTGAGGAGCAGCCGCCGTTCCAGAAGCGCACCTTCGTGGACGCGGTCGCCATGCCGGTGCTCGCGGATCCTCGCAAGATCCTCGTCGCCACCGTCGCCTAGGAGGCCGTCATGCAGCTGCGCGGACAGTACGCGGTCCACTTCCACAAGGATGGTGTGCTGCATTCGTTCCTGCCCGGTGACGACGTCCCGGATTGGGCGGCGAAACTGATCACCAACCCACTCGCGTGGGGAACCGACGAACAGCCCGAGGACGCACCCGAGCCGGTGACCGTCGAGGTCACTGCCGGCGGCGAGGGCGGCGCCCCCGATGGCGCCCCGTCGAAGTCCGGGGTCGGATCCAGCCGTCAGGCGTGGGCCGACTACGCCGAATCCAAGGGCATCGAGGTCGACCCGGACTGGAAGCGGGAAGACATCATCGCCGCGGTGGAGAAAGCCGAAGCCTGATGGGCGAATTCGCGCAACTCAGTGACGTCGCAGCCGAGTTCGAAGGTGTCATACCGTCGTCTCGCAACGACTGGGTCAACGCGAAGATCGACTCCGTCGAGTCCCGGCTGATCGGCCTCGTTCCGTCCCTGTCGACACTCACCGAAGTGTCCGATGCTGCCCGGTTTTCACGGGTGAAGCATCTGGTCGTGGAGAAGGTCCTCGAGCTGTACCGCAACCCGTCAGGGGCGCAACAGCAGACCGCGGGCCCATTCTCCACCGCCTACTCGGCGACCGTCAGCACCGGCCGGATCACCTTCACCCCAGACGAACTCGCATCCATTCGGTTGCGTACTCGCAGAGCGAACCTCGGCACCGTGACAGTGGCGCCGTGGCGAGCGGACAGGGCGCCCGGTGTTCTTCGCCGCTGGTGAGACCGTCACGGTCATCCGGCCGGCCGAGAAGGACCGCAACGGCGACCCCGTCGGCCCCGACGCCCCGTTCACCATCGACGGCTGCGGCATCAACTACCAGTCGACCAGCGACAACACCGACCACCGCGAAACCGCACTGTCATGGATCGAACTGATCTGCCCGCCAGGGACAGACATCCGATCCACTGACAAAGTCCGGCTCCCGAACGGTCGCACGTACGACGTCGACGGCGAACCGGCTCCGTGGAAGAACCCGTTCACCGGTTGGGAACCGGGTGTCGTGGTCAGGGTGAAAGGGGTGTTCTGATGAAGAATCGCATCCCCGCGCCCAATCCAGCCGTAGCCGCCTTGTTGAAGTCGCAGCAGATGCGGTCTCTCGTCGCCGAGCGCACGGAGGCCGCGAGGGCGACCTATCAGCAGATCGTGGCGAAACGCACTGGCCTACTGGCTAGTTCGACTCACGTGGACACCTTCCTCGGCGGTCGTCGCAACGATCGCTGGATCGGCCGGCTGACCGTCGAGGCGCCATATGCCGCCAGCCACGAGTTTGGAACGAGGAGCGGCGCGCACATCCATCCCGGTGCACATGACCTGAATACTGTGCTCAACCAGCTGGGGACGCTATGAGCGTGCAGTTCCCCGACTGGTACGAGGGCGGGTTTCCCGATCGTGAGCTCGTGGTTCTGGATCTGGTGCAGCAGTACCTGGATCTACTCACCCCGCAAGGGTTGGCAGTGACATGGCTGCCGGACAACTACGCACAGCTTGTGGAAGCGGGAACTGTGGTGGTGCGCGTGTATCGCGGCGGCCTCAGCGCCGACGGGCTGTGGGATCCGGCTGCGGTGCAGGTCGGTGTCATCGCGCAGACGCGTGCGGACTCGTGGGCGGTGATGGAGTACCTGCGGCAGATCATGCTCAGCTACGACCATGGCGGTGCCGTGAAACGGGCTGATGGGTCGATCACCTCGATAGCGACCATCGAGGAAATCGGCGGTCCACAACTAGTCCCGGAGCTGAATCCGGATTTCCGGCTGGTGCCGGCCACGTTCAACGTCGAATGCCGTCGGCCGCGTGAGCTGCCCGACTACGCGCGCATTCGCGAACAGCACCAGCTGTAACCCCTTTCCATTTCCTCCGCGGCTCGCCCGGGGTACGCGGCGCTTTGTCATGGCTCCCGGGCGATTTCCGAAAGGACGGCAATCATGACCGCTACCACTCTGCTCGAATTGAAGGACAAGCAGGATCCGCTGGTCCTGTCCGCGCTGGACTGGGTTCTGCTCGCGCACCGCTGGTCTCCGGGCGCCTCCTACATGCCCACCGACCTCACCGACTCGTCCGGTGTGCTGCAGGCGCTTCCGAACGGCTGGATGACGCTCGGCGAGATCCAGAAGAAGGCCGGCGTCGACCTGTCTCCGGACACCAAGACCAGCGACGTCGAAGGCTACGGTTCGTCCGGGCCGCGGCGCACGATCGTCACCTCCGAGGGATTCCAGATCGACGCCGTCGCGCAGGAATGGCGCAAGATCAACCTGGAGATGTGGCACAACACCGATCTGTCGACGGTGAACGCGGTTCCCGGTAAGGGATTCACCGCGCGCCGCACCTCGGATCTGTCGATGCGCTACTACTCGATCATCGCGATCGCCTACGACGGCGTTCCCGGCGGGGAGATCTACCCCTGGTTCAAGTGGGGCAAAGTCGGCGTTACCAAGCGCAACAAGATGTCCGGTCAGCAGGGCGCGGAACTGGCTCTCCCGGTGACGCTCACCCTGTTCGAGGACAGCGAATGGGGCGCCCTGTACGACTTCGGCGTCTCCGGCGCCGGATTCGACGCCATCGCCACCGGCGCGGGCTTCCTTGGCACCCCGGCCTCGATCAACGTTGTTCCCGCGACGCTGACTCTGGCCGCCGGCGAGACCGCACAACTGACGGTGACCGACAGCAACGGCTTCGACCGCACCGCGGACGCCACCTACGTCTCCGGAACCCCGGCCAAGGCCACCGTCAACGCATCGGGTCGTGTCACCGCGGTCGCTACCGGTACCTCGACGGTTACCGCCACTCTCGGCGCGCTGACCGACACCTGCGCTGTCACCGTCTCGTAACCCTCGATCGCCGTCCCCGCGCCGTCCTGGCGGAGCGCGGGGGCGGCTTCCGCCAGGACCGCCAGGAGAACCGTAGGAGTCGATTCATGCCCCCGCGCGCACGCACCACCCCCGCGAAGAAGACCAGCAAGCCGGAAGATGCGCGACAGCAGCAGATTCAGGCGTTCGAGCATCTTCGCCAGCGAGCGTCGAAGAGCCCGTTCTCGGCGAGCAAAGTCATGGCTGGCCAGGCCGAGCCCTATGTTCTGGGGCCGGACAAGGGATTCGACCCGCCGATCAGTGTGTCGCAGCCGACCGGGCTGCGGAACCTCGAGGCCCTCGACAACGCGTGGCGGGCCCGGGACATGTTCGGCATCCTGCGCGTCATGATGGGCTCCACCCAGTACGAGCGGGTTGTCGCCCAGTTCGACCAGTACCCCGACGCCTGGGACCTTCTGGTGGGCTTGGTCATGGACATCACCGATCACTTCCAGGGCGCGGGCGCGAGCGAAGTGCCGGGGGGTACTCAGGCCTCGTAGACACCATTGGTGGCTACGGGGCCAAACTCCGATGGGATCTCCACGAGACCCTGCGGCTCGACCTGAACGACTGGTTACGTGGCGAACGGAACTGGCTCGACCTGTGGGACCTCATCGACGAGCTGCCCATCGGATCCAGATACAAATCCGCTCGCCTGCGTGACCCGGACTTCACGGAAGCCCTTGCCGCGCTTCCCGAATCGGACGTCGACGACGAGTTGCCGCTCGACGGGTGGGATGCCCACCTGGATCGGCTGGCCAACATCGAGGATCTGCTGCATCAGTTGATCTACACCACCGCTCACGTCGACCCCTCTGCCGCGCCGACCACTCTGCGGCCGGTTCTGCCGCACATCAAGCTCCGGCGCGAACGCTCCGAGGCGCTGCGCGCGGTCAAACGCTCTCGAATTGTCGATCAGCTGATTCCAGGAGGTGATGGTGCCTAACTACTCGGCCGGTAGCGCCTCCATCGACATCAGCCCCAATTTCGACGGATTCGTGCGTGAACTGCGCGAAAAGCTGGATCGCGTAGACGCGAATCTGTCGGTCGATGTCGACGCCGACACCAGTCGAGCGGCAGACAGCATCCGCGAACTGTCACGTGACCGTTCGCTGTCGATGCGAGTAGACCTCGACGACGCTGAGGCGCAAGCGCGAATCGATGAATTAGCTCGCGATCGTCGGATGAACATCCGGGCCGACGTCGACAGCGGCGACGCCGTCCGTGGCCTCAACCGACTGGAGGGCGGCAGCCGCAGCGCGGGCAGTTCACTGAATGCCTTGTCGGCGATCCGTTTCGCTGGTCTCGCTGCCGGCATCTCCGCGCTGATCCCTCTCGTCGGCGGCCTCGCCGCGGCGGCTGGCGGGGCAGTGTCGGTTATCGGGGCGCTGGCGGGGACCGCAGTCATCGGTAGCGGCGGGGTCCTCGATACGTTCAAGGCGTCGAAGGAAGCCCATGACGGCGCGAGTCAAGCGGCCCAGAAGTACAAGGACGACCTCGACCAGGTCCGTGACGCCCAGGACCGAGTTGCTGATTCTCAGCACAACGAGATGGAGTCCCTACAGCGGGTCGAGGACGCACAGAAATCGGTCACCGATGCCCGCAAGGAGGCCAAGGAGACCCTCGACGACCTGAACCTCGCAGTGAAAGACGGTGCCCTGTCCGAGCGTGGCGCTGAGCTCGCGTACCGGCGGGCGGTCGTGCAACTGCAGGAGACCCGGCAGAAGGCCGCGCAGGGCAAGGCGACGTCGCTGGATGTCGAGGAGGCGCAGCTCGGTGTGGATCGGGCGGCGCAGAACATCACTGACACCCGGGTGCGGAATCAGCAAACCGCGGACAAGGCGGCAGACGCCAACGCCAAGGGCGTGGAGGGCTCCGATCAGGTGCAGGCTGCGCAACGGCAGTTGCAGCAGGCCCAGTATCAGGCGCAGCAGGCTTCGAACGAGACGCAGAAGTCGATCCGCGAACTCGCGAAAGCACAAGAGGAAGCGGCGAAATCGGCGAACGAGGCCGCAGGCGGGTCGGACAAGTTCGCGGAGGCCATGGCGAAACTGTCGCCATCGGCTCAGGACTTCGTGCGCCAAATGCAGGCCCTCGGTCCCCAGTGGGAGGACCTACGCAAGGCCGTGCAGGAGAACCTGTTCTCCGGTCTCGGTGACGCGGTCACTCAACTGGCTCACGACCAGCTTCCCGCGCTGAAAGATGGCCTTTCGCAGATCGCTACCGGTCTGAACGGTGCCATCAAGCAGACGCTGTCGAGCCTGGACGGGCTGTTCACGCAGCTCGAGCAGAACGGCACCATGCAGGCGTTCATCAACGGCGTCAACCAGGCCATGACGGCGATGGCGCCTCTGGTCACCGGTGTCACGTCGGCGTTCATTCAGCTCGGCGCCGAGATCGGACCTCATCTGGGGCCACTGTTCTCCGCGTTGGGCACGGCGGTGTCGCAGATCGCCGGCCCGCTCGGGCAGTTGGGCGGCGTCTTCGCTGACACCCTCACCGCGCTGATGCCGACGCTCACTCAGTTGATCAATGCGCTCGCAACAGGTCTCCAGCCAGTGCTGCCGGTGATCGGGAACCTGCTGAACGCGATCGGCCAAGCGCTGATCCCGCTGGTTCCGCCGTTCTCGCAGATCGCGCAGATCATCGGCAATGCTCTGGTCACGGCGATCAACGCGATCGCGCCGGTGCTGCCGACGATCGCTCAGGCGTTCGCTGACGTCTTGAAAGCGGTTGCGCCGCTGGTGGAGCCATTGGCGAAGATCATCGCCACAATTGCCGGCGCGGTGGCGCAGAACATCTCCGCGCTGGCGACTGCATTGGCGCCGGTTGTGGAGCAGTTCGCGCAAGGGCTCGCCCCGGTCATTCCGATCCTCAACGACGCGTTCCAGAAGCTCGTGCCGATCTTCGCTCAGGTGGCGGGGATCCTCGGACAAGCTCTGGCGCAGGCTTTGCAGACGATCATGCCGGTGTTGCCGCAACTGGTGCAGGCATGGACGGATATGTTCATCGCGCTCGCACCGCTGCTGCCCAAGCTCGCCGAGCTCGGTGCCCAGCTGTTGCCGATCCTCGCGGACATCATCGTCCGTATCGCGCCGCTCGTTATCGACCTGCTGAACGCGTTCACGTCGTTCGTGAATTTCGTTGTGCCCATTCTGATTCCGGCGCTTGACCACCTTAAGGACACGATCAAGACCGGGTGGGACGTCATTCGCGGCGTCTGGGATGCGATGCAGACCGCGCTCGATCAGATTCATCAGAAGTTCGCCGACATCGTCGGGAAGATCATCAAGCTGTGGGCCGATCTGGTGGACAAGATCGACAGCCCGTTCAAAGTTGCGGGTGGCGCCGCGGGCAAGATTCTCGGCTCGGTGTGGGGCGCGATCTCAGGCCATGCCGACGGCGGCTTCATCGAAGGCCCCGGCACCGGCACCTCGGATTCGATCGTGGCTCGCTTGTCCAACGGCGAATACGTCGTCAACGCCGCATCGACCAGCAAGTACCGCGGACTGATCGACGCGATCAACAGCGACAGTCTGCTCGGCTTCGCCGACGGCGGCGCGGTCGACCCGCAGATGAAGCAGACCTCAACAGGCCAGTCGTCGATCGTCGACTCGATGGCCAAGGTTGTGCAAACCCACTTCCCGGGCATGACCCTCACCTCCGGCGTCCGCAACTCGGCGGACTATCACGGGCAGGGCAAGGCCGCGGACTTCAGCGACGGCAGCGACGACACCCCGCAAATGCAAGCCCTGGCCGGGTTCATCGCCGCCAACTACCCCGACAGTCTGGAGCTGATCCACAGCCCGTTCGCCGGAAACATCAAGAACGGCACCAACGTCGGCGACGGCATGTCCACCTACGGTGCTGCCACGATGGCCCAGCATCGCAACCACGTGCACTGGGCTGTGGGATCCCCCGTGTCGGAACCCCAGGCGCGCCCCGCCGCGCCATCGCCGGTAACCCCTGCGGCGCCGACAGATCCGGGCAACTACTCACCCACGGGCACCTACGTCGGCCCGTCCGCTGTGGACACGACCAAGGACCAGGCCGAGGCCGCCAACAACGACCTCCCGAAGGAATACTCACTGCCTGGAATTCTCGGCAAGGCCGGCGAACTCCTCGGGCAAGGCATCCTCGGGTTCTTCGGCCTGGAGAACTCCGCGCTCGGATCGAACAACCCCTACAACCGGGCATTCTCGACCACGGTTAACTTCTACACCAAGAAGCAGCAGGACCAGGCCGCGGCAGCGGAGGCCGAACGCCAAGCCCAGGCCGCCGGCATCCCCCCCACCGCTACACCCTCCACGACGCTGCCGGCACCGCCGAGCGCCCCAGCTCCTCCCGCCAAGCATGTCTATGACCCCAACGGCGGGGCCGAGCAATGGCGGTCCACGGTGGCAGGGGTTCTCTCGGCGACGGGACGCAGTGCGGCGCTGGCAGATCGGACCCTGGCGCAGATTCAGATCGAATCCGGCGGCAACCCGAACGCCACCAACAACTACGACATCAACGCCCAGAACGGCGCGCCCTCGATCGGCCTACTGCAGGTGATCAAGCCGACGTTCGACTCCTACATGGACCCGCGATTCCCGGGGACGCAAAGCGATCCGGAACCCAACATCGCCGCGGCTCTGAACTACGTCGACAGCCGGTACGGCGGCGCTGCGCAAATCTGGCCCACTACAGCCGGGTACGCGGCCGGCGGCTGGGTGACCGGCGCCGGGTCGTCGACTTCCGATGATGTGCCCGCGTGGCTGTCGAACGGGGAGTTCGTGGTGAAAGCGTCCGCGGCGGCCGCGAACCGGGACTGGCTGTCGGCGATCAACGCCGGCACTACCCGGGTGGCTCCACTGCCAGCCGGATTCGGTGTGCGCGGCGGGGATTCCTCGACGTCGATGACGCGCGACCACAGCGTCAATTTCCATGCCCCGGTCCAGGTGATGGACATGGATCAGCTCGTGCGTGAACAGGATCGGTGGGCCGGTATCCAGGCCCAGGGAGCGCTGGCAACCTACTGATGAGCAAATACCTGACGCTGTTTCTCAACGGCTGCGACGGCTCCCGCTGGAATCTCACCGACGAGACCGAAGGCGTCCTGCTGCGACCCGGGCCGCAGAAATTCATCGACGCCCCAGCACGGACCTTTTGGCTGGAGACCAGCAGCGGCTCCAGCTATCAGGGCATGCGGTTCGACCGCCGGGATCCGGTGTTCTCGGTGCAGATCTATCACCCGAATCCGCTGGTGTGGGCTGATATCGACTCCCGATTCCGCATGGCGCTGGGCATGGTGGGTGAGGACCAGTTCGAGCTGGAGGCCCACACCAGCTACGGCGTGCGGCGGCTGAAGATGCGGCTGCTCACCGAGCCGATCGCTTACGCCTCAGCGGATTACGAGAAGAAGGATCCCTACATCACGCACGACTCGACGCTGGGAATCAGCGCGGCGTGCGAGAACCCGTTCTGGGAGTCCGATCCGCTCGAGTACACGTGGACGCTCTCGTCGGGCTCCTCGGGCGAGGTGACGTGGCAGATCGAGAACCGCGGCGATGTCGAGGTGTGGTGGAAAGCGTTCGCCACCGCACCCGGGTACTGGACGTTCCAGGACCGGTCGTACGGCCAGAAGATCTACGCGAAGACCACCCCGCCGTTCAACCGGGCACTCGACGACGCCGACCGCGACCAGTGGATCCCAACGTTGCTCGCGGGCGAGGACTGCTCGATCGACACCGACCCCGACGAACCGACGCTGGTGGCCGCGAACGGTGCGCCGGTGCAAGCCCGCTGGCAGTCCAACGGGTTCCTGTACCCGATCCGCCCCCGGCTGCGCCCGACCGACGCTGACGCGGCGTTCACGGCGTCGGTGACGGGCGCGAATCCCGGTGCCGCGGTGACGCTGTGGGTGCCGCGCCGCTACACCCGACCATTCGGGGTGAGCGTATGACCACAACCCTCGCCGACATTCCGGCATTGAAGGCGCAGACCGACGAGATCCGCGACTGGTACAAGACCATGCGCCGGACTCCGCCGCTGATCCGGCTGTGGATGAACCAGCCGGACTCGTCGGCCGGCTTGGTGCTGCGGGGTCGTGTCACCCAGACCGTGGCCGGGAAGTTCCCGTGGCGCAACAACCAGAGCCAAAAGGGTGTTCTGACGCTGCCGCTGGACCACCACATGGCGCGCTGGCTGATCTCCATCCCCGAAGATGACGAGGCCAAGAAGAACGTCGTCATCACGGTCGATCACATGGGTGGCGCGAAACGCTGGTCCGGGCTGCTGCAGAACTGGAAGGTCCGCACCCAGAACCGGGTTCGGTATCTGGAAGTCACCTTCGTCGACGATTTGCAGTTCATTCAGTTCATGCTCGGGCCGCCGAATCCGTTGCTGCCCATACCGATATTCCAATTTCCGCGGGTGCTTCCAATCCTGGGCCCGGCGAAATGGGCTATCTCGATGATGATCCTGATCAACCTGATCCGGTTGAACGGGAACCTCTGGAACCTGCCCGCGGACCCGTTCGCGTGGGACTCCTACGACGACCTGTTCGACTGGTCCGACTGGCAGGTCCTGATCAATGCGAAGGCGTTCGATCTCGACGACAGCTCGATGTGGACGATCCTCGCGACGCGCATGAACCGCATGGATCAGGTGATCGGTGACGCGCTCGACGATGCGCAACTCACCCTCACCTACCGCCGCATCATCACTGTCGACGGCGAGGAATGCCCAGTGCCCGGCGTGCCGGTGTGCCGCAACGGCGCGTTGGTGCTCGAGGTGGTCGACAACAGCGGCTTCTACGGTCCGAACGGCACCGGTACCGGCGGCGGCATCGTCGGCGGCTTAGCCCGATCGGTGGCGGCGTTCGTCGACGGCTACGTCGAGGACATCCGCACCCCGATCACCGACGACGAGTCGTTCCCGGACCCGTACTACCAGCCGTGGTTCCTCGGCATGATCCCCTCGCATCCATGGGTTGTGGTGCGGGCCAGCCGATATAGCCAGGTCGACACCAGCGAAGTCACGTGGGCGCCGGCCACCGCGGTATCGGTGATCGTCGGCGGCGACAACCCATTGGCTGACGGGGTGGCGAAACTCGCGATCAACACCACTGCTGCGCTGATCGGCTACTTCCTGCTCGGCGGATTCAGCGATCTCGGCAGCATCGTCGCCGACATCGTGATGCCGTTCCTCGTCGGCACGATCTTCGCGTGGCTGCAGTGGACCAACAACAGCCGCGCCCACAACCTCGGCTGGGTCCACCTCTACGAGATCTTCCAGCAGGGCGCGGAGAACAACTCCTGGTCACTGTCGGCCGTGGCCGCGATCCGCGCGGGGTTCGAATCCAGCCAGAGCCAAACCTCGCACGTATTCACTCTCCGATTCGGCGGCGAATACCTGCCCGGCCTGAACTTCGATGTCGGACACCGCATCGCATCCACCGACGCTGACGTGACCGACAAGTTCTTCGTCGACCAGGTCGACTCCATGGAACTGTCGTGGGATTTCGGGTCCGGCAAGACCTACAACTGGGACGCCACCGTCGGCAACGCGAAGGCGTCCATGTCCACCGCCGAACGGCAAGCGCGCCTGCTCAACAAGGCGCTCACCACCTTGCAGAACATCGGCGTTCACCTGATCTCGTGAGGAGGCCGTCTGTGGCCGAACAGGATCACCCCATCTTCAACGACGATGCCGAACAGCTCGCCATGCTCATCGGCGTACTCGATGCCTTCCCCGGCCACCGCGACGGCGTGCTGGTGCCGATCCACCCGAAGGCGCGTGGCCCGTGGGCGGAAGCGCTGTTGAAGCGCGGCGTGCGCGTGCACCCGGAGCTGATGGAGGAGCTTCCCGTCGCCGGTGATCACCCGGAGGCGGCGTGGATGAATCCGCCGCGGTGGGTGAAGCGCGAGAACTACGCCGAGGAGCAGGACGCGGCCGCTTCGACTCCGGAGCAGCAGATGGCGGTG
>Ga0070714_100002313_pt1 | contig 14024 bp, 13 predicted proteins | sample LARL83metaG_FD_65450 | JGI IMG/M metagenome (GOLD analysis project Ga0070714, IMG submission 65450) | Corn, switchgrass and miscanthus rhizosphere microbial communities from Kellogg Biological Station, Michigan, USA - LAR L8-3 metaG | ecosystem: Host-associated > Plants > Roots > Rhizosphere ...
CTCCGCGCCGGCGATCCCGGCCCGGGCCGCCGCGGCGGCCCGCTCGTGCTCACCCATGCCGTGAAGCACGTGGGACTCGTTGGTCACGGCGTGCAGCAGCACGTTGTAGGCCCCGGCCCGCTCGGCGGTCAGGCGCGCCCGGCCCAGCGTCTCGAGGGCCGCCGCGTCATCGCCGGACTGCGACTGGAACACCGCCAGGTGGCCCAGGGCCTCCGCCTCCAGGGCCTCGTCCCCGGCCTGGCGGGCCAGCGTCAGGGCCTCCTCGAAGGCCACCGACGCCGACGGGTCGTAGATGTGCCAGGTGTGCTTGGCCAGGGTGATCAGCACCTTGGCCCGCGCCTGATCCGCCAGGCCGGGCGGCACCAGGTCCAGCGCGGTCCGCAGGGCCGCGGCGACCTCCTCCTGGCTGCTGGGCCGGGCCAGCATGGTCCGCGCCTCCAGCAGCAGGGCCGTGCGCACCGGCTCGGCGGCCGCGTCGATCAGGTCGAGCGCGGCCGATGCGTAGGCCGCTCCCTTGTCGATCTCGCCGGCGGTCCTCGCCACCGCGACCGCCTGCTCCAGCACATCCAGCTGGCTGGCACCGATCCGCTGGTCCGCATCGGGCACCTTGGCCCAGAGCTCGAGCACCCGGTCCAGCAGCGTGAGCTGCTCGGCGTGGGCCAGCGCGCCTCCCGCGGCCGCGGCCGCGCACCAGCTGCTGGCCAGCGCCCCGGCCGTGTCGTGCGCGGCGTACCAGTGGTGCGCCTGCTCGATCACCGCCCGCCCGGGAGGCACCAGCCCGGGATCGGCCTCGAGCGCCTCGGCGAACCTCGAGTGCAGCCGGGTCAGGTCGCTGGGCAGCAGGTCATCGAGGATCGCCTCCCGGATGAGGCCGTGCCGGAACGCGTAGCCCTCCGCGTCAGCAGTCAGCACGTTGGCCGCCACCGCGGGCCGCAGCGCACGGGAGAGCGCATCGTCGGCCAGGCCGGTGACGGCCGTGAGCAGCTCGTGCCCGCAGTACTGGCCGCCGGCGCTGGCCGCGGCGAGCACGTCCTGGGTCTCCTCGGGCAGCCGCCGCACCGAGACCAGGAGGAGGTCCCGCAGCGACTCCGGCAGGCTGGCGCTGAGCCTGCGGTCGCAGTCGCAGCACAGCAGTTCCTCGACGAACAGCGGGTTGCCCTCGGCCCGGCGGTACACCTCGTCGGCCAGCGACGGCTCAGGCTCGTAACCGAGGAGGCGGGTCACGAGCTCGTCCGCGTGCAGCCGGTCGAGCCGGGGCAGTTCCATCCGGTCCACCCAGCTCAGCCGGCCGAGCTCGGCGAGCAGCGGCCGCAGCGGATGGGTGCGGTGCAATTCGTCGGACCGGTAGGTGACCACGATCAGGACCCGGTCCAGGATCTGCTGGCGGCCGACGAGGAACGCCAGCAGGTCACGGCTGGACCGGTCGGCCCAGTGCGCGTCCTCGATGACCAGGACCACGGGCTGGTCGTCGGCCAGCCGCTCGAGCAGCGCGAGCATCTGCTCGAACAGCCGCGCCCGGGCCACGATGTCGCCGGTCTCGGCGGTGGCCGTGCCGAATTCAGGCAGCAGCCGGGCGAAGTCGCGCGTGACCCCGCTGGGCAGCAGCCCGGCCACGCCGTCCGCGCCCAGCTCGCGGACAAGCTCGCGGAGCACGGCGGTGAACGGCGCGAACGGCAGGCCGTCGGTGCCAAGCTCCACGCAGCCGCCGGTCAGCACCCGGGTCCCGGCCCCCTGCGCCCGGGCCGTGAACTCCTTCACCAGGCGGGACTTGCCCACGCCCGCCTCACCGCCCACCAGGATCACGGACGGGCCGTTCCTGCGGGCGGGGGCGAGGGCAGCGTCCAGCTCGGCCAGTTGTTCGGCGCGGCCGACCAGGACCGGGCTGCTGATGCGCACGGCCATATCCCCAGGATGCCACCTGGCGGCGACAGCCCAGGCCTGTGGCAGGGCGCCATGCGAGCCCGTGGTCAGGCCCTCCGCGCCGGCTGCGCGGCTCATGTCATGCGGCCCGGCTGCCCACCGGCTGGCGGTCCTGCACCTGCGGCTCGTCCAGCACCTCCGGGGCGGGGCGCTGTGCGGGCTTGCGCGGCTGCGGCACCTCGGCGCGCCGCGCCGCGCGCCTGGCCCGGCGGGCCTCCTTCAGGAGCCGGTCGGTAGCCGCTTGCTCGTGCCATTCCCTGATCCGCTCTTGGCTCAGGGCCTGGATGATGGTGGCGTGCATCTCGTCCTCCTCGAGTGCGGGCCATCTGCTGACCCAGCACTATGGAGGTTCGCCGTAAGGCCCTGATACGCGCATCGGGCAAGTGACTTATCTCACGCCGCAGGTGGCCTTAGATGTGCGCGCCCGGCCTAATAAGCCCCGCCCGCCGGGGTCGTGAGCCCGGTGCAGGCCGAGGCTGGTCCGCCCGGCGGCCTCGAAGGCCTCCCGCCAGACGCGGCAGCTCTCGGCGAAGGCTGCCAGGTGCCGGCCGGCGAAGTCCCCGGCCGACCAGTCGTCCGGCAGCACCGCGCTGTGCTCGGTCCAGGCGTACGTCCAGCCCTCGCGCCCGTCATCGAGGCTGAGCCGCACCAGCTCGTAGGGCCCGGACTCGTACTCGTCGATGACCCGCAGCTCCTCGGCGGTCAGCCCGGTGATGAGTTGCCCGGTGACCGTGGCGCCGGCCCGGACCAGGCCGGGGTAGACCCGGCCGGCCAGCGCGGCCGCCCGCCAGCCGGGCGCGGCTCCCGGCCGGTGCTCGGGAAGCCGGCCCAGCAGGACCCCGAGTATCTCGGTGAACTGGAGCGTGCCGTAGGCGAACAGCGCCGCCCCGGCGGGCAGGCCCGCCAGCCGGTCCTGGCTCGTCGACATGCAGTACAGTCTGGCGGAGTCAGCGGCTTACCGCGGTCTCCCGCTCAACCCGCGACAGCTTCTCGGGATTGCGCACCATGTACAGTCCGCTGATCAGGCCGTCGTCGATCCGCACCGCCACGACGTTGTCGATCTCCCCGTTGAGCCGGATGATCAGCGCCGGGCCGCCATTGATCTGCGCCGGCTCGACCGACGCCGCGCCGGCCAGATGGGGCAGACCCAGCGCCAGCAGGCGGGCCACCCGGTTGGCCCCGACGATGGGCCGCACCACGGTCTGCTTGACTCCGCCGCCGTCACCCAGCAGGACGACGTCCGGCGCGAGCTGGTCGACCAGGCTCTGCAGGTCGCCGGTTTCGATCGCCCGCTGGAACGCCTCGAGCGCGCCGCGGGTCTCGGCGGCGGACACGGGCCCGCGCGGCCGGCGCGCGGCCACGTGGGCCCGGGCCCGGTGGGCGATCTGGCGGACCGCGGCGGGGCTCTTGTCGACGGCTTCGGCGATCTCGTCGTACTCCAGCGCGAACACCTCACGCAGCACGAAGACCGCCCGCTCGACCGAGGTCAGGGTCTCCATCACCAGCAGCATCGCCATCGAGACGCTGTCGGCCAGCTCGACATCCTCGGCCACATCAGGCGCGGTGAGCAGCGGCTCGGGCAGCCAGGGGCCGACGTAGGACTCCCGGCGGCGGCGGAGCGTGCGCAGCCGGGTCAGCGCCTGGCGGGTGGTGATCCGGACCAGGTAGGCGCGCTGATCCCGCACCGTGCCGAGATCGACGCCCACCCAGCGCAGCCAGGTCTCCTGCAGGACATCCTCGGCGTCGGCGGCTGAGCCGAGCATCTCGTAGGCGACGGTGAAGAGCAGGTTGCGGTGGGCGACGAACGCCTCGGTGGCGGGGTCCATGCCACACAAGACACCGGCCCCCGCCGTTTTGTGACATCCGGGTGACGCCTGCGCCGCGCTGTCACAAGGACCGGGTGGCCGGCATCTTGTGGTCGTTCACCGAGCACACGAGGAGGAAGCAGTCATGGAGCCACGATTCAACCTGCTGGACAGCCCGACCGCCGCGAAGGTCGCCAAGCGGTTCTACAACGCGTCGCTGCCCCTGGAACAGTCGACGCTGCCGAAGACCGTGCAGGAGCTGATGGGGCTGCGCGCCAGCCAGATCAACGGCTGCGGCTGGTGTGTCGACATCCACACCAAGGAGGCCGCGGCGGCCGGGGAAAACGCGCTGCGGATCAACCTGGTCGCCGCCTGGCGCGAGACCACCGTGTTCACCGAGGCCGAGCGGGCCGCGCTGGCGCTGACCGAGGAGGGCACCCGGCTCGCCGACGACCACCACGGCGTCTCCGACAAGACCTGGGCCGAGGTGCGCAAGCACTACGACGACGACCAGATCGGTGCGCTGGTCTGCCTGGTCGCCATGATCAACGCGGCCAACCGGATGGGCGTGATCGTGCACCAGAAGGGGGGTGCCTACGAGCCCGGCATGTTCGCCGGATTCGAGCACGGCTGACCGGCTCCCCCGGTCAGCGCCCGGCGGGCGGGGCGACCGACCCGCGCTGGACCAGGCTCATCGGCTCGCGGATCATCACATCGCCAGCGGCCGCGCCCTCGATCCGGTTGATCAGCGCGTCCACGGCCGCCGCGCCCAGCTCGGCCAGGGGCATGCTGACGCTCGTGACCGGGACCTCGAGGAAGGCGAGGCATTCGTCTTCGTCGAACGAGACCACGGACATCTCGCCGGGCACGCTCACGCCCGCCTCGCGCAGCGCCGCCATGACCCCGAACAGCTGGTTGAGGCTGCCCACCCCGAGGGCGGTGGGCCGGGGGCCGCGGCGCAGCAGCCGCACGGTGGCGTCGTAGCCGCCGTCCTCGGTGGCCTCGGCGTGCCGGACGGCGAGGCTGAACCCCTCCGCGGAGCAGGTCCGCCGGGCCGCCGCCACCCGGCGGTGCACGGTGTCTACCTCGGCCCGCCCGTCGATGAGCGCGAAGTGACGATGGCCGAGGCCGGCCGCGCAGTCCAGGAACAGCCGGACCGCCCCGGGCTCGTCCATCACCACGTCGTTGCCGCGGTCCGGCCCGCGCCGGTTGACGTAGACGTGCGGGACCGCGGTCACTCCCCCGGCGTGCTCGGCTATCCGCAGCGGGGTAGCCAGCAGCAGCCCGTCGGCGCGGCTCTCCTCGACCAGGTACCGGTAGGCACCGGGCGGCCTGGGATCCTCGATCGGCTCTTCCATGATCATGACCACGTAGCCGCGTTCGCGGGCCCGCTGCAGCGCACCGCCCTGCAGGATCGACCAGATCGGGTTGCGCAGCAGCGGGACCACGAACGCGAACGCCCCGGTGCGGCGCTGCTTGAGCGCCCGGGCCAGCGCGTTCGGCCGGTAGCCCTGCTGCTGGGCGGTGGCCAGGATCCGCTCATAGATCTCGGGGCGGATCGACTGCGCCGGGTCGCCGTTCAGCACCCGGGACACGGTCGACACGTGCACGCCCACGGCCTCGGCGATGTCCACGAGCCGGGACGCGCGGCGCTGGCCGCCCTTGGCGGGCTTAGCCGGTTCCATGAGACAGTCCGCTCAAGCGGTGCCGCCGCCGTCGACCATGAGCACCGAGCCGTGCAGGTAAGTGGCGCTGTCCGAGGCCAGGAACGCGACGCCGTCGGCGATCTCCTCGGGCGTGCCCATCCGGCCTGCGGGAAGTCTGGATGCCCACTGGGTCAGGGCCTCCTCGTCGTGACGGATCCAGTCAGCCATTTCGGTGTCGATCAGCCCCGGGCAGAGGCAGTTCACCCGGACGCCGTCGCGGCCGTGGTCGATCGCGAGGCTGCGGGTGAGGATCACCAGCCCGCCCTTGGAGGCGCAGTAGGCCGCGCGCCGCCGCCCGCCGCGGACCCCGGCGGTCGAGGCGATGTTGACGACGCAGCCGTCGTGCGCCGCCACCATCGCGGGCAGGAACTCCCGGCAGGTCAGGAACGGGCCCTTGAGGTTGGTGTCCAGGATCCGGTCCCACTCGGCCTCGTCGAGGTCGGCGAGGTACTGGATGCTGAACACCCCGGCCGCGTTGACCAGCAGCCACGGATCGCCCAGGTCGGCGCGGATCCGGCCGGCGGCCTCGCGCACCGAATCCGCGTCGCGCACGTCGGCGCCGTAGCCCCGGGCGCCCGGCAGGTCCTGGGCCACCTGGGCCGCGTCGGGCTCACGAAGATCGACACAGGCCACGGCGAAGCCGTCCGCGGCCAGGCGGCGGCACACCGCCCCGCCGATCCCGCCCGCCGCCCCGGTGACGACCGCCACCCGTGTCGCAGCCTCGGTCACATCATCTCCGCAACGGTCCGGGTGAGCAGGATCGCGGCGCAGAACGCGCGGTAGGTCTCCAGCGCGTCGTGGCCGCGGATGCGCAGCTCGCGGTCGCCGGTGCGATCGACCCCCCGGACCCAGGTGGCCGCCTCGGCGATGTCGGAGGTGCGGACCGAGACCTCGAGCGTGGCCGAGGCCAGCGGCGGGGGCTCGGCGCTGCCCGCGCCGGCCACCGCCTTCTCGGCGGTCTCCCTGATCAGCGCGCAGGCGCGGACCGGGTGCAGGCTGTGCGCGGCCATACGGCTGACCGACTCCTTGACCACGGCCGAGTGCACGCCAGGGATCAGCGTGGCGGTCTCCTCGCACGCGATCCGGTCCCCGGTCACCAGCACGACGGGCACGCCGTAGTGGGCGGCGACCAGCGCGTTGATGCCGGCCTCCCCGGTCACGGTGCCGTCCAGCCTGGCCTCCACGACCGCGCGCGGGTTATAGGTGTGCGACAGCCCGGCGGGCGCGCCGACGGAACCGTGGTAGGAGATGAACAGCACCGCGTCAAAGCTGCTGTCCAGGCCCTGCATCATGTAGAGCGGCTTGTGGCTGCCGGAGATGTAGGACGCCTCACCGGCCAGCTGCCCGGGCGGGAAGTTGCGCATGTTCGCGTGCGAGTCGTTCAGCACGATCTCGGTCGCGCCTCCGGCCAGTGCCCCCTCGATGGCCGCGTTGACCTCATCGAGCAGCAGCTGGCGCCCGGCGGCGGCCTGCGGGCCGTCGCCGATGCACTGCTCCCAGTCGACTACCCCGGCGGTCCCCTCCATGTCGGTGGACAGGAAGACCTTCATACCTGCCTCCTCTGCTCGGTACGGAAGCTCTCGTCCTCGACCGTCATCACGCTGTACGTCGCGTCGCCCCGGGTCGAGGCCCCGCCGTGGCGGCCGTCCGGGGTCAGGCACAGGGCCTGCAGGCCGGACCGGAAGTCGTCGGGCAGGTCCAGCGTCTCGGCCAGGGCCGCAGCGCAGGCCTGCGCCGGGTCGCCGGACCCGGCCAGCGCGAGCAGCACAGAGCGTGCCGTGGTGCCGCGGATGGCCAGCTCGCCCCGACCGGTGCAGGCGGCGCCGCCCACCCGGTTGTCGCAGTAGTTGCCGGCGCCGATGATCGCCGAGTCGCCGACCCGGCCCGGGTACTTCCATGGGTAGCCGCTGGTGCTCACGCCGACCGCGAGGTTGCCCGCCGCGTCCAGGGCCAGCACGTTGACCGTGCCCCACGGCCCGTCGGGCGGGGACATGGCCGCGATCCGCTTCAGCGCCTCGCGCCGGTAGGCGGTCTCGCCCGGGCCCCGCACCCGCTCGATCTCGTCCAGCGCGGCCGGGTCCAGGCCGTCCCGCCACATCTGCCTGGCCTCGTCGGTCAGCGTCTCGCCTCGCTCGATGCCGGCCTCGTCGGCGAACCGTTCCGCGCCCGCCCCGACCAGCAGCACGTGCTGCGGCAGCCGCTCGGCCACGGCCCGGGCGATCGAGATCGGGTGCGGGAACCCGGTGACCGCGGCCACCGCCCCGGCGCGGCGGGTGGCGCCGTCCATGATTGAGGCGTCCAGCTCCACCTCCCCGAGCAGGTTCGGCAGCCCGCCGACCCCGACGTAGTGGTCGGCCTCGTTGGCCTCCACCACCCGGATGGCGGCCTCGACCGCGTCCATGGCGGTGCCCCCGGCCCGGAGCAGGCCGATGCCCGCGGGCAGGCCGACCTCTCCGCGTTCACTGGCGATCATTACCGGCGTTATGACGGGTCCTCCTGTTCGTGCTCCCTGGCCGCGCCACCGTCGGCGAACGCGAAGTGGCAGGCCACCTGATGGTCCGGGGCCCCGGTCTCGAGCACCGGGTCCTCACGCTCACAGCGCTCCTGCGCGATCGGGCACCGGGTACGGAACCGGCAGCCCGACGGGATCGCCAGCGGGCTGGGCGGGTCGCCGCGCAGGGCCGGCGCGTCATCCCCCATGCCCTCGGTCAGCTTGGGGATCGCGGCGAGCAGGCTCCGCGTGTAGGGATGCTGCGGCGAGCTGAACAGCTGCTCGGTGGGCGCGATCTCGACGATGCGGCCCAGGTACATGACCGCGACCCGGCTGCACAGATGCCGGACCACGGCCAGGTTGTGGGAGATCAGCAGCAGCGACAGGCCAAGCTCGCCGCGCAGGTCCCTGAGCAGGTTCAGGATCGTGGCCTGGACGCTGACGTCGAGCGCGGACACCGGCTCGTCGGCGATGAGGACGTCGGGCCGCAGGGCCAGCGCCCGGGCGATCGCCACCCGCTGCCGCTGCCCGCCGGAGAACTGGCGCGGGTAGGCGGCCATGGCCTCCTCGCCCAGCCCGACCAGGTTCAGCAGGGTCTTGCTGTAGCTCTCCACCTCGTTACGGGGCACCACGTGGTGCACACGCAGCAGCTCGCGCAGGATCCCGCCCACGGTCAGCCGGGGGTTGAGCGATGAGTACGGGTCCTGGAACACCATCTGGATCCGGCGCTGGTCCGCGCGGGAGCGCCGGGCGGGCAGCTTCCTGCTGCCGTACCGGATCTCGCCGCTGCTGGGGGGCTGCAGCCCGGCCAGGGTCAGCGCGAGCGTGGACTTGCCGGACCCGGACTCGCCGACCAGGGCCAGCGCCTCGCCGCGGCCGATCTCCAGATCGACCCCGTCCACGGCCTTCAGCACGTTCTCCTCGTGCCTGATGCGCGCGGCCAGCTGCGACCCGACCGGGAACCGCACCGAGACCCCGCGCGCCGAGAGCAGCGGCTCCCCCGGGGCGATGGTCTCGGCGGGCGCGGGCGCGGGTGCGGCGGTCACTGGCTGGCCTTATCGGCGGCCACTGCCTCCAGGCAGCGCTCCCAGTGCAGGCAGGCGGTGGCCCGGCCGCCCGGCAGCGGCCGCAGCGGAGTGGGCGTCACCTTGCAGTCCTCCTCGACGAACTCACACCGCGGGTGGAACCGGCAGCCCGCGGGCGGGGAGACCAGGCTCGGCGGGGATCCCGGGATGGGCACCAGGGACTCGCGGACGTACTCGAAGTCAGGCGCCGACCTGACCAGCCCGAGCGTGTAGGGATGGCGCGGGTCGAGCAGCACGTCGCGCACGTCGCCGCTCTCGATGATCTGCCCGCCGTACATGACCGCCACGTTCTGGCAGATCTGGGCCACGACGGGCAGGTCGTGGGTGACGAACACCAGGCTCGCGCCCGAGTCCCGGCACAGCCGGGCCAGCAACCGCAGGATCTGGTCCTGGATCGTGACGTCGAGCGCGGTGGTGGGCTCGTCGCACAGGATGATCTCCGGGTCGCAGGACAGCGCGATCGCGATCATCACGCGCTGCCGCATGCCGCCGGAGAACTCGTGCGGGTAGGCCCGGAACCGCCGCTCAGGATCCGGGATCCCGACCCGGCGCATGAGGTCGATGGCCCGCTCCTTGGCCTTGGCCCGGCTGTAGCCGAGGTGTACCTGGGGGCCCTCGGCGATCTGCGAGCCGACCCGCACCACCGGGTTGAGCGCGCTCATCGGCTCCTGGAAGATCATCGAGATCTTGGGGCCGCGGATCCGGTTGAGGTCACGCTGACCCATCGGGACCAGGTCCACGCCGTCCAGCAGGATCGACCCGGAGGTGACCTTGCCCTCGGCGGGCAGCACGCCGAGACAGGCGCGCAGGGTCATGCTCTTGCCCGACCCGGACTCCCCGACCAGGCCCATCGCCTCGCCCCTGGGTACCTCGAGCGACACCCCGTCCACGGCGCGGACCACGCCGGACCGGCTGGTGATCTGCACGTGCAGGTCACGGACCTCGAGGACGGGCCCGGTGGCGCCGGCCTGGTCCGGGCCGGCGGGGCCCGTGCTTCCCGTGCTTCCCGACTCTGTCATGTCTGTCCCGGCCGGATCAGGTCGGCGAGCCCGTCGCCGATGAGCGAGAGCCCCAGGCCCACGGCCACCACGGCCAGGCCGGGGAACGTGGTGAGCTGCCAGTGCGTGGAGATGAAGTTCTGGCCGTCGCTGATCATCGAGCCGAGGTCCGCGGTGGGCGGCGGCACGCCCAGGCCGAAGTAGCTGAGCGTCACGATGGCCAGCATGTCCTGCACGATGTCGGACATCGAGTAGATGATCGCCTGCGAGATCACGTTGGGCAGCACGTGGCGGCCCATGATGCGCGGGCTGGTCAGGCCGCCGGACCTGGCCGCGGTCACGTAGTCCTGGCGCTTGGCCACCAGGATCTCGCCGCGGATGATCCGCGCGTAGGAGACCCAGCCCAGCAGCGTGATCGCCACGACGATGCTGCGGATACCCGGGCCGAGCACGAAGACCAGGGCGATGATCAGCACGTAGAACGGGAACGCGAACACGACGTCGACCACCCGCATGATGACCGTGTCGGTCCAGCCGCCGAAGTAGCCCGCGACGCAGCCCAGGATCACGCCGAGCGTGAACGGGAACAGCACGGCCAGGCACGCGATCGACAGGTCCAGCCGGAGCCCGTACAGCAGCCGGGTCCAGACGTCCCGGCCAAGCTGGTCGGTGCCGAGCAGGTGCTGGGCGCTCGGCCCTTGCAGCGTCTGGCTGAGGTTCTGCGCGTTCGGGTTGTAGGACGTGATCAGCGGCGCCGCGACGGCCAGGAAGACGATGATCCCCATGACCACAAGGCCGGTCATGAGCGCGGGCTGGCGGTACCAGCGGCGCCGGGCCCGCGGCGCGGCGTGCTCGACCGGCAGCAGCACCGTCTCCGGGTGCTCGGGGAAGGAGAGCGCGCTCACCGCTCGAACCGCACTCTCGGGTCGAGCGTCGCGTAGGCGATGTCCGCGCCCAGGTTGAGCAGGACCACCATGACCGCGAACACCAGCGTGACCCCCTGCACCACCGGGAAGTCCCGCTCGAAGATCGAGTTCAGCATGAGCTGGCCGATGCCGGGGATCGCGAAGACATTCTCGATGATCACCGTCCCGCCGATGAGGAAGCCGATGTTGATGCCCAGCACGGTGACCGCCGGGATCACCGCGTTGCGCAGCACGTGCCGCAGGAACAGCCGGTGGCCAGGCACGCCCTTGGACCTGGCCGTGGTGATGTACTCGGCGCCGAGCACGTTGAGCATGCTGGCCCGCAGGCTGCGGATGACCACCGGCGACAGCGCGATGGCCACGGTCAGCGCGGGCAGGAACATCGCGTGCAGGTGGCCGAAGAACCCGGACCCGTACCCGCTGACCGGGAACAGCTTGAGCGTGATGGAGAACGCGTAGATCAGCAGGATGCCGAGCCAGAACGGGGGCATGCCCAGGCCGAACAGGGGCACCACCCGGACCACGTGGTCGCGGACGCCGTCCTTGCGGCTGGCCGCGATCATCGCCAGCGGCACGCTGATCAGCACCGCGATCACCGTGGCGTAGACGATCAGCCACAGGGTGGCCGGCAACCGCTGCAGGATTATGGTGGTTGCCGGCACCCCGTAGTACAGGCTGGGCCCGAGGTTGCCGTGCAGAATCCGGTCCAGGAACAGCAGGTACTGGCTGATCAGCGGCCGGTTCAGGCCCCATTCCCGGTGCAAGATGGCGATCCTCTGAGGCGTGGCGTGGATACCGAGGATGGTCCGCGCCGGGTCGCCCGGGATCAGGTGGATCATGAAGAACACGATGAGCGTCACCCCGAAGGCCACTGGTATGAGCATCAGCAGCCTCCGGAAGACGAACGTCATCCGGCCCACGGGCCGTCACCACCTCGCATCGGGGTGCTCGTTATGCAATTGGTCACGGCTTGCTGAGCCAGACATCCTCCATGTGCATGTTGCCGAGCGGCGTCACGAAGAAGCCGTGCACGTTGCTCGTGGTCGCGTACGGGTACGGCGAGTAGTACAGGAACGCCATGAACGCGTCGTTCGCCGCGCCCGTCTGGACCGTGTTGTAGAGGGTCTGGCGCTGCGCCGGGACGGTCGTGGTCTCGGCCTGATGCGTGGCCTTCACGACCGCCGGGTTGTTGTAGCTGGTGAAGAACGACTTGGCGCCCGACTTCGGGTCCACCGCGAACGTGGCCAGCTCGTCCGGGTCCGGGATGTCCATCGTCCACAGCGTGAGCGACATGTCGTACTTCTGGTTCTGGAAGTTGGTGTTGGCCGTGTTCGGGTCGAGCTGCTGGATCTTGACCTTGATGCCCAGCGGCTTGAGCTCCGACTGCATGATCGTGGAGATCGTCAGGTAGTCGGAGTTGCCGGACGGGATCAGGATCGTCGTGGTGAACCCGTGCGGCACGCTCGACTTGGCCATCTCCTGCTTGGCCTGGGTCATGTTGAACTGCAGGCCGGGCGTGGCCTTCTGGTAGTAGGGCACCTGCGGCGGGAACAGCGAGTTCGCGGGCTTCCCGTTGCCGAACAGCACGGCCTTGACCAGGGCGTTCCTGTTGATGGCCAGCGAGATCGCCCGGCGCACGTGCACGTCCTGGAACGGCTTCACGTTCTCGTTGAAGGCCAGGTAGTTGGTCTGCGTCGACGGGAACAGGAACATGTTGACGTTCGGCGTCGACTTCAGGCTGGCCACCGTGGACCACGCGGGCGTCTGGTCGACCTGGGCCTGGCCCCCCTTGAGCTGCAGCAAACGGGTGTTGTCGTTGGGCACGTCGGTCCAGGTCACGCTGTCCAGGTACGGCTTGCCCTTCTCCCAGTAGAGCGGGTTGCGGACCAGCTTGAGCGCGGAGCCCTTGTGCCAGTAGTCCCACTTGAACGGCCCGGTGCCGATCGGGTGCTGGTAGAACTGGTTCTCGGTCTCGCCGCCGTAGTTGTTCGGCACGATGCCGTTGGCGAAGATCGACAGGTCGGCCAGCAGCGGCGCCCACGGGAACTTCAGGTGGATGACCACGGTGTCGGGCGACGGGGCGTCGACCGAGGAGATCGCCGAGTCCAGGTAGGCCCAGCCCTGCGTGGCCTTCCGGTTCTGGTCGATGGAGAACTTCACGTCGGCCGAGGTCATCGGCTGGCCGTTGGAGAACTTGACGCCCTTGCGCAGGGTGAACGTGTAGGTCTTCTTGTCCGACGACATCGTGTAGCTGGTGGCCAGCAGCGGCTTCACGCCCTTGCCGTCGTTGGTCACCGTGTACAGCGTCTGGTAGATCTGCTCGAAGATCCAGATCGAGTTGTTGTCGAACACCGTGGTGGCGTTCATGGACTGCGCGTCCTGCACCGCGGCGAACGTGAGGTTGCCGCCCTTCACCGGCGCGCCGGACGAGCCCCCCGACGAGCTAGAGGATGATGACGAGCTTCCGCTCGACCCACAGGCGGCCACAACTAGCAAAGCGGCCACACCTATCAGGGCTTTCACTGCAGTACTTCGGTGTATCACGGGACCTCCCTGTGGTGTCCTGTGGTTTCCGGTTCGATCAGAGGCGGGATCGGCCGGGATCGGCCGCTGAGCAGCGCGGCAGCCTCGGCTGCCATGGAAGCTGGGTAGAGCAGTCCGGTCAGGCACTGCTGTCTGGCAGCACGAACCGGGAGGCAAACCTTTGTCCTAGCTAATGTGGCCGGAAAGTAGACCTTTGGCAATAGGAGGGGCGCAGCTGGACCGATGGTTTTACCGTGTTGTAACGTTGCGCGCCGTGCGATACGTGCTGATCGGCTGCGGCGCCATCGGCGGCACTGTTGCCGCAGGTCTGGCGCGTGACGGCCACGAAATCCTGGTCTGTGACGCCGATCCGGCCGTGGTCGCGGCCATCAACTCCCGTGGCCTGCGGATCGAGGGCCCGGTGGAGAACTTCACCGTGCACGTGCCTGCGGTGACGCCGGGTGATCTGCCGCCCGAGCTGGACGGGCCGGTGCTGGTCGCGGTCAAGGCCCAGCACACCCCGGCCGCCGCGGAACTGCTGGCCGGGCGCCTGACCGGCCGTGCGTTCGT
>Ga0070714_100002314_pt1 | contig 14023 bp, 10 predicted proteins | sample LARL83metaG_FD_65450 | JGI IMG/M metagenome (GOLD analysis project Ga0070714, IMG submission 65450) | Corn, switchgrass and miscanthus rhizosphere microbial communities from Kellogg Biological Station, Michigan, USA - LAR L8-3 metaG | ecosystem: Host-associated > Plants > Roots > Rhizosphere ...
ATAACTCCACACCCCATGTCCTCCCGCACTTTCACTCTCGACGAAGCGCAAGACCTGCTACCAGTGCTGGAATCCCTCTTGCGGACAGCCATTGACGGGAAAAAGGGTATTGAATCGATCGAGGCCGAATTTCAGGCTTTGCAGCAGGAGATACATCTCCGCGGCGGCATGTCGCTGAACGTGGTTCATTGGGCGGCGAAGAAGGCGCAACGGGACAAGACCTTGCAGCGGGTCAAGGATGCGATGGCGGAGATCGACGCCATCGGCGTTCAGGTTAAAGACCTCGACATCGGACTGCTCGACTTTCCTTGCGAAGTCGACGGCAACGTCATCCTGCTGTGCTGGAAGTTGGGCGAAAAGGCAATTACCCACTGGCACGGCGTCAGCGAAGGCTTTGCCGGACGCAAGGCGATTGATGAGCGGATTGCCAAGGCTAAGCGGACGCATTAGCGTTCTCAGGCTTCAGGCTTCAGGCTTCAGGCTTCAGGCGCCAGGGGGCAGGCGTCAGCAACCCCTCCCCGTATCGCCGCCGACTTCATTTTTGGGTTCGTTTTACGGCACGGCTGAAGCCGTGCCCTGGTACGAACCTGCCCGTGATCGATCATCAGAATCTCTGCAAGTAATCTGTCCGTTCCCGTTCTACCCACAAGCAGGGCTGTGGCACACGTTGGTACAGTGTCCGACTGTCTGCGGATTTCCTCTGCTACAATTTTCGTGAGCTGCTGGGTCAAAGGAGTTGCAATCACCCTTCGTCGCGGGGTTTTCATTATGCGGAATTTTGACCGTAAGTACTCGCTGCTTGCCGCAGCGTTCGCCCTTCTACTGCTTACGATTGCCATCGGATGCAAAGGCTTTTTCGTCAATCAACCGAACTCACTGACGGTAACAACCGGCGCTAACGGAGGAGGTTCCAGCACCTTCACGGTCCCCACTGGTCAGACAGTGAAGCTATACGCCACCGCTACCTACAGCAGCGGGAACAAGGATGTGACTAATTCCGCCACTTGGCAAAGTTCTACGCCTTGCGCGACTGTGAACCAGGGACAGGTGAAGGGAATTGGAGTTGCGAGTGGAATCTCGGTTACTGCGACTCTGAATGGCATCGGGGGTTCGGCAACGGGAAGTGTGACCGGCAACGGCCAGGGACTGGTGATCGCATCCAACCCGAGCGGCACAACGTTTGCTAATGGTTCGACAGCTAGTTTTACGGCCACTTTCAACGGCACAGACGTGACGGCATCAACGACTTGGACGTCGAGCAGCAATATTGCGACTTTCAATAATAATGTTGCGACCTTTTCCGGTACCGGGCCTGCAACCATAACTGGCTCTTACGTGAACGGCAACACTTGCGCGGGTGCGTCGGTAAATATCACCGTGCAATAAAGTGAAATCTACGGGCGTCTTGTTCTTCCGGAAAGATATCTCTGACCTTTTGACCTCCAGCTTGGCTTTCGTTCACTCCCTTTCGTACTCTGTTGTCTTTTTCATTAACCCACTACAGTCCTGGGTAGCACGTCGCAAGCACTCCCTACTACCTGAGGCTGTACATGAAGTACTCGGTCCTTCTCGTGCTTTTGCTGTGCCTGGTCGGATGTGGGTCGCCCATTAATCCCGCAGCGCCGTCCACCAGTTCGTCGAGTTCTTCCGGCAGTTCGTCGTCATCGTCATCTTCTTCGGGATCGCAGCCGGGGCAGACGCCACCACCTCAGCCGCAGACCTACGACATGCTGGCATGGATGACGATGGATCCGACGATGGCTGCGACGCAGCACATGTCTGGCAACCACAATCCCATTTACACGACGGTGCAGCCGGACCGGTTCTTCTGGACGAAAACCGGTCAGGGATTCCCCTGGGACATTCAGCTTTACGACAAGAATTACATCTATCTTTGGGTGACGGAGCTGAACTGGCAGAATCCGAATACGTTCAAGGTTTTTCATGATCCTGTGCTCGGTGACTTCAATCTGCCCCTGGTGCCGCGGTTTGCGCAAGGCGGGTTCCCGGGGTCGAAGGTGACGATCCCGCCGTCGAATACGACTTACGAAACCCACTCCGATTGCAACACATTTACGTCGCAGAAACTGGGTGGGGTCGTGAACACGGTGTGGGGGCCGTACCAGGAGACGCTTGGCGGAGACCTGCCAGCGAACCTCCAAACGCTAGTCATCAGTTATCAGTACAGCTGCGACAGCCAGTTGCAGAACTGCAAGAACAAAGAAGAGTTCCACGTCGCCAAGCCATACGGGCTGGTGAAGTGGCAGCACCAGGCATTGCAGGCGGATGGCACCTACGCTCCGCCGGACAATGTCACCATCTTGAACATAGTGAAGACCGGGCAGGTGCAGCCGTACACGACGTGCTTCTAAATTCGGTATCACCGCCGGAGAACGCGGAGATCGCAGAGGAATTTTAGAGGCAAGTACTTCTCTGCGTACTCGGCGATCTTTGCGGTTCAAGATTTTGGTTTGTAAAGCTCTCGCTTCCCGTAAAATAGACCTATGCAGCTCCCCGTATTAGCGTTTTACGCCGGCCCTGATCAGGTGATGGGTGTGACCTCCGGGATTGCCGGAGCTATCGGCGTGCTTCTCATGTTCTGGAACAAGGTTGTAGGCACGTTCCACAAATTGGTGAATAAGTTTCGCGGCTCGCCTGCCGAGCCGTCACCGGCGGTCCCGCCAAAAGAGAATCCGACTCCTCAGGCCTAAATTGCGCAAGAAGGCAATTGTCATAGGACTCGACGGACTGGAACCCACCATCGTCGAGGCCATGCTGCAGCGCGGAGAACTGCCCAACCTGGCGCGCATTCGGCAGTCTGGCTCATATTCGCGGCTGAGGACCACCTATCCTGCCCAAACTCCAGTTGCGTGGTCGTCGTTTGCCACTGGAACCAATCCTGGTGGACACGGGATCTTTGATTTCATCTCGCGCGATCCGGGGACGTATTTGCCGGATGCCGCTTTATCCCGATTCGAGCGGCCCAAGAGCGCGTTCGCACCGCCGCGGGTAGTTAATCAACGAAAGGGGACGCCATTCTGGCAGACTCTTTCGCAAGCAGGCGTGCCGAGCGTGGTGCTGCGTTGTCCCTGCACGTTTCCGCCAGATGAGGTCAATGGGCGCATGATTTCCGGCGTCGGCGTTCCCGACATTCGCGGCGCGCAGAACAAAGGTACGTTCTATACGCAGGACCAGAGCGTACGGACGCAAGAGAGTGAACAGGTTGTTGTGCTTCCCGCAGGCACACAGTTCAAAACCCACGTTATTGGACCCAGGAATCCGAAACAGTCTCCGGCGAGCGATGCGACCTGCGAAATTCGAGTGCAGGCGAATGCGAATTCGCGATCGCTGGTGATCGAGACAGGTGGTTCTCCCTCGCGGGTCGAAGTTCTTGTCGGCGCGTGGAGCGAGTGGGTGCGGTTCAAGTTCAAGCTTTCGATGCTGCAGTCAGTCACGGGGATTGCGCGTATTTATGTCCGGCAGATTGAGCCGTATGTCGAGTTCTATGCTTCAGCGGTGAACTTCGATCCAGCTGCGCCGCTGTTTCCCGTGTCGGCCCCTCCGGCGTACGCGAAGGAAATCGCTGGTCAGATCGGGTTGTTCTCCACACTGGGAATGGCAGAGGACCACAATGGCCTGAACAACGGCCGCTTCGACGAAAGGGCGTACCTCGATCAGTGCGAACTGGTGATCCAGGAACGCGAGCGGCTGATGGGGTATGAACTCAACCGGTTCAGCGAGGGTCTCTTCTTCCTGCTGTACGACACTCCGGATCGCGTGCAACACATGCTGTGGCGGTTTCGTGATCCTGAACATCCGGGGTACGAGCCTGACCTGGCACGCGATTACTCGACCCTCGTCGAGCAGCATTATGCGCGTTGCGACAAGTTGCTGGAACCTGTGTTCGATCAGGTCGATGAGAACACGCTCTTGATCGTGCTGTCCGATCACGGGTTCAACACTTTCCGGCGCGCGTTCGATACCAACACGTGGCTGTGGCAGAACGGGCTGCTGGCATTGAGAGAAGGGAAAAAACCTTCCGAAGACTTGGGCGATGGAGTTGACGCAATTGATTGGTCGCGAACATACGCCTACTCGGTTGGGCTGGGCGGGATTTACCTGAACTTCAAAGGTCGCGAGCGCGAGGGAATTCTCGAGGAGGGGGCGGAAGCCGAGCGCGTGCGCAACGCAATCGCCTCGGGCCTGGCAGGTTTTGTCGACAACGCCAGTCAGCGTGAGGCCATCCGAAGTGTGTCGCGGCGCGAGGAGATTTACTCGGGCCCTTACGCGACGAGTGCGCCCGATCTGCTGGTTAATTTTCGTCCGGGATTTCGGGTGTCGTGGCAGAGTGCGGTGGGCGGATTTGCGAATGCGGTGATCGAAGACAACCAGCGGAAATGGAGTGGGGACCACATCATTGATCCGGAGAGTGTGCCTGGGATTCTGCTTATGAACCGTGAGCCTGCCCTTGCACGGGCCAGGACGCCCGTGCCTCCACATTCAGGAATGCCTTCCATCATTGACCTTGCGCCCACAATCCTGAATCATTTAGGAGTTCCTGTTCCCGAAATCATGGAAGGCACTTCCTTACTCTGAAATGAAGATCTGTGTTCTTGGACTCGATTGCGCCGCGCCGGAGGTTGTCTTCGGCGATGAACGCCTGGTGAATCTCCGGCGCCTGATGGACGCGGGAACCTATGGCCGTCTGGAAAGCGTGTATCCGCCGATCACGGTTCCGGCATGGATGTGCATGTGCACTAGCCAGGACCCGGGTTCGCTTGGCGTCTACGGTTTTCGCAATCGTACGGACTACTCCTACGACAAGTTGGGATTTGCGAATTCGGCGTCAATCAAAGCACTCGCCATCTGGGACCAGCTTGCGCGCGAAGGGAAGCGGTCGATCATTGTGGGCGTGCCGCCGAATTATCCGCCGCGCAAGATTAATGGGATCAGCATTGGGTGTTTTCTGACGCCGGATACGACAAAGAACGACTTCACTCATCCGCCAGCGCTGAAGGCGAAGATCAACGAGCTTGTCGGCGAGTACCCGGTGGATGTGAAGAACTTCCGCACTGACCGCAAGGACTGGCTCCGAGATGAAATCTTCAAGATGAGCGAGAAGCACTGGAAGGTAGTGCACTGGCTGCTGAAAGAGCAGGAGTGGGACTACTTCCATTACGTCGACATCGGCCTCGACCGCATGCATCATGGCTTCTGGAATTATTTCGACGAAGACCATGTGCTGTTCGAGCCGGGGAACCCATATCGGAGTGCGATCCCTGACTACTACTTGTGGTTGGATGAGCAGATCGGCAAGGCGCTCGAACTGCTGGACGATCAGACAATCGTGCTTGTCGTTTCGGATCACGGGGCACAAAGACTTGATGGCGGCATCGCGATCAACGAATGGCTGATTCGTGAAGGGTTGTTGGTTCTTAATGAGTATCCGCAAACGCTCACGCCATTCGACAAGCTCAACGTCAACTGGAGCAAGACGCGGGTGTGGAGTGAAGGCGGCTATTACGCGCGCGTGTTCTTCAACGTGCAGGGACGCGAGCCGCAGGGGGTGATTCCGGCGAACGAGTATGAAGCGTTCCAGGATGAGATGCGGGCGAAGATCGAAGCCATGACGGACGACAAGGGGAATCCGCTGAAGTCGCTCGTGTTCAAGCCGAAGGATCTGTATGAAAACGTGCGCAACATTGCGCCGGACCTGATTGTCCATTTCGGGGGGCTGTATTGGAGGTCGATTGGAACCGTCGGCCATGCCGCTATTCACGTCCAGGAGAACGATACCGGGCCGGATGGTTGCAACCACGCGCAGTATGGAACCTTCATTCTCGCGGCGCCGAATCTGCCGTTGAGCGGTGAATGCGAAGGCGCGCGCTTGCTGGACATCGCTCCCACCTTGCTCGATTTGGGCGGATATGAAATTCCTGAAACGATGCAAGGGAGATCGTTAGTGGCTGGATTGGAGAAGAAAGCACCGGGCGGAGGATCGGGCGACGCGGAAGCCGAAAAGACTATTCACGATCGTCTGGCGGGCCTAGGCTACGTCTGAAGAACGTCGAACGCTAAGGCACTCACTTCGGACCCACTCGCATTCTGATCGACGTCGGCTCGCAGTACACTCGTGACTTCCTGCAAAACGCCGAGCACGACCTGGAGCAGATGCGCCATCAGTTCCTTGTGCCGCAGTTGGAATTGAAGCCTGTGGTGTATGTGAAGGTGACGAGCAACTGGTTGGAACGTCGCCCGCAGGCGGCGTAGTAAATCTCAGAGCACCCGATCCAGGGCAGATAGGTAAGTCGCTCGAATCCCGATTGGGACCAGTTTCGTTCTGGAATGCGGTGAATGAACGTTCGTACCCTGGGTTCTCGAAACCTGCATGTACGATCGGTTCAATGTGAGGGAGACTGGCACCAGCACTCGCAATGACCTCAGCCGGTGCACAGGTGCCCATCCTCTATGCAGAACGACGCAGTGAAACTGGAGAAGCCGCACTCAACAAGAAGATCATCTGCACATTCCAGGACACGTTGTATCGACGCCCAGCAGGGCCGAAAAGCTCACCCAGACCGTGAACGCATCACGAACCGAGTGGCGAGTGCGATTACCGAGCTTCACAATCTTCAGGAGTTGCTGGCGAGCGAGGACGTCGACCCTCGGGTGCTGATGGATTTTCGAGATGCCCTGAATCGGACACGCAACACCGCATGGGGAGTCCAGCAATATTTGTCATGCCGGAGTATGCATGCGGATTCCACGACGCTGATGCAAGTGTTGGCGGTTGAGCGAATACGGGTTGCGTATCAATTGGGGCAAGCTCTGGTGCAAGATTTGCAGGCGACAGATCTCAAACTCCAACCCGCACAACTGGTGGAGCTTTACAAGCTGATGAAAGACCTCACCCGACGATTAGCGGAACTGGTTGGTTGAGCAGGGCTGTGTTGGCGGAGACGCCGGTTCAAAAGACAGTGCGCTCAGTTTACTTCGGTTCTTCAACGCGGCGAATCTGGTTCGCGGGTACGTCTTTAAGGATCTGGTGCATGCCACTCGGCCAGCGGATTTCGACCTGCTTCACAGTCTTGAATAGGCCCAGTCCGAAATGGGCGCGGGGATCACGAGACGCGCCGTAACCGGCGCTGGTGGATACGATGTCATACTGGCTCTTTCCGTCGGGGGTTGTGATCTTGATCTGCGCTCCGATTCCCATGCTGTTGCTCTTGGTTCCCACTAACTGAAAGGCCACCCAGTTGTTGGGATTAGCAGTGACATTGCGAAAAATTTTTGCTTTGCCGTTCAGCACCGTGACCACAATGTCCATGTGGCCATCATTGAACAGATCACCAATCACAGCGCCGCGGTAAGGTTCTTTGACCTGCAGGGCTGGACCCGCTTGCGAGGAAACGTCTTCAAAGGTCATGTTGCCGAGATTGCGAAAGACAGTATTCGGCTCACCGTAGGTGCGGTTGGAGAATTCGGCAATGTTGTCGAGAACATTGCCGCGCGCAACGAACAAGTCCTTGAGACCATCGTTGTCGAAATCGGCGATACCGTTCGACCAGCCCGACATTTCCAGGGTTGGCCGCGCCAATCCACTGCGGCCGGTCACGTCAAGAAAAATACCGTGCCCGCGATTGCGAAATAGCGGGAAGGTTTCAAGCTCAGTCGCCGTGTGCCAGATGTCCGGAAGACCATCGTTGTCGAGATCGCGGAACTCAATTCCCATGCCGGAAACAGCTTTGCCGTTTTCGGCGTAGGCAACGCCGGCATCCATCGCAACTTCTTCGAACCTTTTCCCATCGATGTTGTGAAATAGCGAGTTGGGCATGTTGTCGTTGGCGACGAATATATCGGTGAATCCATCGCCATCGTAGTCATTGAACGCGACTCCCATGCCCTTGCCCAACTTCTTTGAAATGCCGGTCTCATCGGAAACGTCGGTGAAGGTGCCGTCGCCATTATTGCGGTACAGAGTGGAGGGCAAAGGCTCGTAGAACTTAGGGTGGCAATAGGCACGCAAGCGTCCGCCGCTCAAGCAGACCGGATCTTTGTTGACTTCCCACTTGCAGTAGTTGGATACGAACAAGTCGAGTTTGCCGTCATTGTTGTAATCGACCCATCCGGCGGCGGCACTCCACATCTTCTCGCCTTTATAGGTGGGTGAACCCACACCCGCCTGGTCGGTGACGTCGGTGAACGTGCCGTCGTGGTTGTTGTGGTAGAGATGATTCTTGGTGACGCTGGCCACATAAATATCAGGCCAGCCGTCGTTGTCATAATCTCCGATGGCGATGCCCATGTCGTATCCATCGCCCTGCAAGCCGGCCTTTTCCGTGACGTCGGTAAACGTGCCGTCGTGGTTGTTGTGGTACAGCCGGTTGTAGAACTTCGGCGACTCTTTCTTCAAAGACGGAATGGCCGCGCCATTGATCAGAAAGATGTCGAGATAGCCGTCGTTGTCGTAGTCGATCAGGCCAACGCCCGAGACCATGGTTTCGGGCTGGTTCTTATTCGGAGTGGGGCTGCTGTCGGAGAAGAAATCGAGGCCGGACTTGGCGGTGATGTCTTCAAAACGGATGGTGCTGCCGGCGTTGTTGGTTGCGGCGTGATTGGCCTGCGGAGGCTTGGTTCGCTCGACTGGCTTGGTTTGAGCGGCAGCGAGAACTGCCGCAAATATGAAGCAACCCCGAAGACGCATTGCTGAAAGCCAGTCTAGCACAGGGAACGACGGCTATTGCTTGCCTGCGGTCTGGTCGGCTTCAGCTTTCAAGCGTTGGAATTCGGTGCGCTCGCGCATGGCCTCCGCGTTTCGGCCGGTAGCCTCCAGAGCGCGCGAGAGGGCAAAATGAGCGTCCGGGCTCTTGGGGGACAATTTCACCGCGATCCGCGCCTCGGACACAGCCTGTTCGTTTTTGTTCTTGGCCAGCCAAAGCCGGCTGCAAGCAACGTGGGCGACGAAATCCTTAGGAGCGAGCGCGACGGCGGCGGTCGCGTATTTCAGGCCCTGGTCAAAATCCCCGGTGCGCTCCAATTGAAGAGCGAGTTGGATTCTTGTGACAGCGTCGGAAGGTGAGATCTCGAGTTCACGGCGGAATTCGTCGATGGCTTCAGCGGGGGCCTCCTTCAGGAGAAATACTCCGTAGGAGTAGTGAACGCCAGGTTCGGCAGGGTACAAGGTAAGAAGCTCTTTGAACTCAGCTCGTGCCGTGACGAGGTCCTGCAGCGCGATGAAGGCCTGTGCGCGTCCGGCTTTTCGCACGAGGGGTACTTGCGCCGGCGGGATTTCGGATGGCAGTTCGTGCTTGCGCAGCGCGGCGACCCCGAAAGCATCGAGCAGTTGCAGATCTCCGAGCACGGCATCTTTGGGAGCTTCAGGATGTGCGGCCGCGATTTCGTTCGCCAGCAGAATCAGTCGTACGATCGCTATTTCCGGCCGACCGAGGAAGCTATTCAGAATGCCGTCATGGTAAAGCACGCTGTGGGTGAATTCGGGATTGCTGCCCAGTCCGAGACTGACGCTGCGTTCTAGTGCAGGCAAAGCGGCGGTGTAGTGCTTCAACTGGAATTCGCTTAAGCCCAACATCCCGAAGCCAGGGCCAGGCTCACGATGCTCGGTGGAAACAAAATGCTGGAAAGCATTGCGAGCCTCGAGAAAATGCCCAGAATCAAACTGTAGAGTTCCCAAGTGCCACCAACCCTCGCTCCAGGCGGGACGCAGAGCGGTAGCGCGACTATAAAGACGAATGGCTTCCGGGACCTGTTCCGCCTCAAGGGCTGCCTCGGCGCCGGCCGCGAGTTGCTCGAACGACTGGGTGGCATCCTCTGGCTTGGCGTTTTGGGAATGCAGCGCTCCGGTTGCGCAAAGGAGCAGGAAGAGGATGAGAATCGTAATACCTTTTTTCCGGATCATTCTCTTCTGTTCCCCAATAGGGATACGACCCATGGAAAGTGGTGCCGCTCCATCCAGATGTTTCGCATGCGGAATCAATCACGAACCTAATGGCAAGCTTTGCAAATGTCAAAAGTACAAGCGCTGCGGCGTGAAAACGCTGTAACTTCGCGCGTGCTCTGTATTACACTTGTTACCCGCTACGACTTGAGAGATTCCGTGTAGTGCATACCTCGTAGATCCAAGGAGAAGTCAATCATGAATCGTCTACTTATATCGTTTGGGGCGTTTGTGCTCTTGCTTTACAGCTTAGCGGCATGGGGCCAGTCTCAGCAAACACCGGCGCGGGCTTCCAGTGATGCCGCCCCTTCTACGACGATTCGTTCCACTTCGCAGGAAGTGGTACTCGATATGACTTTCCGGGACAAAAAGGGGAAGACGTTAAAAGATATCCGACCGGAGGAGGTCCACATTACGGAGGATGGCGCCGAGGTAAAGCTGCGGTCGTTCCGTTTGGTGGAGGGGACGGCAGCGGCACAAGCTCCGACCGGCAGCACAGTCGCACTGGATCCCATGCGGGAAGTGCGGCTGGTTTCGCTGGTGTTCGAAGGGTTGGATCCTGACGGGAAGCGGTTCTTCCGGCAAGCGCTGAAGGACATCCTGGACATGACGCCAGAGCAGAACCTGTATTTTTCCGTGTACACGATCGACCAGAGACTAAATGTGATTCAACCTTTCACGTCGGACCACGCGGCCTTATTGAAAAGCGTGGATAAGTCTGCGATGTGGTCGTTCATTCAAAATGCGAATAACTCAGCGGAAGTGAAGCAGCAGTTGAAGCTAGTTGTCGATCAAGGCGATCCGGGAGCAAACGGCGCCGCCCTGGGAGCGGGAGGTGGCGCGCCGGCTCAATCCTCCATCCAAGGGATGGTGAACTACAGAATGGCAAAGATGCAGTACGACATGCTGCAGCAGGCGGAAGCAGCCGACCGAGAATTTTCGGCGCGCGCCAGCCTCGATGCGTTAATGGCTCTCGTGCGTGCCGAGGCGCAACTGCCGGGCCGCAAGGTCGTGCTGTACTTTAATCCCTCGCTAAACATACCCGAGATGATCAAGGAGCAATACGCGAACTTGATCAGCATGGCCAACCGCGCCAACATCAGTTTCTATACTGTCGACCCCAAAGGTCTCGTCACCAAGAGCCAGGGAGATCAGGGACGCGATGATCTTAACGGAGCCACGGGCGAAACCCGGGCATTGCAATTGGCCGGAGGACACATGGCAGTGACGCCGAGTCAGGCGGCTGCTCAAGAGACTGCTGAGCAGGCCCTGCGCGACAATCCGTTATTGTGGCTTCGCGATCTAGCGACTGAAACCGGAGGCGCGACCATCGCTGAAACGAACGATTATAGGGCCCCCTTCAGAACTGCCATGGAGGAAGTCCGAACTTATTACGAGGCCGCTTACACTCCGCACATCGACGTCTATGACGGCAAGTTCCGCAAAATTTCTGTGCACGTGGATCGTCCCAACGTGGTGGTGCACACACGCAGTGGTTACTTCGCATTACCGCAGACGCAGAACGGGCAAACCCTGCTTGCCTACGAAATGCCGCTCCTGAATGCGCTCGGCGCGCAGCCCGCTCCTCGCGATCTGGATTTTGAAGCAGGGGCAGAGCGCTTCAACGATCATGGCCCGAAGGTGCAATACATGATCACGGTGGAAGCGCCTCTGAAGGGTCTCACGTTCGCGCCTCAGCCAGATCAGAAGAACGCCTCCCTTGATGTGGCGCTGCTTGCGGTTGTAAGAAACGCGAACGGAGAGATCGTCGAGAAATTCAGCAAGGATTTTGCGGTGCAGGTTCCCCTGGATACGGTCGAAGCGCGCAAGGCTGGAAACAACAACCTTCTGCAAACTTTCTCCACGTCACTTGCACCTGGGACGTATACCCTCGAGGCGGTTGCGATGGACCGCAATTCTAATAAGCTTGGGACCATCAAGAACAAACTGGTGGTGCCGGAACCATCGAACAAGCTTTCGATTAGCGACGTAGTGTTGGTTCGCCGAACAGACCAAGCCAAGGACGCATCTTCTTCCGATGCTTTCTACTACCCAGGAGGTAAGGTTGTTCCGACGCTCACTGACACCATGAAAGGCGGGCCCGGAAATGTTCTGCCTTTCTATTTCACGGTTTATCCGGATCCCAGCGCGAAAGACCCAGTGAAGTCTTTTACGATGTCCTTTTATCGAGACGGAAAATATCTTGGCTCATCGCAAGCACCCTTACAGGCCGCAGAACCCGACGGGCGAATTCCATACATTGCGAACTTGCCGGGCGATGTGTTTACCCCCGGTGCTTATCAAATCAAGATAACCGTAGCTCAGGGGAATTCGACCGCGGAACAGAACGTAGACTTCCACGTGAATTAGACTGCCACCTCCTTCTTGAGAGTGCCACCTCTGAACTCTCGGGGGTGGCACGCAGCTTTCCTTCCAGTCGCGTCGGTTATGATAGTCGCATCTCACCTCCTAAGCACCGGCACTCCGGAGCGCATTTTCGATGGGTATAACGCGGCGCAGATTTTCTGAATTGGGCTTAGGGGCTGCGCTTTCGCTCAGCGGCAAGTGGCTGGCGGCGCAAGGACTGGCCACTCACAAGGCCACGCCGTTGCCCAGATCCGCGCCGTCGGGGCGTCCTTTCAACGCTCACTTTGAGGATGTTGCCAAAGCGGCGGGACTGCATGCACCGGTGATCTACGGAGGTACTGAAGAGACAAAGTACATCGTGGAGGCGACTGGTTGCGGTTGCGCATTTATTGATTATGACAACGACGGGTGGATGGATCTATTCATCTTGTCGGGAAGCCGGCTGGAAGGCGCGCCGCCAGGCACCACGAACCGCTTGTATCGCAACAACCGCGATGGGACTTTTACCGACGTAACCGAAAAGGCGGGCCTGCAACGAACGGGATGGGCCTCGGGGGTCTGTGTCGGCGACTACAACAACGACGGCTTCGATGACATTTTTGTTTCGTATTTTGGGCACAACGTGCTGTATCGGAATAACGGCGACGGGACGTTTTCGGACGTAACCAAGGCGGCGGGATTGTGGCACGACGATGAGCGTTACGGTTCCGGGTGCACGTTCGTGGATTATGACAGGGACGGTCATCTTGATCTTTTCGTCGCCGACTACGCGCACACCTCCTTCGCGACCGCACCGGTTCCGGGGCAGAGCAGCAGTTGTATCTGGCTCGGAATTCCGGTGGCGTGCGGCCCTCGTGGTCTTCCGATGGGCAGACATGCCCTCTACCACAACAACGGGGACGGGACCTTTACGGACGTGAGCGAGCGGGCCGGCATAACCCGGGCGTCCCAGACATACGGACTGACTGTAGTTGCGGCAGACTTCGACGAAGACGGCTGGCCGGATATCTATGTGGCGTCGGATGCCAGTCCAAGTCTTCTCTTCATGAACAATCATGACGGAACGTTCAAAGAAGAGGGCCTGCTGCGGGGAGTCGCTACCACCGAAGATGGAATGGATCAGGCCGGCATGGGAGTAGGGATTGGAGACTTCGATCTCGATGGACACATTGATATCTTGAAGACCCATTTCTCCGACGATACCAATGCTCTTTACCGCAACGATGGGCAAGCATATTTTCGTGATGCGACTGTGTCGTCCCGCTTGGCGGTCGAAACTCGTTACGTTTGTTGGGGGGCAGGAATCGTCGATCTGGATAATGACGGCTATCCGGACGTTTTCATAGTCACGGGCCACGTCGATCCCAAGATCGAAAAGAAACTCCCGCAGTATCCCAACAAAACCCCGCGGCTTATTTTCCGGAATTTGGGGAACGGAACATTCGAGGAATTGGTAGGGCAGGCAGGACCTGGAGTCGCGGCTGAGCATTGCAGTCGCGGGTGCGCTTTCGGCGACTTCGATAACGATGGCGATATAGACATGCTGATCGTCAACGAGAATGAGCCGCCTTCGTTATTGCGCAACGAACTTAGCGGGAAAGCGAATTGGATCAAGGTACGGCTCGAAGGGACAAAATCCAATCGCAGCGCGATTGGGGCGCGCGTGATCGCACGGTATGGGGGCAAGACGCAGGCGCAGGC
>Ga0070714_100002315_pt1 | contig 14017 bp, 16 predicted proteins | sample LARL83metaG_FD_65450 | JGI IMG/M metagenome (GOLD analysis project Ga0070714, IMG submission 65450) | Corn, switchgrass and miscanthus rhizosphere microbial communities from Kellogg Biological Station, Michigan, USA - LAR L8-3 metaG | ecosystem: Host-associated > Plants > Roots > Rhizosphere ...
CGGATCGGGGGGTAAATACCCACGATAATCGGGCACGCCCAACGGCGCGCCCGAAATATGGGGGAAATGACTGATTCGCGCGGGGGGCTGCGTTATAACGGCCGGGCCGTGCGCCACGCCGCGAGCACACGTTGTTCTGGAACGCCCGTATAGTGCACCAGATCAACCGCAAGGCCAAAATCAACCACAGCATCTGCCCCGGTACATCCGCCTACCGCAGCTAGGCCGAAGTTACTTGGCGAAGCCTGAACTACGAGGAAGTTTTCGCTTGCGCAGGAAACGTAGCCAGATTTTCTGGCGCATAGCAGTGTCCTGCACAACCGCCTGACACCTTGTACAAACTACCCCTGCAACCTCTTCTTCATCGTGCGTTTAATTTCTGCTTTCAAATGGCCGCTTCTCGGATCAGCGCTGGTATCGTCCCCGCTGTGCCGAGATCGCGAATTCTCCCGCTGGCTGCCGCGGTAACCGCGGTGGCGTTGGGAGCATCTCCTGCGGTGGCCGCGCCGGTTTCGCCGGGAAAGCATGACGATGCCAGGGTCGTCGCGTTTCCTCTTCTCGCGGTAAAGGGCTTGGCACCGGCGAGCGACGGGTCGCATGTCAGCCACGTCAGCCATTCATCTCATGTGTCGGGCACGGGCGGGCATGTCTCGCATGCTTCGCACGCCTCCCATGTCTCGTCGGTACCAAACCCTGGGCCTGCCACCACCGCGGCCCAGCCTCCGGTGGCGCCGATCACAGCAAGCCCGACCTCGGCAGTCAATACGAACACGAGCGGGCCGCCGGCCGTCGCGCCGGTGCAGGGGAGCAGTTTGATGGGCAGCTCTGCCGGCCTGGGAAGTGGTAGCCCGGCCGCGAGCAGTGGTGGTGGCTGCGCGTTTGTCATCGTCGCGCCATTCGGCGCTCTCGTGAGCTGGATCAGGCGCCTCGCCCGCCGAGCGAGGGCACGATGAGTGCGGCGAAGGCACGCCTAACTCCGATACGGGGGCGGCTGAAATCGTGGACATTATGCTGGATTTTGACCGGGCAACGGTGGAGCTTGACGCGTTGCAGCGAAGCGCTTATGCGGTGGCGGCCGAGATGACGGTGGACATCCGTGCCTCCGGGGCTGAATACACGTGCACTCTTTTCCCGCGCTCGCCAGATGCGGACGGCGACGAATTGAAACACCGATTCCGCTCGGAGGTGAACGACCAGATCCTGCGGGCGCGGATCGCGAAGGAGACCGAGCCGCTGCGAAACCTGATCTTCGCGCTGGCCTTTTCACAGACCGGCCTCGTCGAAGCTGACACGGAAACCGCGACCGAGGCATGACCAGCGTGATCAAGTTGGAGCGGTCGGCTACGACGCTCCCCCCGCACGCCTGGCAACTCCTGCCGATGCGCTTTCACCGGCTCGACGCGAACTCGGTAGTCCTCACAAATCTGGTGGGAGAGCACGTATTCGTTACACCGGACGAACTCGTCAGCGTGGCCGATGGGACCTGTGCCGACCAGGAACTGCTCGCGCGGCTGCGGGCCGCGCATGTCGTCCAGGTGCCAGGCGAAACCCTGCCCACCGAACTGCTTGCCATGAAGCTGCGTACCCGGCTGCGGCGTCTGCCGGATTCGACAGGGCTCCACCTCTTCGTTGTCACGCTACGCTGCGAGCACACCTGCCGGTACTGCCAGGTGTCGAGGCAGTCCGCGGCGAAGAGCGAGTTCGACATGACTGAGGAGACCGCGGGTCGGGCACTTCAGCTCGCGTTCAGATCGCCGTCGCCCTATCTGAAGATCGAGTTCCAGGGTGGTGAGCCGCTGCTCAACTTTCCGCTCGTTCGCTGGATCACAACCGAGGCCAAGCGCATGAATGCTGGGCACGGGAAGGACCTTGCGTTCGTGATCGCAACGAATCTGGCACTGCTTGACGATGAAATTCTGGAATTCTGCGCCGAGCAGGGGATACATATCTCCACCTCGCTCGACGGCCCGCAGGATTTGCACAACGGCAACCGCCGTCGCCCCGGCCAAGACAGCTGGCGGCAGGCGGTGGCGGGCATCAGGCGGGTTCAGCAACGGCTCGGCCCCGATCGGGTCAGCGCATTGATGACCACAACGGAGGCGAGCCTAGACCGCGCGGCGGAGATCATCGGTGCCTATGCGGACCTCGGCCTGCAGGCGGTTTTCCTGCGTCCGATCTCACCGTACGGATTCGCGATCCGTGACCGCGGCGGCGCGAATTATGACGTGGAACGGTGGCTGGCGTTCTACGCCGCCGGCCTGGACCAGATCGTTGAGCTGAACCGGCAGGGTATCCCCATGGTGGAGATCTACGCGTCGATTATCGCGAAGAAGATGCTCACTAACGCAGATCCAGGCTATGTCGACCTGACTTCGCCGTCCGGCATCGGAATCGGCGCCCTTGTCTACAACTATGACGGTGACATCTATGCCAGCGACGAAGGCCGGATGCTAGCCGAGATGGGCGACCACACCTTCAGGCTGGGAAACGTGCACGACTCGTCCTACGCGGATGTAATGCTCTCCGACAGTCTGCTTGACCCGCTGACTGAATCGATCGCGCTGAGCGCGCCGATGTGCACCACATGTGCGTTCGAGCCGTACTGCGGTGCTGACCCGGTATTCCACCACGCGACCATGGGCGACTTCACCGGGCATAAAGCCCTGTCCGCGTTCTGCCGTCGCAATACGGGCGTCTTCACCTTGCTGCTACGGAAGATGCGTGACGATGCCTATTTCCGCGATCTGATGTGGCTGTGGACCCGGTGAAGCAGCTCCATGGGCCGGTGTGGTGGGTCGATCGGGACGGCGAGACAGGGCCATGAGGCGGGGATGGTCATGCTGAGGTTGACAGGCCGCGCCCACGCTAGCGGGCCGGCCTGGCCGCTGGCCGATGATGTCTGGCGGGTAAGCCTCGCTGAGGACGGAGGCAGCGAGCCCGGCAGCGCCGGGGAAGGCTCAGCTAAGCACCTCGCGCGTCTGGTGCCCCCCGGGAGGCCCGCGCCACCCGGTTACGGCCTCTACCTCACAACGGAGGCCAGGACGGGACCACTCGCGGAACTCCGGACTGCCGCGCGGGTGAAGGCGGGGACTCCGGGCCCGACGCTTGCGATCGGACCCGAACTGGCACACCTGAGTGCCGGCGACATCATTCACGTGTCTACCGACGCGCGTCGAGTCACCGTGCTGTGGAAGAACTCTGCCAGGCATAACGCCCTGCTGCTTACCGAGCAGTGTGACAACTACTGCCTCATGTGCTCTCAGCCGCCGAAGGAGCGTGACGATTCATGGCTTTTCGACCGCGCCAGAAAGGTGATCAGCCTGCTGCCCGAAGGCGCGCGTTCCCTCAGCCTCACCGGCGGCGAGCCGACCCTGAACGCCGAAGCGCTTATCGGCCTGCTTGAGCACTGCAAGCACGTCGCCCCTGAGCTCTCGATTCATCTGCTGTCGAACGGCCGACGTTTCGCTGACCAGTCTTTCGCGCGCCGCTACGCGGCTGTCGGTCTCGCCGACATCATGGTGGGCATCCCTGTATATGCCCCCGAGCTCGGCCTTCATGATTTCATCGTTCAGGCCGCCGGTGCCTTCGAGGAAACCATTCACGGTGTCCTCAACCTGGCATCACTCGGCCAGGCCGTCGAGATCCGGATTGTCGTACAGCGGCACACCGTTCCGGCACTCGCCGGCCTGGCGACGTTCATCGCGCGGAACCTGCCGTTTGTCGCACAGGTCGCGCTGATGGGCCTCGAGATGACTGGCCTCGCCCGGCCGAATTCCGCGCTGGTCTGGGCAGACCCTGCCGATTACCAGCGTGAACTTGCCGAGGCGGTAGGCATACTCGTGACAGCGGGGATCCCTGCGCGCATCTATAACCATCAGCTCTGTGTCCTCGACCAGCGCTTGTGGCCGTACGCGGTCCGTTCGATCAGCGACTGGAAGAACGACTATCTAGACATATGCCGTTCCTGCTCCGTTCGCGACGCATGCGGAGGGGTCTTCACGACCAGCGGCATGCGGCTCAGCCAGCATCTGCATCCGTTGCCTTGACCTGCCTGCCGCCGCGCGGCGGCGGAAGGATCTCGCTAGGGTGGCGGCCCGATGACCAGGCAGCCGTTGTGCCCGCCGAATCCGAACGAGCCCGACAGCACAATGCCGTCCGGCGCTGGGCGGGGACGCCGCGTCACCACGTCCAGCGGGCGGAGCTTCGGATCCAGTGCGGTGTGGCCGGCCGTGGGTGGAACGAGGCGGGTCCTGATGGCCATGATGGTGGCTACTGCCTCGATCGCGCCGGACGCGCCGAGGCTGTGGGGTTTCCGCTCTGCCGCGTCGCCTGGCACTGTCCCGGTCCCGTGGGCGCTCACATGCGACACGTCGCCCGCGGTCGCCCGGGCTCGGCCTGGACAGAGCGGCTGTCGAATCGTGCCGCGATCTCGCCAAACTGGAAGCATGGTTCGACCGAGCTCTCGTCGTCACCGATATCCACGAACTCTTCGCGCGTAGCGACGGCCAGCTGGCAACGCCAGTGGGTCGCTCTCATGACCGAGAGAGCCGCCCGTTCTAATACCAGCGTCAGATAACCGCCGTCACCTCTACTTCGAGCAGCGCGCCCGGGATGAAGAGCCCGGACACCTCGACGGTCGTGCTGGTCGGCAGCGCCGCCTCGTTCAGGTACTTACGGCGCACCGTCCCGTACTCCGCGATCCGGCCGATGTCGGTCAGGTAGCTGCGGATGTTCACCACATCGTCGAAGCTCGCGCCGTGCGCGGCAAGGATCGTGCTGATCCGGTCGAAGATCGTCGCCGTCTGCGCCGTCATATCATCCGGCCCGATCAGGCCCCCGTGCTCATCGGCCGCCACCTGCCCGGACAGCAGCAGCAATACCTTCTCCCCCAGGTCAACGCGCGCCACATGCGAGTACCGGCCGGGCGGGGGAGCGGGCACACCCGCCGGGTTGTCGAAGATCGTCGTCATGAGCCACAGGTTAGGCAGCGCCCAGTACATGTGACAAGCGAATGCTTCGCATATTATCCATGCTCAACTAGCATGGATAATAATCATGGACACAATGGTGCTGACGGTATTCGTTGAGGTGGCCCGCCGCGGTTCGTTCACCGCCGCGGCCAGCTCGCTCGGCTACACCCAGTCGGCGATATCCCGGCAGGTCGCCACCCTGGAGGGCGAGTACAGCGAGGTGCTGTTCGACCGGCTGCCGCGCGGGGTGCGGCTGACCGACGCGGGACGCTGCCTGCTGCCGCACGCGGAGGCGGTCGCCGGCAGGCTCGCCGCCGCTGCCCACGACATCCGTGCGCTGAGGTCGCTCACCGCGGGTCGGCTCCGGGTCGGCGCGTTCCCCACCGCTGACACAGCGCTGGTGCCACGTGCCGTCGCGGCGTTCCGCGCCGCGCATCCGGCGGTCGAGCTGTCGTTCGGGGAGGGCTTCGTCCGTGATCTGGTAACGCGGCTGCGCGACGGCGGCCTTGACGTGGCGGTCGTGACGTCTACCGTGCCCGGCCTGCTCGACGGGCTTGAGCTGCGTCATGTCCTGGACGACCGGATGTTCGTCGCGGTACCTCCGGCGCACTGGTGCGCAGGGCGGGCGTCGGTGCGGCTGGCGGAGCTCGCGGACGACGACTGGATCGCGGGGAACTCACGGCTTGAGGAGACCCTTTTCAGTGCGATCCCCGGAACGGCGGACGGATTCCGGCCGCGGATCAGCTATGTGATCAGGGAGTGGGTGGCCAAGCAGGGTTTCGTCGCCGCCGGGCTCGGCATCACGCTGATCCCGTCCCTGGCGGCGGGGTCGGCGCGGCCGGACGTCGTGCTGGTGCCGCTGCATCCCGATGACTCACCGGTGCGGGTCATTTATGCCGCGACTCCAGCCGGGGTGACCCCGCCGGCCGCGCTCGATTCGTTCCTCGGCTTCCTGTCCGACGCGGCCGCGGCGTTACCGGATCCAAGGCGCCTGACGCTCCCCGACCCTGCGGCTCGCGTAGTTCATGTCCTGGACGGCAAGCCGCAGCCGGTACCAGAGGCGCCGCATGCGCGACAGCTCTATGGTCGGTACCGAGTCACGCTGAAGAAGGTTGGCAGGCATTTCCGTGTCCTATCTGCTTTGTGCCGTCCGGTGGTTCCGGCCTTCACCAGCAGATTCGCGCACCATGCACCCGGCCGGGCAGGGGTCGGACTACCCCTTTCCTGCACGGGGCAGAACCACCCACAGCGCCTGCCGACCTTGGGTCAGCACATCTCGACGAGGTGCGCGCGCCAGCCGGCGGCTCGTACGGCTCAGGCCAGAATTCGGTCACGCGCTAGACCAGCCCGTCGGGCGTGAGCTCGAAGAACGTCACGGCGATCTGCGGCACCCCGTCGGTGACAAAGTCGCACCAGCTCCTCGCCCGGTCGCCGTCGGCGATCACCAGGCGCAGCGTCGCGTGCCAGTCGGCCGGGAAGTCCGTGCTGAACTCCAGGTACCGCGCCTTGCCGCCGATCCGCTTCCGGGTCTGCGGCAGCTCGTAACAGATGTCGTCGCTGAGCAATGCCGCGAACGCGTCCCAGTCGCGAGCCTCCGCGGCCGCCCAGTACCTGGTGACAGGCTCATGTGCGGTTCTCATGCCGAAGATCCTAAAAGTCCACGGTCGCCGTCAGCCAGAAGCGACTTCCAGCGTAGCTTCGGCCGCACCGGCGGGTTCGACGGCAACCTGGTTGGTTATCCGACGGATGTCGCGCGGGATGAGGGCCAGCACCGACACGATCAGGATCGCGCCGGCCGCCGCGTACTGCGCGGTAGACACGCCGAAGGCGGCGCCGAGCGGGCCGGCGATCAGCGCGCCGGCCGGCATCGCCATCACCGAGCCGAGCGCGTCGTAGGACGAGACCCGGGCCAGCATCCCCGGCGGGATGTTCCGCGCCAGCGCGACCGTCCACTGGACCATCATCATCTCGACGAGGACGCCGAGGCAGAACGACGTCACGCAGATCACCGGCAGCGGCAGCACCATCGCCAGGGACAGTGGCGAGATCGCGATCGTGGCGCCGGTGAGCACCACGAACAGCATCGGCCGGCGCGGTGTCACCCGCAGCGACGCGATCCCGCCGGCGATCAGGCCGAACGAATCGGCAGCGGTGATCGCCCCCCAGGCCGCGGGCCCGCCGAGATGGGCCTTAGCGACCACGGGACCGAGGACAGAGAACGCGCCATACCAGGCCATCATCACGACGCAGAACTGGGCAACGATCACCCAGAGCCAGGTGTGCGACCGGAACTCCGCCCAGCCCTCGCGCAGCTCGCTGATCAGGGATGGGGTCGCGTCGGAAATGTTCAGCTTGTCCTTCGCGCCGCGGATGGCCAGCAGCAGCGGTACGGTGCCGAGCATGCCGAGTCCGCACAGCGCCAGCGCCCAGCCGGGACCGGCGGCCGCTACCAGCAGCCCGGCCGCGGCCGCGCCGGCCATCGTCCCGGTGTTCATGCCGAGCCGGCTGATCGCGCTCGCGTCCTGGAGCATCTCGCCCGGAACCAGCCGGGGAAGGAGCGCCTGCGACGCCGGATAGAACACGGCCATTCCGGTGCCGGTGACGCACTCGAGGCCGATCATCGCCCACAGGGGCGGATGCCCGGTCAGCGCGAGCAGGCCGAAGGTGCCCTCGCCGACGGCCATCATCAAGTTGGCCGCGATGATCACGAGCTGAGGCGGGAACCGGTCCGCGGCGACGCCGCCAAGCACGGCGAACACCAGCGACGGCGCGATCTGGGCGGCCAGTACATAGGACAGGTCGGCGGGCGAGCCGGTCGCCTTCAGCACCGCGAAGGAGACGCCCACCATGGAGAAGCCGAAGGACGCCGGCGCCAGCAGCCGGTCCGCCATCAGCAGCCGGAAGTCCCGGATCCCGAATACGGGAAACCGCCCGGTCAGGCGTCCCCGTGACATCGGCTTTGTCCTCTCTTCCGTGGCTCTTCTGCGGCCACTAGACGGTAACCGCGGGCCAGCGGGCCGGGCAATTGGTTTTCGGACGGCTACCGGGTGTCAAGCCTGGTCCACGGGCCCGGCGGGTGATCCTCCACCGGCAGCCACAGCATCGGCTGCCGCCCCTCGTAGCGGTCCTGGAACCCGCGATCGCCCGGATATCTGCCTCTGCGGTCTGGCCACACGACCTGGAGGTAATCAGGCCGGCCGCCGAGCGCGTAGCCGTAGTAGCGATCGCAGAGCGCGAACATCGTGGTCCGCCGCCAGCTCGAGTGGACCGGGCGGACGGTGAGCGTGCACGGGCAGATCCCGTCGATGTCGTCGGCGACGTCGATGGATTCCCCGTCGGCGATCCGGTCGGCGACTGAGTTCAAGATGATAGCCATGTGGTCGTCGGGCAGTCCGGCCATGGTGAGCTCCGGCCGGTGGTGGCTCAGCCACAGACCCACCGTGTATGCCCAAGGCGGCGCCGCCCTGTCGCCAGGGACGTGGGCGAGTGACCAGCCGACGGCGGCGATGTCGTCGCTCACCGCCTGCATCCTCGCCTCGGGGGTGATCCCAGCCGCGAGCGCCTCGCACTCGGCGCACCGGCAGTGAGTTCGCAGGGAGTTGGCGCGGCGTCTTCGTGGCGGGTTCATCATGCGGCCCACGTTACGACGAGGGTCTGACATTTTCGGGGCCAGCTGGCCCCGGCTACTCGGACCGCATCCCGAGGTGTTCTTCAATCGCACTGAGTCGCTGTTCTATGGCCGCGACCAGCGGCAGAACTTCGTGCCAGGTCACGTGCAGCGGCCGGGCCGCGGAGGCGTGCAGCGCCCCCTCTCCGGGGTGTCCTGGCGAACCCAGCCCGGCCTGTTCGGCGACCGCCGAGTCACCCGGATCGTCGGCGAAATCGCGGGTGATCAGCTCACGGATCGTCGTGGCGGGCGCGCTCCGCTCGGCCAGGATCTCGCTGGCGAGACCGCTGCCCTCGGTCAGCATGGCGAGCAGAATGTGGCCGGTGCCCACCTGGCTTTGCCCCAGCTGCATGGCTTCGGGGAACGACAGTTCGAGCACCTTCTTGGCCCGCGGCGTGAACGGGATGTGCCCGGACGGATCGCGCTTGCCGCGCCCGATCTTCGCCTCGATCTGGCCGCGCACCCCGTCGACCGTAACCCCCATAGCGGTAAGTACCTGGGCGGCGGGCCCCTGACCTTCGGCGATGAGCCCGAGCAGCAAATGCTCGGTCCCGATGTAGTTGTGGCTGAGGTCTCGTGCCTGCTCGGCCGAGAGGACTACAACGCGCCGGGCCTGGTCGCTGAACCGCTCGAACATGGCACCACCTCATTTCCAGTGTGCACCCCCAGCAGCCCCCTGGATAGAAACCAATGCCCCGCGTACCCGCCCCAGCCCCGCGCGCCGCCCCGCAGCCCACGCGCCCATCGCGCAGCACCCGTCCGCCGCCCCGCGCCCATCGCGCAGCACCCGTCCGCCGCCCCGCGCCCATCGCGCAGCACCCGTCCCCCGCCCCGCGCCCATCGCGCAGCACCCGACATTTCGTGATATGCGCATCGGCAGGCCCGCCAGCAACGTGGAAGATTACCGCCTCGTGGCGGATTGACCCCCGTAAACGACGGTCCGGCTACCACGATGGGGCAATCCACCACGCTATCGAGAACCACCGAGCCCGTCCGAAGGCCGCTGACCCACCGGGCGGCCAACGAGCTAGTGTGCGGCGGCCTGGGCGCCACGGGCGCGGAACGCGGCGGTCTTGACTCGGTTCTGGCACGCGGTCGAACAGTATCGTCGCGTTCCATTGCGCGAAATGTCCACGTATACGCGGTCGCACCGCGGCGCGGTGCACACGCCGAGCCGGTCATAGAGCTCGCTGCCCAGGACCACCGCCAGGCCGGTCGCGCAGCCGGCCGCCCAGCCGTTCGCCATCGACCTGTCGGCCGCGTGGAAATGCAGGTGCCAGGGCTCGCCGTCGTGCCGCTCCAGCTCGGGGCGGGCACCGGTGCGGCGCAGCATCGTGTTGACCAACTCGGCGGCGTCGTCCACCAGGCCGGCGTCCACCGCGATGAACACGTCGCGCAGTTCCTCGGCTACCGCGCACAGGGCGGCGGCCTCCGCCGCGGTCGCCGCCCGCTTCCCGCCGCCGCTGCGCAGCAGCTCGGTGACCGCCGACGTCCGTTCGGCGTCGTCCAGCGGGGGCTGGTACGCGCGGCCCAGCGAGTTCCCGGGGGTGAGCAGGTTCACCAACCCGACCGCCACCCGGACTACCGCATCGGTGTGACTGTTAAATTCCACTTGACCAGTTACCGTCCAGCTGTCTAGTCTCGTAACTGTCACAACAGTATTAGCCAGTCACCAACTTTGCCAGTCACGAAGGAGCGCATGGTCCATGCCCGAGATGCCAGCCCTTGCCCGCGACACCGCGCGAACCTGGATCGATCGCTGGGATCGTCAGCAGGAGAGCGGCCTACCTGACCGCGAGGACCGGTTCACGGCGCTCATCGACGCCGCGGCCGAGGGCGCGGGACGTCCAGATCCGCTGATCCTCGACCTCGGCTGCGGCCCGGGCTCGCTCGCGGTCCGGTTGCTCGACCGGATACCCGACGCCACGGTGATCGGCGTCGACGCGGACCCGGTGACGCTCGCCCTCGGCAAAGCGGCCCACGAAGGGGCCGGCCGCAACCTCCGGTTCGTCGACCTGGACATGCGCGAGAACGGGTGGACCGCGGCGCTCGGCCTAGACCGCCAGGTGGACATCGTGGTCAGCACCACGGCGCTGCACTGGCTCATCGAGCCGGAACTGCGCGCGCTGTATGCGGAGCTCGCCACTGTTTTGAAGCCGGGCGGCCTGCTGCTAGACGGGGATCAATTCGAGCTGGACGAGAAGGAGAACCCGGTGCTGGCCAGGCTCGACCGGGCACTGCGCGAGCGCGAGGACGCCCGGCGCTTCCCCGACGGGCACAGCGAGAGCTGGCTGGGCTGGTGGGAGGCGGTCGCCGCCGATCCGGTGCTGGCCGACCGCGCCGCCGAGCGGGACCGCCGGCGGGTCGATGCCGGTCACCACCGTCATGAGTCCACCCAGCTCGCGACCCACGTCGACGCGCTGCGGGCCGCGGGCTTCGGCGAAGTCGGTACGCTCTGGCAGCGCGGAGACAACCGGTTGCTCTGCGCCGTCCGCTAGCCCGCGTGCAGCCGCCGTTCAATCCGTCCCAGTCGCTCGAGGATCGCGCTGAGTCTCGCGTACAGGTCGTCGGCGTCGTCCACCTCGCCGCCGACCACCAGCGGGTATTGCTCGCTCTCGTCGCTCGCCAGCCGCGCCACCCGGCTCTGAACTCGCGAATGCGTGAAGCCGTGCTGCACGAGCACGTTGGCGCCGACCCCGTCGCCCTCGCGCAGCAGGCCGAGCAGGAGGTGCTCGGTGCCGATGTGGTTATGCCCGAGGTGAAGTGCTTCGCGCAGCGACATTTCGAGCACCAGCTTGGCCCGCGGCGTGAATGGGATGTGCCCGCTCACTTCGCGGGTCCCGTACCCGATGATCGCGTCGGTTGCCGCGCGCAGGTCACTAAGGCTGGCGCCAAGGCTGGTGAGCACGCTGGCCGAGACGCTGTGCTCGTCGCGGATCAGCGCGAGCAAGAAGTGCTCGGTCCCGATGAAGTTGTGGAGGTGCTCCCTGGCCTCGTCTTGCGCGTGCGCGATGCAGCCGCGGGCTTGGTCGGTGAATCGCTCGAACACGCCACCCTCCCAGATCCGGCCGCGCGCCGACCGAGGCGCGGATCGCTTCCACAGCCGAAACGCTACGCTCCGGATCGAACCCGGACAATCAGCGCCGCCGCGCGTACACGACGTTGATTACTCCGATCACAATCCAGATCAGCGCGATCAGCGGCGCCGAAGGATCTGCGTGATACCCCCCGCCCGGATGCAGCACCGCGCCGGTCGCCCCGATGCCGAGCGCCATCGAGCCGAAGGCGAGAATCACCGCTCCGGCACCGACGCGGTTGGCGGGCGGCGCGGGTCGCGGCACCGGTGGCGGCGCCATCGGGGGCTGCTGCTGGACGGGCTGGACCGGCTGGACCGGCGGATATCCGTACAGCCGCGCGTTGATCCGCTTGTCGATTTCCTCGCCGATGCGCTCAACCAGCCCTTCGGCGACCGCGGTGTCGTAGGCCGGGCCGAGGTCACGGTGCGCCCCCGCCGAGGCCCGGATTTCGTCGCTGATGCTCACGCTGTCACGCTAACCGTGCGGCGGGGCAGCGAGCATTGGGGCTAGCACCCGTATTCGGGGTACCGCTGGCACCAGCGGGCAGCCCATAAGCTGAGAGGCTGGCAAACTAAGAGGGTGTCAGAGTTGACCAGCCAGACCGAGCCATGCGTTCTGCTCAAGCTGGGCGAGATCGTGCTCAAGGGCCGAAACAGGCAGCAGTTCGACCATATGCTCCAGGGCAACCTCCGGACCGCGATCCGCGAGACGGGCATCCCGGTGAACCTGCGGCAGCGCGATGGGGTCATCCTCCTGCGCGTCGCAGATGGCGAGCAGCGCGGCCAGGACGGCTGGAACACGGCGGCTGACACGATCGCGGAACGAGTGCGTGACGTCCCAGGCATCACCCGAGTCTGCCGGCCAGCCCGCGTTCCGAAGACCGCCGAGGCCGCCGTGGCGGCCGCGGTCACGGCGACATCCGCCGCGAGCGGCGCGTTCGCGGTGCGTGCGCGACGGCGGGACAAGCGCTTCCCGCTCAACTCCACCGAGCTGGCGATCCTGATCGGCAAGGAAATCCAGCATGCGCACGGCCTCCCGGTCAACCTCAAGCACCCGGACACCGAGGTTTTCGTAGAGGTCGACGAGGACGAGGTATTCGTATTCACTGAGGGCCTGGCGGGCCAGGGCGGGCTACCGGTGGGCATGAGCGGTCGTGGCGTGGTCCTGATGTCTGGCGGGATCGACTCCCCGGTGGCCGCCTACCGCATGATGCGTCGCGGCATGCGCTGCTTCTTCCTGCACTTCTCCGGCATGCCGCTCACCGGGCCGGAGTCGATCTACAAGGCATATGCCCTGGTGCGCGGCCTGGACCGGTTCCAGGGCGGGTCACGGTTGTTCGTAGTGCCGTTCGGCAAAGCGCAGCAGGCCCTGGCTACCTCCGGCGCCGACCGGCTGCAGATCGTCGCCCAGCGGCGGCTGATGCTCAAGACCGGTGCCGCGCTCGCTAAGCGGCTCGGCGGCGGCGCGCTCGTCACCGGCGACTCGCTGGGCCAGGTCAGCAGCCAGACTCTGCCCAACATCACCGCGTTGGACGACGCGGTGCAGATGCCGATCCTGCGCCCGCTGATCGGCTGGGACAAGACCGAGATCATGGCCGAGGCTCGCCGTATCCGCACGCTGGCGATCTCCGAACTGCCCGACCAGGACTGCTGCACGCTGCTGACCCCTCGCCGCGTCGAGACCAAGGCCCGCATCGCCGACCTCCGCCGCCTGGAGACCCGCCTCGACGCCGAAGACCTAGCCGAGGAACTCGCCCACACCGCCCAGGAATACCGCCAAGAGCCGTAAAGGCGCCGTCACTTTCGGCCTAGCTTCGGCTTCTGAAATGTGGCCCGAAATTATTGCGGACACTTACCCTCCCACTTCGGATCCTGCTGGTGAATTGCGCGCGCATGGCCGTGCCGGCCGTCCGCCGCGGCCTGGCCGATGCACCGGCACGCCCGTCAACGACGTGGAAGATTACCCTCTCGTGGTGGATTAACCATCGTAAACAAAGGCCAATCCACCACGAAGCGGGAAACTGCCACGCTATCGCGGGCCCAGCGACCCGACCGGGCCCGAACCTCGGCCGCTGACCTACCGGGGCGGCCAGCGATGCGGGCCAGCCCCCGGAATAAACCAGCAGGGTCCACTTCGAGGGGGTAAGCGTCCCGCAATAATCCTGGGCGCCTGTCGGCCGCCCGGAATGGGCTAAATGTACCGATTTGGAAAGGGTTTAGGCCGGAGGAGGATCGCGGGAGCGGGGCGAGGACTGGACGCGGGGTGAAGGGCGGGGGCTGAGTGAAGGCGGGGGCTGAGTGAAG
>Ga0070714_100002316_pt1 | contig 14009 bp, 12 predicted proteins | sample LARL83metaG_FD_65450 | JGI IMG/M metagenome (GOLD analysis project Ga0070714, IMG submission 65450) | Corn, switchgrass and miscanthus rhizosphere microbial communities from Kellogg Biological Station, Michigan, USA - LAR L8-3 metaG | ecosystem: Host-associated > Plants > Roots > Rhizosphere ...
TCGAACGACTTGAGCGGCTGGACCAGGACCACGGAGACGTTATCGCGTCCGCCGTTGTCACAGGCCAGCTTGACCAGCTGTTGGGCTGCCGTCTCAAGGTTAGCACTAAATGTCTTAAGGGTTAAGTAAATATCCGGATCCTCGACCATGTCGTTCAGGCCGTCCGAGCACAGGAGGTAGACGTCGTCGGGGAGGACCACGTCCTCCTGGACGTCCACCTCCACGGTGGGCTCGATCCCCAGGGCCCGGGTCACCAGGTTCTTGTTGAGGGATTTGCGGGCTTCCTCGGGGGTGTAGAAGCCCCGGGCCACCAGCTCCTGCAGCAACGAATGGTCGGTGGTGACCTGCTCGAACTGGCCGTGGCGGATGCGGTACAGGCGCGAGTCGCCCACATGGGCGATGGACACGCGGTTGTTGTAGAACAGGCAGGCGACGATGGTGGTGCCCATGCCCTCGCATTGGGGCTGGCTCTTCGCCGTCTGGTGGATGATGTCGTTGGCCTTGAGGATGGCGTTCTTCAGCAGCACGCTCTCGGCGCTGAACTCGCCGGCCACGCCCTGGTGCTTGTGGGCGTCTTTGATGCCGTTGGTGATGAACTCGCCCAGGGTCTGCACGGCGATGCCGCTCGCCACCTCGCCGGCCTTGTAGCCGCCCATGCCGTCGGCGACCACCACCAGCCCGGTCTCGAGATCGGTGCCGATGGAGTCCTCGTTGTTCGGGCGCACCATCCCCTTGTCGCTGTGCCCGACGAAATTCAGCTTGCCTTTGTAGCTCATGCTCGCTGGCCTTTCTTATTCAACCGAGCTGTGCGGCACAGGCACGCACGTCCTTCGCGAACTCGGCGCCATGCTGGTAGCGCTGTTCGGGGTCCTTCTGCATCGCCTTGTCGATCACGGTATCGAGGCTGGCCGGTAGTTCACCCCTGAACAAGGTCACCGGTGCGTGGGCCTCGTTGGCGATCTTGAACATCAGGGTCGCCATCGAGTCCGCCTGGAACGGCAACTGGCCGGTCAGCAACTGGTACATGGTAACACCCAGGGAGAACAGGTCGGAACGGCCGTCCACCTTCTTGCCGGACAGCTGTTCCGGGCTCATGTAGGAGGGGGTGCCCAGGACCATGCCGGTCTTGGTCTTGCTGGAATCCGTGATCCGGGCGATGCCAAAGTCGGTGACCTTGATCTGGTCCTTCTCCTCGTCATACATGATGTTGGCGGGCTTGATGTCCCGGTGCACCACGTTCTGGGAGTGGGCGTAGTCCAGGGCGTCGGCGGCCTTGGCGATGATCTCCAGCACGGTCTTGGCGGGGAGCAGGGCGTTTCCCTTCGTGCGCGAAACGAGGTCCTTGCCCTTGAGGAACTCCATGGCGATGTAGGCCAGGTCGTGCTCCTCGCCGGCGTCGTAGATGGTGACGATGTTCGGGTGGTTGAGCCGCCCCGCGGTCTCCGCCTCGCGGAAGAAGCGCGCCTTCACCTCGCCGAGCTCGTCGGCGTCGAACTCCTGCGACAGTGCCATGGTCTTGATGGCCACCACGCGGTTGATCTTCGGGTCGCGGCCCAGGTACACCACGCCCATGGCGCCCTTGCCCAGTTCCTTCTCCACCTGGTAGCGGCCCAGCATCGGCTTCTGCACCGTGCCATCGCCGATGATCAGGGTGCCGGCGGCGCCGCCGCCGCTCCCGCCCAGGATCACCGTCCCCTCCAGTTGCTTCGCGCGGTTCAGGCGCTCGCCGATGTCGCGGAACTTCGGGTTGAAGTCGTTGATGTAGGCGAACACCGAGGCCGCCTTGTTGAACTGGCGCTTGCGCTCGTAGTCCAGCGCCAGGTTGTACAGCAGGTCGGCGATGGAGTCGTCCATCGGGCACTTGCGGAACTTCTCGAAGGCCATGTCCAGTTGGCCCTGGCCCTGGAAGGCGAGACCTAGCATCTTGTTGCTCTCGGCGCTGTCGGCCTCGCTGCGCACCAGCATGCGGTTCAGCATGCCCGAGCGGATGATGGTCACCACCAGGTGGCCGATGATCAGCATCTGCACCGGCACGATCAGCGGCACCCACATGAACTTGCTCTTCATCAGGCCGAACTCGACCAGGAGCAGGAGCACGATGAAGCCCGCGCTCACCATGGCGGCGATGCCGGGCTTGAGATGCGGCAGGCCCACCGCGAGGTATGCGATGATGCCGAGCAGCGCCAGCAGCGTCACCCAGCGCGCCCAGGCCGGGTGCGTGAAGAAGTTCTGCTGCAGGATCGAGGACACCACGTTCGCCTCGATGAGTGCCGGCTGCACGTAGGCAGAGGTCGGGGTGGGGAAACCGCTGGTGATGCCGGCGGCGGTGGCGCCGATTAGCACGATCTTGCCCTTGAAGCTGTCCGGCGGGATCTTGCCCTGCTTCACGTCGGCGTAGGAGTACACCGGGAAGGGCGGGTTGCCGTTCACTCCCGAGTAGTAGAAGTTGTTCATGAAGAAGTCGGCGCTGGTGCCGATGAACAGCCTGCCGATCTTCACGCCCTGGCCCGGCAGCACCTGCACGTCCTTGGACGTTAGGTTCAGGTCCCGCATGGCGATGGCCAGCGACATGGAAGGGTAATAGGAGTCGTAGTAGCGGAGCAGCAGCGGCTCGGCGCGCAGCACGCCATCGTCATCCGGGAACTCGTTCAGGTAGCCGATGCCCGCCGCGGTCTTGGCGAACTGGTCATAGGGCGGGGTCATGCCCTTGGTCGGCAGCGGTTGTACGTCCTCGGGGTCCTGGGTGACCTTGCCGAGCGCGTTGCGGGCGATGTAGTCGGGAGTCGGGCTGCCCTGGTTGCCGAGCGGCTCGCCCTGCACTAACAGCATCGGTATCACCACCATGCCGGCCTGCTGCATGGCGGCGGCCAGCTTGGTGTCGGTGTCGGTGACATCATCGGCTTCCTGCAGGCGCTTGCGCAGGTCCTCGAGGTCGGTACGCACGCTGGCGGGTACGTTGATGCTCGGCGCCTTCGCCGTCACGGTCGCGGTGCTCGTCGCTTCCGGCGTCCTGCCTCCCGCGACACTCGTACCGCCCTGTACATCGCCGGTCGGGGCGGGGGGTGTGTACGGCGCGGCGGCGTTCAAGGACGACGAATCGTAGAAATTCATCATGTCCTTGATATAGATGCTACCCGCATCCATGTCCGGCTCGGACACGAGCACGGTGAAGCCCACCACCTTGGTGCCATCCTGGGCGAGCTTGTGGATCAGGTCGGCGTGGTAGTCGCGGGGCCAGGGCCAGCGACCGAGCGTCTGGATGCTCTGGTCATCGATGGCGATGACGGCGATGTCCGGACTGGGGGCGGCCGAGGTCCAGTTCATCCCCAGGTCGTAGGCAGCCGTCTCGGTACGGGCGAAGCCGTTGCCGAAGATGACATAAGCGACAAGGAGGAAAACCAGTCCGTAGGCGACGCCCGCGAACCAGTCGCTGGTCCAGAAGCCCTTTTTCACCCCTACCCCTGCCCCTTGAGAGGCCCATTCAAGGACGACTCATACTACCTTGTATTTTCATGGAATTGGAAGGAAAAACGGCGGCAAAACAGGGGGGTTAGGCGGGAGTGTTACCATGCGGTTTTACATACCCTTCCGGCCATGAAGAAGACCAAGACCGTCTACATCTGCGATGCCTGCGGCGGCAAATCCCTGCGCTGGGCCGGCCAGTGTCCCGACTGCGATGCCTGGAACACCCTGGTGGAGACCCAGGTCCTGGGAGGCGCGCGCCCGGCCGTGGCAGAGGCCTCCGGCGGGCCAGCGGTCCTGGAAGGTCTGGACCGGGCCGGCGACCGGGAGACCGCCCGTTTCCCTACTGGCCTTGAAGAACTGGACCGGGTCTTGGGCGGGGGCCTCGTCCCTGGGTCCATCACCCTCATCGGAGGCGACCCTGGTATCGGCAAATCGACCCTGCTTTTGCAGGCCACCGCGAGCCTGTCCCGGGTCCGGCCCACCCTCTATGTGAGCGGCGAAGAATCGCTCAGCCAGGTGGGCCTCCGCGCCCGGCGCCTGGAGGTGGCCGGCGCCCCCGTCACCCTCGCTGCCGAGACCTGCGTGGAACGCATCCTCGAGGCCGCCCACCAGGCCAAACCCGGCGTGCTGGTGGTCGACTCCATCCAGACCGTCTTCACCGCCAGCTTGCAGTCGGCGCCCGGCGCCGTCGCGCAGCTGCGCGAGAGCACCGCGCTCCTCACCCGTTACGCCAAGCAGAGCGGCACCGCCGTGCTGCTGGTGGGTCACGTCACCAAGGAAGGCGTGATCGCGGGTCCCCGCGTGCTCGAGCACATGGTGGACACGGTGCTGTACTTCGAGAACGACGCCGGCAGCCGCTACCGCATCATCCGCTCCGTGAAGAACCGTTTCGGCGCCGCCAACGAGCTCGGCGTGTTCGCCATGACCGAGACCGGTCTGAAGGAAGTGAAGAACCCTTCCGCCATCTTCCTCTCGCGCCACGGCGAGCCCGTGTCCGGCTCCGCCGTCACCGTCATCCGCGAAGGGACGCGCCCCATGCTCATCGAGGTGCAGGCGCTGGTGGACGAGAGCCCGCTCAACAACCCGCGCCGCGTCGCCGTGGGGATGGACCCGAACCGCCTCTCCATGCTGCTCGCGGTCATGCACCGCCACGGCGGCATCGCCATGTTCGGCCACGACGTGTTCGTGAACGTGGTGGGCGGCCTGAAGCTCAACGAGACCGCCGCGGACCTGGCGGTCCTGCTCGCGGCGCTCTCCAGCTTCAAGGACAGGCCGCTCCCCGGCGAGCTCATCGTGTTCGGCGAAGTGGGCCTGGCGGGCGAGATCCGCCCGGTCTACAACGGTGAGGAACGCCTGCGCGAAGCTGCCAAGCACGGCTTCCGGCGCGCCATCTTGCCGCGCGCTAACGCGCCGAAGAAAGGCTCCATTGAAGGACTCGAGGTCACGGGGGTGACGAGACTGGCGGAGGCGATAGCCTCTATATAGATAACTTCTTCGCTTTGTCTGCGGAGAGGAACAGCCGCACCGTCTTCACCGTGTTGTCGCTGGTCTGCACGATCTCGAAGGAATGCCCCGCCAGCTTGAAGGCCGTCCCCGGCTGCGGGATGGCCTCCAGCATCTCCAGGATCAGGCCGTTCAGGGTCTTCGGTCCGTCGGTCGGCAGTTTCAGGTGCATCACCCGGTTCAGGCTGCGCAGCGTCGCGCTGCCGTTGATCAAATAACTGGTCTCGCTCTCCTTGTACACGTCCTTGTGCTGCGCCGCCGGATCGGTGGTGAACTCGCCGACGATCTCCTCCAGGATGTCCTCCAGCGTCACCAGGCCCTGGATGTCGCCGTATTCATCCACCACCAGGCCGATGCGCCGCTTGGCGTTCTGGAAGTTCAGCAGCTGGCGCTGCAGCGAGGTGCCCTCCGGCACGAAGTGGGCCTCGCGCAGGATCTCCCGGAAGGCATCCTTGTCGGCATCCTCCCGGGACAGAAGGTGGATCACCTGGCGCGCGTGCACGAAGCCGATCACCTTGTCGATGCTGCCCTCGTACACCGGCATGCGTGTGTGCTGGCTGCTGCGCAGCTGGCGTGCGATGTCGTCCCAGTCCGCGTCCATGTCGATGCCGGCGATCTCGTTGCGCGGCACCATGATGTCCTCCACCGTGATCTTCTCCAGGTCGAGGATGCTCAGGAGCATGCGCTGGTGGCGCTTGGGGATCAGCGCACCGGCCTCGGTCACCACGCTGCGCAGCTCCTCGCTGCTCATGGAATGCAGCGGCGCCTGGTCGGCGCGTATGTTCATGATGCGCAGCACCATGCGGGTGAAGCTGTTCACCACCCACACCACCGGCCACAGCAGTTTCAGCAGTGGCCAGTATATGAACGCGGCCGGGAAGCCGAAGCGTTCCGGATAGAGCGCAGCGAGCGTCTTGGGGGTGATCTCGGAGAAGATCAGCAGGGCCAGGATCAGCAGCAGCCCCGCCACCGCTACCGCCTTGTCGCCTCCCAGGCGCAGCGCTATCAGCGTGGTGATGGAGGTGGCCGCCACGTTGGCCAGCGTGTCGCCGAGGCGCATCAGGCCGATGAGCCGGTCCGGCCGCTTCAGCAGTTGCTCGGCGAGCTGCGCACCGCGGTGCCCGGCGCGCGCCAGGTGCCGCACCCGGTAGCGGTTCAGGCTCATGAGCGCGGTCTCGGAGCCGGCGAAGAACGCCGACAGCGTGAGGCACACGCACACCACGCCGATCAGCCAGGATAGGGGGATGTCGTTCACTTAGGTCGCGGTTACCAGTGCCGGCCCAGGATCAGCTCCAGCACCAGCTTGCTGCCGAAGTAGGCGAGCAACAGCGAGCCGAAGCCGATGAGGGTCCAGCGTACCGCGAGCCTCCCGCGCCAGCCGTATCTCCAGCGTCCCCACAGCAGCACGCCGAAGATCACCCAGGCCAGCACCGAGAGGATCGCCTTGTGGGCCAGATGCTGGTCCATGAAGCTCTGCACGAAGAACAGGCCCGTGAGCAGCGAGACCGTCAGCAACACGAAGCCCGCCGCGATCAATTGGAACAGGAAGCGTTCCATCTCCTGCAGGGGCGGGAGCGATGCGAGTACGCCGCCGGCGCTGCCCTGGCGCAGGCGGCGCTCCTGCAGGTACAGCACCGCCGCCTGCAGTGCCGCCACGCCGAGCAGGCTGTAGGAAAGCATCGAGGTCACGATATGCATGTCCAGGGGCCAGTTGCGCTCGCTCATGAGCAGCACGTCGTGCTGGAACAGCTCCGCTGCCAGCGTGCTCAGGCCCGCGACGGGAAACAGCACGACCCCGAGGTTCTCGAAGGCAGGTTTGAGGAACATCACCAGCGCGATCAACGCCATCAGCCAGCCGGCCAGGGCCAGGGCGTTGAAATAGCCCAGGTCCAGCCCGTGGGGCCTGGCCAGGAGCCCGTACAGCAGCACCGAATGGATGAACAGCGCTGCGACTGCGGCACTCACCGCGAAGCCGCGGCCCTCGCGCAGCAGCGCCGGCCCGCGGCCCAGCAGGCGCAGAAGCAGGCCCAGCGCGGCGAGGAGGTACAGGATCAGGTCTAGCACGGCGGTGCCGGTGAATTGCATGGCTTGAAGTTCTGGCGGGGCGCAGCCCCGATGGCGGCGGAATCCATCATCGCACAGGGCAAAACTCCCGTGAAGGACCGCATATAAAGGCTTGTGTTAAGCTTGCCCGGGCGGAGGGGAACCGCTCTTTTTGGGCAGGTAAGCGCGCAGATGGGCATCAGGATCCTGGGTTGCAGCGGAGGTATCGGCGCGGCACTGCGCACCACCTCGCTGCTCATCGACAACGAGACGCTCATCGACGCGGGCACCGGCATCGGCGACCTCACCCTCGACGAGATGCGCCGGATCCGCCACGTGTTCTTCACCCACTCGCACCTGGACCACACCTGCGGCCTGCCGCTGCTGGTGGACACCATCTTCGATCACTTGAAGTCGCCGCTCACGGTCTACGGTCGTACCGAGACCCTCGATGCGGTGCGCAAGAACATCTTCAACTGGGTCATGTGGCCGGACTTCGGCGAGCTGCCCGCCAAGCACAACCCGGTGCTGGTCTATAAGCCGATGCAGATCGGTGAGCGGACCATGGTCGGCGACCGCAACTTCCACCTGATCGAGGTGGACCACACCGTCCCCGGCTGCGGTTACATCCTCGAGCGCAAGGGCAAGGTGTTCGCTTTCACCGGCGACACCTACACCAATGACACGTTCTGGAAGGCAGTCAACGACTACCCGCGGGTGGACGCGCTGATGGTGGAAGCCGCCTTCGCCAACAGCAACCGCAAGCTCGCGGACATGGCCAAGCACTATTGTCCCGAGACCCTGGCCGCGGACCTCAAGAAGTTCAAGCACGATTGCCCGGTGTACATAACGCACCTGAAGCCCGGTGGCGAGGACCAGATCTTCCAGGAGATCAGTTCGGCCGGTATCAAGCACAAGGTGGTGCGCCTCAAGGGCGGCGAGATATTCAATCTCTGAATTCCGTCATTCCCGCGAAGGCGGGAATCCAGTTCCAGATCACCGCTTCATCCTTCTGTTTCAGCGATAATCCGCGCTCATGTTCAAGTCACTGACAGAACGTCTCAACAAGACCCTCGCCGCACTGCGCGGCACCGGCCGCTTGTCGGAACAAAATATCCGCGACGCCCTGCGCGACGTGCGCATGGCGCTGCTGGAAGCCGACGTGGCGCTGCCGGTGGTGAAGGCCTTCACGGATTCCGCCCGGGAGCGTGCGCTCGGCACCGAAGTCAGCGCCAGCCTCACGCCGGGCCAGGCCTTCATTAAGATCGTCCACGAGGAGCTGCTCAAGGCAATCGGTCCCGGTGCGCCCCTGGAGCTGAATGCCACGCCGCCGGTGGTGATCCTGCTGGCGGGCCTGCAGGGCGCCGGCAAGACCACCAGCGCCGGCAAGCTCGCGCGCTACCTGAAGGACAAGCTCAAGAAGAACCCGCTGCTGGTGAGCACCGATGTCTACCGTCCCGCGGCGCGCGAGCAGTTGCAGCGCCTGGCAGGGCAGGTGGGCGTCAGCTATTTCCCGTCTCCCAGCGACGACCCGCTCACCATCGCCAGGGCCGCGCTCGCGGAAGCCAAGGGACGTTTCCATGACGTGCTCATCGTCGACACCGCCGGCCGCCTGCACGTGGACCAGGAGCTGATGCAGGAAGTGCAGAAGCTCAACGCCGAGCTGCAGCCCAAAGAGACCCTGTTCGTCATCGACGCCATGGCCGGCCAGGACGCCGCCAACGCCGCCGCCGAGTTCGGCAAGGCGCTGCCCTTGACCGGCGTCATCCTCACCAAGGCCGACGGCGACGCCCGCGGCGGCGCCGCGCTCTCGGTGCGCCACATCACCGGCGTGCCCATCAAGTTCCTGGGCGTGGGCGAGGACGTCTCCGCGCTGGAAGCGTTCCAGCCGGACCGCATCGTGGGCCGCATCCTCGGCATGGGCGACGTGCTCGCCCTGGTGGAGGAAGCCCAGGCCAAGCTCGACAAGGAGAAGGGTCTCGAGCTCGCCGAGAAGCTCAAGAAGGGCAAGCGCTTCGACCTCGGCGATTACCGCGCCCAGTTGCAACAGGTGATGTCCATGGGCGGCATGGGTGCCATGCTGGACAAGCTCCCCGGTGGCGCCGCCATGGCCGGCAAGGTCAATGGCCAGTTCGGCGACAAGGAATTGAGACGCCAGATCGCCATCATCGACTCCATGACCGCCAAGGAGCGGGCCAAGCCCGACCTTCTGAACGGCTCCCGCCGCCGCCGCATCGCCTTAGGCTCCGGCACCCAAGTCCAGGAAGTGAACCGGCTCATCAAGCAGTATGACCAGCTGGCCGATGTCATGAAGAAAATGGCTGGGGGAGGGCTGGCGAAGATGATGAGAGGCATGAAAGGCAGGCTGCCGCCGGGATTCGGGTGAGGCGGGGTGCCTTTGCGACATGCCGGGTGGCATGTCGCGCCCGCCGAACGGGCGGGCAGGGATAGCTCGCACGGGCCGGCCCGCGGGACAGGGACGTGCCGCGGGGGAGTTTGGGTGAGGTCGATGTCTTGTGGACATGCCAGTGGCATGTCCGCCCGGCCGAACGGGCAGGCAAGGAAGGCCTGCCCGGGCCGGCCTGCCTGGCAGGGACGCTAGGCAGGGAAGTTGGCCTGTTTCAGGCCAACCCGGGTTTTTCCGGTCTTTTTGAGACCATCCGGCTCATTTCCCGCCCTCCAAACACTCCTAAGCCCTTCACTTTTCTCCAGATTTCCGTAAAATACCCTGCTCTTTATCGCCGGGCTGACCCCCTTAAAGGTCGGCCCTCGTTTTTTATAGAGGACTGGTTTACATGGTGACTATCCGTCTGAGCCGTGGCGGCGCCAAAAAGCGCCCCTTCTATCACGTGGTCGCGACCGACAAGCGCAACTCGCGCGACGGCCGTTACATCGAGCGCCTGGGGTTCTACAACCCGCTGGCCGCCGCCCACGAAGAGACCCTGCGTGTGGACGCCGAGCGCGTCAAGCACTGGATCTCGAAAGGCGCGCAGCCGTCCGACCGCGTGCAGTACCTGCTCAAGGAGCACAAGGTCGCGCTGTGATCCGATGAGCGGTGAGCGCAAGCGCATCGTCATCGGCAAGGTGGGCGGCCCGTTCGGGGTCAAGGGCTGGATCAAGCTCCTCTCCTGGACCGAACCGCGCGAGGAGATCGCCGACTACTCACCCTGGCAGATCAAGCAGGGCGAGGGATGGAAGGAATGGAAGGTCGCCGAGTTCCGGCCCCACGGCAAGGGACTCGCCGCCAAGCTGGTCGGACTCGACGACCGCGACCAGGCCGCCGCACTCATGGGCGCCGACATCGCGGTGTGGCGCGACCAGCTGGGTGAGACGGAGCCCGGCCAGTATTACTGGGCCGACCTGGTCGGCCTCGAAGTGAAGACCACGCAGGGTCAGAGCTTCGGCAAGGTAGATGGTTTGATGGCCACCGGCGCCAACGACGTGCTGGTGGTGAAAGGAGAACGGGAACGCCTCGTCCCGTTCATCCAGGGCCAGGTGATCCAGGGTGTCGACCTCGACGCCGGGATCATCACGGTGGACTGGGATCCGGATTTCTAGAGGCCGTATGCGAATAGAAGTGGTGACTTTGTTTCCGGAGAGCGTGACCGCGCTGCTCCAGTTCGGAGTCACCGGACGCGCGGTGGAGCGCGGTCTGCTGCAGGTAGGCACCAGCAACCCGCGCGACCATGCCACCGACCGTCACAAGACGGTGGACGACCGACCCTACGGCGGCGGCCCCGGGATGGTGATGAAGGTCGAGACCCTGCGCGCGGCCATCCGCGAAGCGAAGGGTAAGGCCGGCGCCGGCGCCAAGGTCATCTATCTGAGCCCCCAGGGCCGGAAGCTGGACCAGGCGGCGGTGCGAGAGCTGATGAAGGTGCCCGCACTGGTGTTGGTGGCGGGCCGGTACGAGGGGGTCGACGAGCGGCTCCTCGAGACCGAGGTGGACGAGGAATGGTCCATCGGCGATTACGTGCTCTCCGGCGGCGAGCTGCCGGCACTGGTGATGATCGACGCGCTGGCGCGTCTCATCCCCGGGGCGCTGAACGACGATGAGTCGGCGGCCCAGGACTCGTTCGAGAACGGGTTGTTGGACTGCCCGCACTACACCCGGCCGGAAGTGCTGGACGGGATGCAGGTGCCGGAGGTGTTGCTCTCCGGCGACCACGCGGCGATACGCCGCTGGCGCATGAAGCAGATGCTGGGGCGGACGTGGCAGAGGCGTCCGGACCTGTTGCAAGGACTGGAGCTGAGCGCGGAACAGAAGAAGTTGCTCGAGGACTTCATCCACGAACAGCAGAAACAGTGAATAAACGGTTTTCAGATAAAGGTATGCAGTCATGAACAAGATCATCCAGGCGGTCGAAGAAGCGCAGCTCAAGAAAGTCCCGGCCTTCGAGCCCGGCGACACCGTGATCGTGCAGGTCAAGGTGAAGGACGGCGAGCGCGAGCGCCTGCAGGCCTTCGAAGGCCTGGTCATCGCCATGAAGAACCGCGGCCTGAACTCCTCGTTCACCGTGCGCAAGATCTCCCATGGCGAGGGCGTGGAGCGTACCTTCCAGACCCACAGCCCCGTGATCGGCGGCATCGAAGTGAAGCGCAAGGGCGACGTGCGCCGCGCCAAGCTGTACTACCTGCGCGACCTGGCTGGTAAGGCCGCGCGCATCCGCGAGAAAGTCTGAGCTTGGCTTCAGCCATGGCAAAAAAACGGGCGCCTCTGGCGCCCGTTTTCTTTTTGCCGTCCTCTTGGTCGGCATCTATGCTTCGATCGACCGCTAGCCGTGCGATGGGATAAGAAGATAGGCGTGAAACGCACCGCTGCCGGAATCGATGCCATTGGCGACGATCGAGCCACTATTGTTTATTCCCGTTGCCGTACGCAGCAAGGAAGGAAGGCTCGGTGTGATGACATCGTTGAGATCGATGACCTGGCCGTTGCTGTAGAGGAAGGCGCGACTGGGAGTGTTATCGAACCAGCCGACCACTTTGCCGGACGCGTTGATCGCAAGTGCTTCATCCGGAGACCCGAGTCCGGAAAAGCCCAGGCTTTGCAGGCTGCCGTTGCTATAGATATAGGCGGTGGGGAATTGGTGGGGCTGGGGCGGAACAGGAATACCCGAGACGAGCACCTGACCGGCCGAATTGATGGCACTTGCGCCGATCAACTCCACTCCAGGGGATGTGCTGATGTCCTGCATGCTACCGTTGCTGTAGATGAAAGCATGCGAACCGGGTTCTCCGTCAACGGGAGAGGCGATGTCGGATGTGCCCGCCACCTGGCCTATCGAGTTGATGCCATATGCCGCACTGTTCGTCCCGCCGAGGGTACCCAGATCCCGCATGCTGCCGTTACTGTAGATGAAGGCATGCTGAGCGACGTCTCCGGCGATGTCGGACACGCCGACTACCTGCCCGCTCGAGTTGATACCGTATGCGTAGCTGTTCGTCCCGCCGAGCGTACCCAGGTCCTGGATACTTCCGTTACTGTAGATGAAGGCATGCAAAGCGGCGTCTCCCGAAATCTGAGACCAACCGACGACCCATCCTCTCGAGTTTATGGCATGTGCTTCACTGTTCGTCCCGCCGAGGGTACCCAGATCCCGCATGGTGCCATTACTGTAGATGAAGGCATGTTGAGCGGTGCCTCCGGCAGTACCGGACAAGCCGACCACCTGGCTGTTTGAGTTGATGCCATATGCCTGACTGGTCGTTCCGCCGAGCGTGCCGAGATCGGTCAGTGAAAAAGTCGGCTGGGCATGGGCAGACAACGCCACAAGGAAGAGAGCGGCGCAGGCGACGGGCCGCATGAAGTGCTTATACATAGGTGTACCTCTGGTGGTTTTTCGGAGACGGACTCCGGAGGGAGCGGACTGGGTCTGTCTTGCTGTCCAGTCCGAGCGTGCCCATTTGAGCGGCATTCTCCTGAGAAGGGCATTGGGAATTCCGTCGATTCCGATACCAGAATCACCTGACAGGGTCCTTTCCGCGACATCCCTGGCTGCATCCAGTTGATACACTTAACAGGCGCGAAAGCACCTGTTTTGTCTAGCCCTCGCCCTCTGGGAGGAGGGGAGGGGGTGAGGGTCTTGGGGACTTTGCTGAGCCGTATTGCGATCTGCTGCCTGCCCGCCCTCTGGGTGAGCGGAGCATTTTCGGCTACGCCCACCGAGACTCCAGTTCCAGCCGGTTCGCCGGCGACGCCCGCCGCCAGCCACCCGGCTGCTCCCCGGACCATATATCGAGTGATGAGTTGTCCTCCAGGCCCGATCGTGATCCCCCTTTCCAAGGGACGTATCACGGGACCGGCTGAGGACAGCCTGAAGGCTGGCCGGTCCGTGACGGTGATGATCAGCCTCTACGATGGTGAGATAGAAGCGGCGGCTGCCGCAGACAGACAGGCGCGTCATCTCACACGGGATGATGCCGCGGTCATTCAGATGGAGACTGCTGCGTACAAGCTGTTGAAGGCCAAGGTGCTGAGTGGATACAGGCCTGGGGATATTCAGGTCATGCAGGACCATCCCACTCTGCCGGACCTGACCATCAGTATCCATGACCTTCGCACTTTGCAGGCCTTGTTGGATGACCCGAAGGTCAAGGGTGTCTTCGCCGGCCCGATACCGGCTTGTCTTGCCTAGCGGGACGGACTATGGCGGCTGGTAGACTGGGGCGCGTGTTCCGATTGCAAGGTTGACTGTGGTACGACTGAGCCATATCGGGGTCTGCTGCCTGCTCGCCATCTTGGCGACGAGCGCATTCGCGGCTCAACCCAAGGCCAAGAAGCCCCATGCCAAGGCGCAGGCCGCGCACACCGCCACCGCGCCCGCTGCCGGCACCAAACCCGCCCCGGTATCTGCCACGGCCGTGCCGCCTAAGCCCGCCACCGCTGCTGCGCCAGTGGCCGCCACGGCCACACCCTCCGCCGGCACCGTCGCCGCTCCCGCCGCAGCATCCGCTCCCAAGCCCGATGCCGACCTCACCATGGTCAGCGGCATGGC
>Ga0070714_100002319_pt1 | contig 13997 bp, 12 predicted proteins | sample LARL83metaG_FD_65450 | JGI IMG/M metagenome (GOLD analysis project Ga0070714, IMG submission 65450) | Corn, switchgrass and miscanthus rhizosphere microbial communities from Kellogg Biological Station, Michigan, USA - LAR L8-3 metaG | ecosystem: Host-associated > Plants > Roots > Rhizosphere ...
GTGACGAGCGGGCCGCCGATGATCAGCGACTCCTTGTTGGCCAGGGCCAGGGTCCGGCCCGCGTCGAGCGCGGCGAGGGTCGCCCGCAGGCCGGCCGCACCGGTCACGCCGTTGAGCACAATGTCACACTCAAGGCCGGCCAGGTGGCATACGGCGTCCACGCCCGCGAGCACCTGAGGCAAAGGGGTGTCGGGCGACGCGAAGTCAGCGGCCGTTCTGGCGGAACTTATCGCCTCTTCCACTGACCTGGCAGCGGCTTCGTCGGCGACCGCGACCAGCGGCACGCCGAACTCGACCGCCTGGCGGGCGAGCAGTTCCGGGTTGCCGCCGCCGGCGGCCAGGGCGGCCACCCGGAAGCGGCCGGGGTTGCGGCGGGCGATGTCGAGTGCCTGGGTGCCGATCGACCCGGTCGAGCCGAGGATCACCACGTCTCGCCGGGGCGGCAGTGGGGCTTGCGTCGCAGTCACCCGCCCATTCTGCTACAACGCGCCGCGCCCCCGCGCCGCCTCCCGGAGGGTACGGGGATCGTCCCTCCGGGAGGGGGCGGGTTGCGCGCCCGATATGGTGGCGTGTTTTGCCATCGGGCGCGCAACCCGGCGGCGCGGGGGCGCGGACGGAACGGGTGCCGGGCTAGCTCGTCGCGGCGAGGAGCTTGGCCGCGACGATGAGCGACTGGCAGGTAACCAGTTGCCCCTGCGGGTTCTGGATCGCAGTGTTGCCGAAGGCCGCATTGGTTAGCTCGACCTTGACCTTGTTGGCCAGCGCGTCACGCTGCTTCTCCAGGAGGAGCAGGCCTGCGTTGACCGCGTTGTACTTGATGTCGTTGGTGGAGGTGGACTCGACGGCGTTCGTCGAGGCCTGCAGGGTGGCGGCGCCGAACTGGCCGACGCTGGCGTTGAGCTGCTTGTAGCAGGCGGCCAGGTTCTGCTCCGGCGTCGACCGCAGGTGCGCGGGTGGGTTCGACAGGACTCCCGTGATCACCGTGCCGTCCGGGGTGTAATCGTCCTTCAGGCCGGCCAGGTACAGCTCGGTGGGCTGGATGTCGGTGTGGTCGGTCCAGATGCCCGGGTTGGGCTCGTTAACGGAGACGACCTGGCCGCTGTTCGCGCCCGCCGAGTTCGGACCCTGCTCCGAGTTCCAGCCGTTGAGGCCGAGGTGCTTGACGCCAGGGCCGACCAGGCCCAGGTACGTCATGTTGATCTCGGCCGCGTAGTCGCCGTGGTCCCAGGCGAACCCGGTGTTCTGCGTCACGCAGCCGGCCGCCGGGCAGGTGGCCGAGCCGGAGGACAGGAAGTAGTCCGGCTTCGCGAACATCGCGAACGTGGGGGTCCGCGCGGGGTCGGCGTCCGTGATGTGCAGGATGCCTTCCTCCACGGGGTCCGCGATGTAGTTGGTGATGTTCTGCGTGGTGCCCGTGTAGGGGTTACTGGCGGTCAGCCCGGCGACGTCGTGCTCGAGCGTTCGGACGGTCGGCGAGTTCGGCCCGGGGTTTCCGGTGACGTAGAACTCGGGCGCCGTGTCGTTTTCGAGGGTGAACGGCGTGGTGTCGTTCTTCTGGGTCGCGAGCAGGCCGGTGATGTTGCCCGCCAGCTCACCGAAGGAGCCAGCCGGGTAAGTGCACAGCTGGTCCGGGGTCACGGTGCTACCGGAAACGGTCGCGCCGTCGCAGTTCGTCGGGCTCGGCTGGACCGCGCGGCCGACGTTCGCGCCCGCCTCGTGGTCACCCTCGTCGGCGCTGAGCACGAACAGGGTGTTGGCCGGCGTGATGCCGTCCGCAGCGAGCCGCTTGAAGAAGTCGCCGAAGGCCTGGTTGTAGTACTGCGCCTGGGCGATGTAGCAGGCGGTGCCGCTGCCAAGGGCAGCGGGCGCGCCCTTGCAGGCCGCCAGGCTGGAGACGTTGTTGCCGTGGATGTCGGCCATGTAGGCGTTGACCACCGGGACGCCGGACTCCAGCATGTCGGCGGCGTAGGCCAGCGACTGGGCCGGGTTGATCGGGCCGAAGCCGGGGAAGCCGGGGGTCGAGGTGAACGCGCCGTTGATCTGGTTGCCGTTCAGGTCGACGAGGTTGCCCTGTGCGTTCGTGATCTCGTGGCCGTCGCGGGTAAGGCCGTCGGTACCCGCGCCGAGCTGCGGCGCCACGTACTTGTGGCCGAAGAGCGCCTGGAAGCCGTTGTAGCCGCCCGGCTCGTCGGGCAGCAGGTCAGGCGACGCGGTCTTGCTCGGTGCCGTCTGGCCGAACTTGGTCGTTGACGCGTCCGCGCAGAACGTCGCGCCCTTGGCGCAGTGCACCGCGATGCCGACGTAGTCGTTGGTCTCCTGGTCCTTGAAGGAGTCCGTGTCTGCGTTTAGCTGGGCGTTCTCCGGCGAGTTGGCGCCGAACACCGTGGGGATGTCGAAGGCGGTGTTCTCCAGGTCGGAGTTGGCCGTGCCGACTTCACCGACGTTGCAGCCTGCGCGCGTGTAGGGCACCCAAGGGGCCGGGGTGACCGTGTTCGGCGTGACCGGGGAGGCCGCCGTGGCCGGCGGGACGGGCGAGTACACCATGTTCGGGTTGGTGTCGTGCTGCGCGCTCGCCGGTTTCGTGGTGTCGTCGAGCGGGTCGGTCCAGTACGCGAACGAGCTGTCGAGGTCGGCTGAGTTGAGGCTGCCGTTCGTCCCGTCGCTGTTGTAGGACCGGAAGCTGTTGGAGATCGACATGCCCTGGCGGTCGCCGTACATGCCGGTAAACGACGTCAGAATGTCGTCCGCCGTGTGCGCGATCAGCGGGGTGTGGTTGTTTGACAGGAACGAGCCGTTGTTCTCGAAGAAGTTCAGCAGGTTCGGCATGAGTTCCAGATCAGACGGGACATTTGGGTTATCCCGGAAGAAATGGACATTGTCGAAGGTAAGCTGCACGACGCGCTTAACCCCATTGCCTAGGTTGCACGTGCTGGTGCTTGCCTGTGCCGCCTTGCTTGCCGACCCGGACGCCGCCGCGTGCGCTGGTCCGGACGAGCCGGCGACGGCTACCCCGGCCAGCAGCACGGCAGCGCCGGCAAGGGCCGGAAACCACCTGGCTGACTTAACACGATTCATGGTTTTTCCTCCCGGTGGACCACCATGACACGCCGAGAATGGCAAGATAAATGTCCGCTCGGTGACCAATTAGGGAATTCTGCGGGTAAATTCTGAGTATTGTCAGAGTTTGTTCTCAGCGCTGCATGGAAAGATTTCGGCGCGTCTCGGGGGCGAGTTAACGGCGTGCGCGGATAGCATTCTCGTTACTTATGAGAATCACGCTCAGTAATCGTATCGTCACCATCTCCGCCGTGGCCGTGCTCGCCGTCGCGGCAGCGCAGGCGTTGGCCACGCATGCGGGCACTGGCAGCCGCCCAGCGGGCGACGCCGTCCGGCAGGCTGCCACCAGCGCGGCCGCGCAGGCCGCGACCATCCGATACTGGACGACCGCTCGGATGGCCGCCGCGCTGCGGGCATCCGGCGGGCCCACGGCCCAGCCTGCGACGGCCAAGCCTTCGACGCGGTACCCGGGGTCGTCGGCCGCCATTGCGCGCCAGCCAGTTATGACAGTGCCGCCAGTGAAACGGCGCCCGCCGCGGCACCTCGTCAAGCGCCTGGTCAAGAAGGCGGCGCCAAGCTCCTCCGCCCGGCGCGCGCCCGCCACGGCGGACTCGTGGCTGACCGGGAACACCACCGGGTCCGGGCTCCGCTGGACGCACGGCGGCGCGGTGGCGGACGCCGTCGGCAAGGTCTTCTTCACGCTCAACGACGTGGACTACGTGTGCTCGGGGGCGCTGGTCGGCAGCGCCCACCCGGACGTGGTGCTCACCGCCGCGCACTGCGTGACTGGCGGGCGCGGGCCAAGCGGCGCGACCGAGTGGGCGACGAACTGGATGTTCATCCCGGGCTACAGTGACGGCCAGTCGCCCTACGGCGAGTACACGGCGCGCAAGTTCTTCGTCACGTCGGACTGGTCCGGGCCCACGGGCGGCCGCGAACAGTACGACGTTGCCTTCGTCCAGATCGCCCCGGGCTCGCGCTACGGAGACACGGGCGCGGCGTCCCCGCCGCCTGGCCTGCCGGTCAGCTTCGCGGCCAGCCAGAACGCGGTGCCTGCCCGCCAGGCGTACGTGTTTGGCTACCCGTCGCTGCCGCCGTACACGGGCCTGTACCCCGACTACTGCGCGGGGCCGGTCACCGCGTCCCGAGGCAGCCTCCGCACGTCATGCGGGATGACCGCGGGGGACAGCGGCGGGCCATGGCTCGCCGGATTCAGCTCCTTGCCGGGCAACGGCACGATTGTCGCGGTCAGCACGTACAAGGTCGCAAGCAGCCTGCGCGTCTTGTACGGGGCCGTGCTCGGCCCGCAGGCGCGCAGCCTGTATGCCCGGGCGGTCAGCCCAGTTCGTTGATCTGACGGGCCAGCGCGAAGTCCTTGTCGGTGAGCCCGCCCTCCGAGTGCGTGCTCAAGGTGAGGGTCACTTTGTTCCACGAGATGACGATGTCCGGGTGATGGTTGGCACGCTCGGCGAGGAAGCCAACTGCGTTGACGAACAGCAGTGCGTCGCGGAAGTCCTTGCGGGTCACGGTCTGCGTCAGCTGCGCGTCGTCCACCTGCCAGCCGGGGGTTTCCGCGAGCCCGGTGGCCACTTGTTCAGGGGTGAGAGTCGCCATGCCCTCTTCCATACCCGGTCGCCGCTAGGATCAGGCTCGTGACCTCGACTGTACGGGCTACGCCCCTGCTTACCGTGCACGAGCGGCTCGGTGCGACCATGACCGAGTTCGCTGGCTGGCGCATGCCACTGCGCTACGGCAGCGAGACGAGCGAGCACATCGCCGTGAGGACCAACGCGGCACTGTTCGACCTGTCCCATATGGGGGAGATCGCGGTGACCGGGCCCGGTGCGGGCGAAGCGCTCGACTATGCCGTCTGCGGGTGGCCGTCGCGCCTTTCCGTCGGCCGCGCGCGGTACACGATGATCTGCGCGCCCGACGGCGGCATCCTCGATGACCTGATCATCTACCGGCAGGCACCAGAACGGTTCCTTGTCGTCGCCAACGCGGCCAACACGTCCGTGGTACTCAGCGCACTGCAAGAACGGTGTTCCGGTGGTGCGGTAATCACCGACGAGTCCGAGGTCACGGGGCTTATCTCAATCCAGGGACCGAACGGAATCGGCTTTCTGTCCTCCCTCACCAACCTGCCCCTCGATGAGATGGCGTATTACTCAGGTGCCTACGGCACGGTAGCGGGGCGAGAAGCGTGGATCGCCAGGACCGGGTACACCGGCGAGGACGGTTTCGAGATCTTCTGCGCCCCTGGCGACTGCGTGCCGATCTGGGACGCGCTGTATGGCCTGGCCGACGGCGGTCTTCCGGTGGCCGGCCTTGCGGCCCGCGATACGCTGCGGCTTGAGGCCGGAATGCCGCTGTACGGCAACGAACTCGGCCCGGACGTTACCCCTTATGAGGCAGGGCTCGGGCGCGTGGTGCGACTGGACAAGCCAGGCGATTTCGTTGGCCAGGCAGCGCTCGCCGCACGGGCGGAAGAGGGCCCGCGGCGCACGCTTATCGGCTTGATCGGCAAGTCCCGGCGGGTGCCAAGGCACGGCTACGCGGTACTGTCGGACGCTGGCGAGCCGGTCGGCGTGGTGACCAGTGGTGCCCCGTCCCCAACCCTTGGCGTGCCAATCGCGATGGCGTATGTATCCGGATCTCCGACCGGTCCGTTCGGGATCGATGTGCGGGGAAAGACAGAGCCGGCCGAGGTGACCGGCCTGCCGTTTTACGACAGGAGAAAGTGACGATGGCCGTTCCCGCGGAACTGCGGTACACGCAGGAGCACGAATGGATCGCGATCGAGGGCGGCACCGCCACGATCGGGATCACTGACTACGCGACGCAGCAGCTCGGCGATGTCGTGTACGTATCGCTCCCCGAGGTCGGAGCAGCCGTGACGGCGGGCGAGCCGTGCGGTGAGGTCGAGTCGACGAAGTCCGTGAGCGACCTGTACTCCCCCGTTGATGGCGAGGTGATCGAGGTCAACGAGGAACTCGACGACGACCCCGGGCTGATCAACGCCGAGCCGTACGGGCTCGGCTGGATGTTCCGGGTCCGGGTCGCCGACGGACAGAGCGTCGGGGCGGACCTGCTCTCACCCACCGAGTACGACGCTCTGACCAAGTCGGCCGGCTGACCTCTACTTGCGCAGCTTGCGCCAGACGAGGTAGCAGGTAACGCTCACGGCGGCCAGGGTTACCGCGCCGCCGATGAGCGGGTCGACTTGGCTGAGCCGCTCCTTGGCGCGGTCTGTCGTGCGCTTTACGACGTTTGCAGGGGTCACCCGGTCGGCGATCTCGTCGATCGTGCGAGCGAGGTTGGCGCGGGTGCGCTCGATCTCACCAACTAGGGCGCTTGGCGGGAGCTTTTCGACGTCCCTGTCCCTGATCTCAATGTCGGTCTCAGCCATGTCCGTACTGTATTACCTGCGGGGGGCGACCCCCCTGCGCCCCCCGGCATGAGGGGACTTCGTCCCCCCATATCCCCCTACGGGAGGGCTCGCAAAAGCGCTCGCCCCCCGCGCCGTGGCTGGGGTTAAAGCCTGTGGTTGCTGTCGGCAGGCGGCCCAAAGGCCGGGCCGCCTCGCGCTGTGGTGCCGTTGAAGATCAGTGGTTGCTGTCGCAGGCGATCCAGAACCCGGATCGCCTTCGGCTGGGGTTAGGGGGTTTCTTGTTTCTGAAGGTATCTATAGTGATAGATCTCTATCAATTGGGCTTACGCCCTGTATAGATTATCGATATTAATCAATATTTGGCGATGTCAAGATTTGGCGCTATTAGCGGCAAACACGCCGCATCGCGGCAAGTGCCTTCATTACTCTCATGGAAGTAATGAGGGGAGAACCCATGCGGCTCATTAATAAACTTAGATACTGCCTGATGGCGGCCATTCCGGTGGTCGCCCTCGCTGCCTGCTCAAGCAGCGGCAGCGGCAGCGGCGTAGCGAGCGGCCCGGCACCCGAGGTGCCCACCATCACCATCGACGCGGTGCCAACGGCCGACGCGGCCGGGCTCTACATCGCCCAAGACGAGGGCTACTTCGCCCAGCAGGGGCTGAAGGTCAACATCGTCGGCATCAACGGCGGCGAGTACGGGATCGGCAACCTGCAGACCGGCAAGGCCGATCTTGTCGAGGGGAACTACGTCTCGTTCATCCTCGCTCAGATCGAGGGAAAATTCGCGGCCCCCAACCCGAACAATCCAACGCAGTTGGAGGCCAGCAAGCCCATCGACATGCGGATGATCGCCGACTCGTCGCAGATGCAGGCGGGCAACCAGGCGCTCTACGTCATGCCGTCCTCGGGCTACAAGACGGTCAAGGACCTGGTTAAGGGCCACGTATCGGTCGGCGTCAACACGCTGCACAACATCGGCAGCGTCCTGCTCGGCTCGCTGCTGGCCTCGAACGGCTACAAAGTGGCCGCGCTGAATCAGTCACCGCAGATCCTTCCGATGATGCCTAAGCTGCTGGACGCCGGCACGATCAAGGCCGCCTGGCTTCCCGAGCCGTTCGCCACGGAGGCGGAGCAGGAGTACGGCGCGGTGCAACTAGCCGACTTCAACCAGGGCTCGCTGCAGAACTTCCCCATCGGCACGATCGTCGGCACCAACGCCTGGGTGTCAGCGCACCCGAACACGATCGCCGCGTTCCTTCGCGCCTATGACGAGGGCCAGCAGAGGGCGGACACTGACCGCGCGGCCGTGGAGTCCGCGCTCGTCAAGCACACCGGCGTGTCGCAGGAACTTGCCGCCACGATGACGCTCGACACCTACCCGCTGGCGATGGACGTCCCGGTGATGCAGCGGGTGCCTGACGCCATGTACGAGTTCGGCGTCATCACGAAGCCGTACGACATCACGAAGATGATCGCGCAGCAGCCCGACGAGATCACCAAGTAGCGCCCGCCTAGCGCTGGCCCCTCTCCGCCGCACGCTCGCGGCGGTGCATCGCGAACGGCCCGGTTCCAGCACGGAACCGGGCCGTTCTGCGCTCCCGGTTGCGGGCGACCTGCCCTTTCTGCGGCAATAACCCTGATTAGCAGCTTCGGGTGCAATTGTCGCGATTTGCCGGTCAAGCAGCCTTAAGCTCCGCGTATCGCACCAAGCAGACATTTAACGCAAAGGACAAAGCGCGGTGAAGAGCTGACGCAATTCCACTAGGGTCGGCCCCAGATAGCCAAGGGGGCTTCCAAAATGATGAGTAGGACATTGTCCTATTTGGGTGCGGCCATTGCGGCCATTGCGGCTGCGGGGACGCTGGCTGGCTGCTCGGTCACTGCTGGCACCGCAAGCGCAGCAATCGGCTCAACGCTGGAACAGCGCACCATCACCGTCGACTCTGTACCGGCCGCCGAAGAAGCCGGGCTTTACGTCGCACAGGCACAAGGGTTTTTCGCACAGCAGGGCCTGACCGTCAAGATCAATAGCGTTACTGGCGGCGAGGCGGCCATTCCTAACCTGCAGACCGGTCAGGCGCAGCTGGTCGCGGGTAATTACGTGTCGTTTATCCTCGCGCAAATGAGCGGGTCGTTTAATGCCAAGCCCGTCGACCTGCGGATTGTCGCCGCAGGGGCCGAGATCGAGCCGGGAACCGAGGCGCTGTACGTGATGCCGGGCTCGAAGTACCAGACCGTGGCCGAGCTGGCCAGGGCCCACGCCAAGATCGGGCTCAATACCCCGAACAACATCGGGGACGTGATGGTCGGCGCGGTGCTCGCGCAGGCCGGTTACAAGCTGAGCGACATCAAGCAGGTCACTCCCAAAGCGGGGTTCCCCGCCCTGCTGTCGATGCTGCCAGCCGGGCAGGTTGACGCCGCCTGGCTGCCCCAGCCGCTCGGCGAGATGGCCGAGCAGCAACTGGGGGCGACACCGATCGCCGACTTCGACCAAGGGTCGCTGCAGAACTTCCCGTTCACCGGCTACATCGGCAGCGCCCAGTGGGTGAAGTCGCACCCGAACACGGTGGCCGCGTTCCTGAAGGCGCTGAACGAGGGCCAGCAACTCGCTGACACCGACCGCCAGGCCGTGGAGGCGGCAATGGAACAGTTCACGGGGATCAAGCCGATCGTCGCCGCCACGATGGCGATCGACAGCTACCCGCTTGCGATGGACGTGCCGCAGTTGCAGCGCGTTGCCGACTCTATGTACGAGTTCGGCCTGACACCAGGCGCGAAGGGCCCTTACCAGATCCAGAACATGATCGCATCCGAGCCCGGCCTCATCCCCAAGTAACGCCCGGCACGAGTGGGCCATTTTTCGTAATTCGACAACCTTGTTATTAGATGCTGGTTTATCCTTCCTGGGCACGGGTGATCTGTGGCTAGCTCAGTGAGGTGTTCAGTTGACCGGCATGCGTAGGTGGGGGCGCGCGACAGCGTCTGTGGCGGCGTTGACGACGGTGGCCGCGCTCGCGGCGGGCTGTTCGTCTTCCTCGAGCTCCACCGCAGTCGGCGGCACCGCGCTGGAGCGCACCCTCCCGACGGACTTCGGCGCGGCGGAGAAGACCACGCTGAACGTCGGCGTGGTGCCCGCCATGGACTCGGCGGGGTTCTTCATCGCGCTCCACGACGGGCTGTTCTCCAGGGAAGGCTTGACGATCAAGTACTCCCCCGCGACCAGCTCGGAGACCGCGGTGGCGCAGCAGGTCGCCAAGAACCCCACGCTTGACATCTCCGGCGGTAACTACGTCTCGTACATCAACGAGGCGGCGCTCGATCACCAGCCGATCGAGCTGGTCGCCGAGGCGTCGATCATGCAGCAGGGCGCGCAGACCATCTTCACGATGCCCACCTCCAAGATCAAGACGCTGTCGGAGCTCAAGGGCAAGCTGGTGGGCGTGAACGCGCCGGGCAACATCGACTACCTGCTCGGTGTCTCGGTGCTCCAGGAGAACGGCGTCAACCCGAGCTCGGTGAAGTTCCCGACCGCCCCGATCCCGTTCCCGCAGATGGGCGGCATGCTCGCGTCTGGCCAGGTCTCCGCCGCGATCCTGCCCGAGCCGTTCGCCAGCCAGGCTGAGCAGCAGTACGGCGCGGTGCCACTCGCGGACCTGAACCAGGGCGCCACGGCAGACTTCCCCGTCGAGGGGTACGTGGTTACCAAGCAGTGGGCGCAGCAGAACCCGAACACGCTCAAGCGGTTCCTCGCCGCGCTTGAGATCGGCCAGGAGATCGCCGACACCGACCGTGCCGCCGTCGAGCAGGCCTTCGAAGCGATCAACGGGCCGAAGAACGGCCAGGTCACGGCAGGAATCGGGGCCGTCATGGCGCTCGACACCTACCCGATCGGCATTGACAAGACCCGGCTCCAGCGCGTCGCGGACGTTATGTACCAGTTCGGCCTGCTGAAGGCGCGGTTCGACGTCTCCAGCATGCTGATGCCGTCGTCGAGCTTTAACTTCAACCAGTTCTCCTCGTCCGGCTCGTGATGCATGGCCGGGTAAAGTCCGGCTCGTGGATCAGTTCGGCGTTATCGTTCTCGTCGTTGGCCTGGCCGGGACGGCGGCCGTGCTGTCCAACCGGCTCAGCGCCCGGCTCCGGGTGCCTGCCCCGGCGTTCTTCCTCGTGGCGGCGGTCATCGCGGCGCAGTTGTGGCCGAACGCGACTGCGCTGCCAGGGATCACGGTGGAACGGGTCGTCACTGTTGCGCTGGCGATCATCTTGTTCGACGGCGGGATGCACATCGGCCGGCGGCGATTCCGCACCGCCGCGGCGGCCATCGTCTGGACTGGGGTCGCGGGGACGCTGGTCACCGCTGCGGCCACCGCAGTGGCCGCACGCTACGTCGCGGGGATGGAGTGGCGCCTCGCACTCCTGGTCGGCACCGCCGTGGCCGCGACCGACCCCGCCGTGGTGTTCTCCGTGTTCGGCCGACGGGAGATCGCAGGGCGTACCGGGGTGCTGCTTGAAGGCGAGTCCGGGGCCAACGACCCGGTTGGGATCGCGCTCCTCGCGGCTTTCCTCGCCGCGCACGGCGGGGCGGGTAGCGTTGCCTGGCACGTGGTGACCGAGTTCGCCTTGCAGATGGCCGTCGGGGTGGCGGTCGGCGTGGGCGGCGGGCTCGCACTGCTCGCGTTCATGCGCCGGGTCCCGCTCCCGAGCGAAGGCCTGTACTCGCCCCGGGTGCTCGCCAGCGTGCTTGTCATCTTCGGGCTCGCCACGGTCGCCCAGGGATCCGGGTTCCTGGCGGTCATGGTGGCCGGCATCGTCATCGGCGACGAGCCCGCCCCTTACAAGCGGGAGATCGAGCGCTTCCATTCGTCGCTCGCGTCGCTGGCGGAGATCGTCGCCTTCGTCATGCTCGGCCTGACCATGCGGCTGTCCGAGTTGGCCAGCGCGTCAGCATGGGCGGAAGGCCTAGCCCTTGCCGCCCTGCTCGCGTTTGTGATCCGCCCGGTCCTCGTGGGCCTGATCTCCCTGCCGCTGCGCTTCACCGTGCCGGAGCGGGTCTTCTTCCTGTGGACCGGCCTCAAGGGAGCGGTCCCCATCCTGCTCGGCATGGAAATCGTGGACTCTGGCACCTCCGGCGCGGCCCGTGCCTACCAGGTGATCTTCGTCATCGTCGGTTTCTCGGTCATCGTCCAGGGCGGCCTGGTCCCCACGCTGGCGCACCGCCTGCACATCCCGCTGCGGACCATCGAGCCGGAGCCCTGGTCGCTCGGCGTCCGCTTCAGCGAGGAACCAGAGGGCCTGCACCGCTACCACGTGGCCGCGGGCTCAGCCGCCGACGGCACTTCCATCGCCGACCTCCCCTGCGGCGAAAACGCCTGGGTCAGCCTGGTCATCAGGGGAGGAGTCCTGCTCCCCGTCGGAAGCGACACCATCCTCCGCGCTGACGACGATGTCCTCATCCTTGCCGAGCCTGACGAGTCCGTGGCCCTAGAAAGCTGCTTCACCACTCCGGCGCCAGCGGAGCAAACAAATGCAATAACCGATAAGGAGGACTAAGTGCGGGCGGGGGGATTCGAACCCCCACAGTGTTGCCACCAACAGGACCTAAACCTGCCGCGTCTGCCATTTCGCCACGCCCGCGGAACCCGGCCGACCAACCAGCCGGCGTCGGGAGAGTGATGCGGGCTGGGGTCAGCCGCATCCGTTGAGAATCTTACTTGTTTTCTTAGATTCCTAGGTCCTTGCGAAGGCGGTCTACGTGGCCGGTCGCCTTCACCGCGTAGAGGGCCTTTTCGATCTTGCCCTCCGGGTCGATGATGAACGTCGAGCGGATGACGCCCATGATCGTCTTGCCGTAGTTCATCTTCTCGCCGTAGGCACCGTAAGCCGTCAGGACGCTCTTGTCCGGGTCGGACAGGAGCGGGAACGTGAGGTGCTCCTTGTCGCGGAACTTCGCTAGCTTTGCGGGCGCGTCCGGGGAGATCCCCAGGACCGTGGTGCCCGCGGCGCTGAGGTCAGGCATGGCGGCGGTGAAGTCGCAGGCCTCCTTGGTGCAGCCGGGAGTCATCGCTGCCGGGTAGAAGTAGACGATCACCCGCTGGCCGCGTAGCCCAGACAGCGACACCTGGTTGCCGTCGGCATCGGGCAGCGTGAAGTCCGGTGCCTCGTCACCTGCCGCGAGCCGTGTTCCGGTCACTGTCGCCTCCATTGTCGGGTCGTCCCATCAGAGCTCAAACGCTATCGCAACGATCCTGTCCTCGTTTGCGACACCCGGGTACGCTCGCAAGCGCGCGGGTCGGCGGGTTACGGGGTCTTTTAGCCGACCGCGCACGGGGTAGCTGAGCGCCGGCAGCCCGTTGACCGTCAGGGTCGGGCCTTGGAGGTTCTGATGCAGATTGGTTCTTCCCGTTTCCCCCTTTACGCCGGAGTCGCACTGATCGCCGCGGCGGCCGTCACCGGCTGTGCCGCAATCTCTAGTACCGGAGGTGGCGGGTCTTCCGCCTCAGCCGCAGCCAGTCCACTGACCGAGGTCAAGCTCGCCGCGCAGACGTCGACGAAGGCCAACTCCTTCACCGGGACGATGAGCATGAGGCTGACCGCCACGCCGGGCGCATCTAGCACAGACGGGATCACCGGTGACACCAGCATGACCGCGACGTTCGCGGAGCAACTGCACCCGTCCTTGCTGGCCAGCGTGAGTGTCGGAACGCTGACTTCGGCCGGGAAGTCACTGCCCGGCGGCCTCACTGAGATCATCACGCCGTCCGCGTTCTACCTGAAGTGGCCCTACCTCACCCAAGCGGCCCACCTGAGCAAGCCTTGGGTGGTCGTGCCGGTCTCCGCCGCCAGCAAGAGCACCGGGATCGACCTCAGCCAGCTCGTGAACCAGGCGACCAGCAACTCCCCGCTCACCCAGACGCAGCTGTTCGCGGACGCGACATCCGTGCGTCAGGTCGGCACCGGGACCGTCGACGGTGTCCCTGTTACCGAGTACACGGGGACGGTGCCCATCAGCAAGGCGGTTTCCCGTCTTTCGGGCAGCGTCAAGACCCAGTTGCAGCAGCGGATCGCGGCGGCCGGCTTCACCACCGAGACGTTCACCGTGTGGATCGATGGCCAGCACCTGACCCGCAAGGCCATCGTTACCGTAGACGGCACGTCCCTGCGCGAGACCGTCACCCTGACGATTACCAGCATCAACCAGCCGGTCAACGTCACGGCGCCGCCGGCGAGCCAGACGACGCCGGTGCCGGACAACCTCGGCTAAGGACGGTTAAGGGCGCTCCGCCAGCTCCGGCGGCAGCAGCTCCGGCGGGACGGTCTGGTACGTGACCGGACGGAGCCAGCGGTCGATGGCAGTGCCGCCCACGGAGGTCGTCGGCGCGGTCGTGGCTGGGTACGGGCCGCCATGAGTCATGGCCGGGGCGACGGCGACGCCCGTAGGCCAGCCGCCGAAGATGACGCGGCCCGCGAAGCGGGACAGGCGGGCGAGCCAGGCGGCGGCACCTGGCTCGCCGGACTCGGCGTGCAGGGTCGCGGTGAGGTTGCCGCC
>Ga0070714_100002320_pt1 | contig 13994 bp, 14 predicted proteins | sample LARL83metaG_FD_65450 | JGI IMG/M metagenome (GOLD analysis project Ga0070714, IMG submission 65450) | Corn, switchgrass and miscanthus rhizosphere microbial communities from Kellogg Biological Station, Michigan, USA - LAR L8-3 metaG | ecosystem: Host-associated > Plants > Roots > Rhizosphere ...
GGCCGGCAACGAGGATGAAGAGAACGGGCATCCACCATTTTGCCGCCAAATTACCGAAACCTGGCATCCGCAACTCCGACGTGCTGGTAAGACTCCATCGCGCAGCATGGCGCTGGCGACAAGGCGAGAGCTTCGAAAATTCCGCGAGCCGACTGTGACGGGCTTCGCGCAACGGCGAGTGCAGCGCCGACAAGCATTGAAATCTACACCTGTGCCTCCCATCACACTACCGACGACGCGAAAGGCACCCCACCGAGCTCAGGGACGAATTCCGGTGCCTTCCGGTAAATCCGCAGGTGTTTGGCCGAGGTGCTGGTCCGTGCTGGCCCTTGCCCACCGTTTGTAACGCCCGTAAGGTGCTCTGGACATGGCAAAGAAAGTCTCCACTCGCGCGACACCGTCACGCGATCATACGCCCGTGCCGCTTGCCTCGAGCACCATCTCCAACGAGGCAGCCGCGACCTTCGCGGCGCGATATGCCGATCGATACGCTGATGATTTCTTTCGCACCGCTCTCTCCGGACGACTGGTTTCGTCGATAGGCATCGGCACATATCTGGGCGAGTGCTCCGCTGAAGACGACGCGGCGTACACGGAAGCCATTGCCGCGGCGCTGAATGCGGGCGTCAACGTCGTGGACACAGCGATCAATTATCGATGCCAGAGGTCGGAGCGTGCGGTCGGAACGGCCGTTCGTCGCGCAATGGAGGCGGGCATGCCGCGCGAGGCGATCGTCGTGTGTACGAAGGGCGGCTACCTGCCAATGGAGAAGCGGCCGCCGGAATCTCGCGACGAGTACCGCGCGTACCTCAAGCGCGAGTTCTTTGCGACGGGAATCCTGACGCCCGATGATGTCGTGAGCGGCGGGCACTCCATTTCGCCGTCTTTTCTCCGTTACGCGATCACTCGGAGCCGAGAGAATCTCGGCGTCGGAAAGATCGACCTGTACTACCTGCACAATCCTGAGCAGCAGCTCGCGGCCGTTTCACCGACCTCGGTGCGAGAACGACTCCGCGCGGCTTTCATGGTCCTCGAGGACGCGGTGTCGAGAGGCGAGATCGGCGCGTACGGCTGTGCAACATGGAATGCCTTCCGTGTAACACCAACGAGCAAGGGTCACCTTTCGATGGTTGACCTCGTGGCCATAGCGCACGAAGTGGCGGGTGACGGCAATCACTTTCGCGCTGTTCAGATGCCGGTCAACCTCGGAATGCCCGAAGCATTCCGGGTACCGACGCAGGAGGTGGGACCGAAGAAATCGCTTGTTCCGGCGCTGGAGGCCGCGCCAGCCCTCGGTCTGTCCGTGATCGCGAGTGCGTCTTTGATGCAGGCACAACTCACACACGACCTTCCGCCTTCCATGCGAGAGCTCTTTCCCGCGCAGGAAACAGATGCTCAGCGAGCGCTGGCATTCGTGCGATCGTTGCCCGGCGTGACGACGGCTCTCGTAGGGACGCGAAGTCGGCAGCATCTCGCGGAGAATCTGGCCAGCGCCGAGCGTCCGCGAAGCGCGTCAACAAAGTGAGCCTTCGCATCAGGCGCCGTGGCGCGTGGCGCGGCGTTAGAGAGGCGCCCGCAACCCGCAACCTCTCAATCCACCCAGTCAGCGATGTAGATATCGAGCTGCTCGATGGAACTTCCGTTCCGATTGGCCGCCCAGAGCAGCTTCGTGCCGTCTGGGCTGAACATCGGAAAGCCGTCGAATTCGGGGTGATTGGTCACCTGGACCAGACCGGTGCCGTCCGTGTTCACGAGGAACAGGTCGAAATTGCGGCTGTGAGGATTCTTGTAATTCGACGAGAAGATGATCCGCTTGCCGTCTGGCGTGTAATAAGGCGCGAAGTTCGCGCCGCCGAGATTGGTGATCTGATGCTGGTTCGATCCGTCCGCATTCATGATCCAGATCTCCATGCGATTCGGCCGGACGAGGCGCTGACCAAGGAGCGCTCGATAATTGGCGAGCGCGGTATCTCTCGGGTGCCAGGCGCGATAGACGATCTGCTTGCCATCGGGTGAGAAGAACGGCCCGCCATCGTAACCGGGAGTATTCGTGAGCCGCCGGATATTCGAGCCATCGACATTCATCGTGTAAATGTCGAGGTCTCCGTCCTTGAGCGAGGTAAAGACGATGGTGCGACCGTCTGGCGAGAGCGTTCCCTCCGCCGTGTAGATCCCGTTGGTCGTGAGGCGACGCAGCTTCGATCCATCCGTGTTGGCGGTGTAGATGTCGTAGGGGTCGAGGCGCCAGACATAGCCTTTCGAGGGATCGGGCCGAGGAGGACAGGCGGTGTCGACGGCGTGTGTCGAGGCGAAGAAGACACGTTCGTCGCCGGCGAAGAAGTAACCGCACGTGGTCTTGCCCGCGCCGACGGAGATCCTGTGCACGTCGCTGCCGTCGACGTTCATGATATACTGCTGGTCGCAGCTCCGGCCATCTCGCGTCGACTGAAAGATGATACGCCTGCCGTCGTGGCTGAAATACGCCTCCGCATTCTGGCCGCCGAACGTCAGCTGCCGAACGTTATGGAGGTGTGGTTCGTCGGCAATTCGCGAGTACGCGCCGTTAGGCCGCCCTGGACGACTGCGAGCGAAGGCCAATGACAGAACGGCCGTCGCTCCGACGAGAGCAACGGCCGCTGTGTTGGAAACAATTCGAGGCACGCGCAGCGGCATGCCTCGAATCTAGAACATCGTGACGATCACTGCCGCTTGGCCTGAGCCGTCGGCATGCGCGCCGCTTCGGTGGAAGCGATCGCGAAGAGCTCCTTCTGTGTGGTGCTTTTATCGAGAATGTCGATCGCCTTGCGAAGCGGTGCATCGTAGGGCAGGTCACGGCGCTTGGCCGCGGAATCGCCGAAAGCAAAGCGGGCGACGCGCTGCTCGAGCAGACGATCGACGTAGCGCGCGGAGGCCTCGTAGTCCTTGCGGTCGATCACGACGCCCTTCGCCTCGAGGCGGCGGAGCAACTCCTGACGCCACCCAGGCTGCACGGCGAAGTCCTTTCCGATGCTCTTCGACAATTCGAGCGAGTAATCGTAGTACGTCGTGTAGAACTCCTGCTGCTTCACGGCTAGTGATTTCGCAAGCCGCTGTTCTGCCGAGGTGAGCGTATCGTCAGGCACGATCACGTCGGGCGTGATGCCGCCGCCGCCATATACGATGCGTCCCGCATCAGAGTGGTAGGCAGGGCGGTTCTTCTTCACGCTTTCCGTTTCGGCGGTCGTATCGGGCGCGGTCTCGACGAAATGACCATTCTCGAACTTTCGCTCCTTCTGAATCGAGCGACCGCTCGGTGTGTACCACTTGGCCGTCGTCAATTTGAGCGCGTAGCCGCCATCGAGATTGAAGACCGACTGGACCAGGCCTTTGCCGAAGCTGGTCTGGCCAATCACGAGCGCGCGATCGTGGTCCTGAAGCGCGCCGGCCACGATCTCTGAAGCCGATGCCGTGTATTCGTCCGTGAGGACCACGAGAGGGGTCGTCGGCAGCGCGGGCGTCCCGTGGGCGACGTAGGGTTGTGTCTCACCATTGCGAGCGCGGATCGAAGCGATCTCCTGACCATCTTTCAGAAAGAGATTGCTGATCGAGAGACTCTGATCGAGAATGCCGCCTGGATTGCCGCGGAAGTCGAGGATTATGCCTCGCACGTTCTGCTTCTGCAGTGTGCGAATCGCGTCCTGTACTTCCGGCGCCGCGGTCTCATTGAAGCGATCGAGTGGGAGGTAGCCAACCCTCTCGCCATTCGAACCGAATGCGATCGCAAAACGGACCGCCGGAACGTGAATGACGGCCCGCGTGAAGTGCACTTCGATTGGATTGGGGACACCCGGGCGCGCGAACTTGACCGAGACCTTCGTCCCAGCCGGTCCCATGAGCTGGTCCTGCGCCTGCTGCGTCGTCCAGTTCACCAGGTGGAACGTGTCGATCTGGACAATGCGATCACCTTCACGGACACCCGACGCTTCCGCCGGAGTGTTCGGAAAGACTTTGCTGATGACGATCTGACCCTGCTGCGGCTCGATCTGCATACCGATGCCCGCATAGCGACCGCCAGTGTTGGTCGTGAACGCCTTCAGCTCTTTGGGAGCGAGAAGCTCACTGTACGGATCGTTGAGCTCCTTCACCAAACCCCGAGCCGCCTTCTCGTAGAGCTGACTGTCGTCGAGCGTATCGACATAGCGCTCGTTCACGAGTTGGAGGACCTGTTGAAGCAGGGCATCCCCGCCGCGAATGACGCGCGACTGGAGCATGAACCCACCTGCGACCAGCGGCAGCACGACTACGCTGGCAAGTGCAAATTTCCGAGAGCGGTTAGTCCGTGACATCAATGCGTCCGGCTTGGGGACGAAGAAATTATAGCGGACACGAGGGAGCGAGGTCAGCCGCGCTCGATCTCGAAGGGCGACTCGTCCCTGCGGTCGCCTTGGGTCCATATCGCCTTCCATGACATTTCGACGCCGGAGCGAAAGCGCTTCTTCGTCAGACGCAGGCCATCGGGTGAGATCGCAACTGTATACGCCTCGCCATCGATGGTGATCTCTCGTCGAATCGTTCGTTCGAGCTTCGTGGCCATGGTCTCGTCATACCCGCTGCGAAGAAGCCGGTTCGCACGATCTCCATTGAATCAGACGCCTCTTGCAGCCAAGACGTAATCCACGAACCACTCACGCTGCTGTTGCCGAACGGTTGCGCTCCGGACCACACCTGCCGCTTCTAGCATTTCATGGGCCGGTTGCAGAACGCGCTGGAGGTGTGACGGATACCGCTGCATCAGGGGAAGCAGCTCCTTCAAACGATCGAGCGAAACCCGCCAGGTCAGCACGTCCTCGGCGCGGGCAACCTCGAGCAATCGATAGAGACGGCGAGCAACCGGCGAGGCGAGCTCGAGGTAGCGCGTCACGGACAGTGAGGACGTGAGACGACCCGCCAGGTTTTCGCGGATGTTTGGCGAGATGATCACTCTCGCGACGCCGGGCTCCGCCGTCGCCACTGCCTCGAACAGCGCGAGCTGGTCGCGATCCGTAACACGGCGTCGCTCGATAACAACGGATGTGAGGATCGAAAACCGCGCTTCGATCGGTCCGCCAGCGGCGGAACTGAAGTAGCTGCCTACCGATTCCAGCGTTGTGTGCTCGAGGCGAGCGAGAGCGCCGCGAAGCTGCTCATATGTGCGACCGTCCACTTGACGCCCCATCGAGCGCAGAAACGCATGGAGCGTGAACGTCACGGCGCCGTCGGCTGGCTCGCCCGCTTCATGGAAGCGATGCATGAGTTCCACGTAGACATCCTGGTCGAAGGTCCCCGGAAGGCGGTCGCCAGGATTGGGGAGCACACGCCAACGACCGCCATCATCGGACGTGCAGCTGATGGCGGTGTCGTCGGCGGAGTCGCTGAGCCGAAAGACCGGAAGTCGCTCCAACGACCGATCGAGCAGAACGACGCGCGCGGTGACGCGTCGACGCGCGGCGAGGCTCATGTAGGGGAAAGTGACGTGTCGCCTGACGAGTGGCAAGGCGAGAACACGTCAGTATTCGCTCAGGACAGCGCGACCAACTGACCGTTGACCGCCGATGACGCGCTACTACACAGGTAGACGACCGCCGATGCGACCTCCTCGCGCTCGATGTAGTGAGCGTCTTTTCCCATCGACTCGAGATTGGCGGCCGTGCGAATCGACGAGGGCGCGATCGCGTTGGCTCGCACGCCATTCTGGTGCTCAGCCTGGGCGACTGATCGCATCAACGTTGCCACGCCGCTCTTCGCGACGGCATAGGCAGCAGTCGCGCCGATCTTGGCTCCTGGGAGCGCCGCTTCCGAGGCGAAGTAGAGCGCGGCGCCCTTTCCCGCCCGCAAGAAAGGAAGGAACGCGCGAGTGACGAGAAATGCCGTCGTGAGATTGATGGTCAACATCCGGTGCCAGACTTCCGGATCGCTGTCCGGCAACGAACCGGAGAGTGCGAATCCGCCAGCAGCGTGAACAACCGCGCTCAGGCGATCGCCGTGCTCCCTTTGGATTTGTTGCGCCAGATTCGCAACCGCCACGGGATCGGCGAGATCACATCCGAATGGGAAGGCACGCAGTCCGGTGGTCGTGAGCGATGCGGCACGATCACGCGCTTGCGCGGTGGTGCGATCGACGAGAAGCACTGTCGCGCCGCGCTCCGCGAATGCACGGGCAACAACTTCTCCAACCTGACCCTCTCTTCCCACACCCGTGAGGAGGACTGGATCGCGGAAGTCGGTTTGGGACATGGCACAGAGTATGTGTGGAGAACGGCCCGAATGCCAACGAACCGCAGCTACAGCCTCGCCGAGCGTCTCGAGCGCCTGGGCATCGTGATCGTCTCAGTGCTGGTGCTGTATCTCGCGTTCGTTGGGCTGCTGTCGATCACGCGCGGCACACCGGTGTCGACCGTGATCAGCGAGGGCGATCGCCGCGGTCCACCGCCGCCCTCTGATTCATTGTTCTCGCGGACGATGGAGCTCTACACCGGCATGCACATCGGAGCGGGATCGCGCGTGCAGCCCGTGAACAATGGCTCGGTCTACGACTCCTTGTGGAAGGATTTACGCGCGGCGAAGCAGACCATAACGGTGCAGATGTATTATTCGCTGCCAGGTAAGGTGGCGGACACGCTCGCCGCGATCCTCGCCGAGCGCGCGCGCGCCAGAGTTCGCGTGTTGCTGCTTCTCGACGCATTTGGCTCGCAGAATCTCAAGCGTCAATGGGCGCAGCGACTCCGTCAGGCAGGGGTCGAGGTGGCGCTCCTGCGAAAGCTTCGATGGTACTCCATCCATAACGCGACGGACCGATCACACGTACGCGTCGTCGTCGTCGACGGAAATGTGGGCTACACGGGCGGATTCGGTCTCGCGGACTACTGGCTCGGCGACGGGCACCACGAGAATCAGTGGCGTGAGTCGAATGTGCGATTCGAGGGACCAGCGGTCATGCAGCTCCAGGCGGCCTTCGCATCAGCATGGGCCGAATCGACTGGGGAGCTGATTACCGGCGACATCTTCTTTCCGACGCGAGGCTTCGCGCCATTACCGGGCGGCGTCGATGCTGGGCTGTTGTTCACCGCGCCAACGACCGGAAGCACTCCCGCGGAGCGATTCCTCGCGCTCAGCATTGCTGCCGCACACAAGACGCTGTACATCACGAACTCGTACTTCGTACCGGACGACGATTTCCGGCGGCTGCTGCAGCGAGCGGCTTCTCGGGGCGTCGACGTGCGCGTGCTCACGGTCGGCGACAAGACCGACGTGAAGACGACGTGGTACGCTGGACGACACTGGTACGAGGAGCTGCTATCGGAGGGTATTCGGATTTACGAGTATCAGCCGACGATGATCCACTCCAAGACGATGGTCGTGGATGGACTCTGGTCGAGCGTCGGCTCGATGAACTTCGACAACCGGTCACTCGCGTTCAATAACGAGTCGGATCTCGTGATTCTCGATCGATCGTTTGGTGCGTCGATGGACTCGACGTTCTTCGACGACCTTCGCTACGCGAAGGAGATCAAGCTCGACGAATTTCGCAAACGATCGCCCTGGCAGCATCTGCTCGAGAGCGTGGCGGTCACGCTTTCGCGACTCTTGTAGGTGGTCGGTGAACGGTGCTCGGTAAACTGTCAGTTACCTCTACCCCTCGAAGACCACGCTACCGCAGCTCTTCCCGGCCAAGGGCGGCGCGCACGGCTTCGCGCATGGCGACGACGGCTTCGTCGCGCGCGGCGGGAGAATCGTCGCGGACGTGGATCTCGATTCCTTCCGCGACGGGCACCCGTCGCCAGCTCAGCGGGTGGCCATCGTCGGTCTGAGCGACGGCATCTGCCCGGATACCAAGTGCCGGAGCGAGCGAGGTCGCGACGCGTCGTTCGAGCGCATCGCCGGTAACGCCTTGCATCTCACTCTTGATCAACTCGAGTGTGGCACCCTCGCGCTGTCGAATCTTGATCCCGAGCAGCTGAAGGAAATGGCGATAGTTGTAGGTTGCCGCGGTACCGGTGCCTTCCGGCCGATCGAGCAGACCGTTGGCCACGTAAAATCGGATCGAGCGCGCACTGGGCGCGACGCGCGCGGAGGCATTCGTCGGCCGCATGCCGGCTGCGTCCACCAGAGCGGTGACGTGCGCCGCCAATCCGCGGGCATTCCAGGGCGCATGACGCGCGTGGGCGCGGAGCAAGGAAATCGGTGACTCAGCCATTCGTGTCGGCGGTCGCCAGCTCGTCGGTTTTGCGGTTAGGCAGCGTGATCGTTACCGTCGTGCCACTGTCAGCGGTGCTCTCGATGCCGATTGTGCCGCCATGATCGTCGAGGATGCGCTGACACAACGCCAGGCCAACACCAGCACCGCCGGGCTTGGTGGAGAAGAACAGATCGAAGACGCGCGGCAGTACCTCGGGTGGAATAGGAGCACCTTCGTTGTGCAATCGACAGCGCCAGGTGCCCTTCGGCATCGAAGCGGACGTCAGCACCAGATCGGTGCCTTCCGGTGCGGCGTCGACGGCATTCGACAGGACATTGCTGAACACCGCGGCGATCTGCTCGGGGTCGAGCTCACATTTGCTCCGCGATTCGGCCGGATGGTGCCTGACGACGAGTGCTCGGCTCTCGAGCAATCCGCGCTTCGTGATCAACACCGAGTGCCATATTGCATCGGGATCGGCGAGCGCGATCTGCATCGGTGCCGGCCGGCCGTACTCGAGCAGCGAGCTCACGACGCCGTTGAGGCGTTCGACCTCGCGCAGAATGCGGCCGACGTTCCGCTCGATGACGGGATCGTCCCGCACGCGGAAGCGCAGCAGTTGCGCTGCTGACGAAATACCGAACAGCGGATTACGCATTTCGCGCGCAATGCCCGCCGACACTTCGCCGATTGCTTCGAGACGCTGACGGTGGGCGAGTCGATCGACGTCACGTGCACGATCGATTGCCGTTGCCGCCTGTCGAGCGATGCCAGCAGTGAGCGACTCCAGCTCTTGGAACTGCTCCGCCGTGTCGGTGACATTGAGCACAACGGTAATCGCGCCCCGAACGGCACCGCTCGACATCGGCACCGTGAGCTCCTGTCCCTGCGGCAGCTCCCGCACGACACGCGTCGAGTCGACGATCGCGCGCTTCCATATCGGAGCGAGCGACTGGATCAACGCATCGGTGTTCGTATCGAACCCACTGTGATGAACAAGTTCGAAAGGACGAAGCTCGACGTCGGAGAGCGCGATGGCGATCGCATCGTATTGAACGACGCGGCGTAGCTGCTGAGCGGTCTCGTGCACGACGCGCTCGAGGGAAATCGTTGGTGCGAGCGCGATCGCCGCGTCGAGCACCTGACGCTCGGCGCCAGCGGTTGGAATGCCGCTGTCCGATTGGAATGGTGGCGCGCTCATGGTTTGATATTACGAGCAGCGGTTACAAAGCGAAACGGCGGAGCGCGACTACTGCGCTCCGCCGTTTACTTGCGTTTACGCGATTTTCTAGCGGCGTCCGCGCTTCTTCGAGCCGCCCTTCTTGGCACCGCCGCGCTTCTTTGCGCCGCCCTTTTTGGCGCCGCCCTTCTTGGCGCCAGCTTTCTTGGCACCGCCGCGCTTCTTCGCACCACCTTTCTTGGCAGCCTTCTTGGCGCCGCCCTTTTTCGCGCCTCCCTTCCGGGCGCTCGACTTCTTCGCGGCCTTCTTGGCACCGCCGCCCTTCTTCGCCGCCGACTTCTTGGCGCCCGACCCGCTCGCGGACTTGCTGGCACCAGCGGCGCCGCCGCCCGCGCTGCTCATGCTTCCGCCGGAGCTCGTGCTACCCATGCCGCTGGAGCTGCCGCTCGTGCTACCTGCACCCGAGGAGCCGCCGCCGGACGCACGCCCGCCTCGTCCGCCGCCAGCCGGGAAGGTCTCCGTCTCCTCCTCTTCTTCCTCTACGAACGTCCCCTCCTCCTCCTCGTCTTCATCATCCTCGTCGGTGCTATCCCACAGATCATCGCTGCCGCGGTTTCCCGACCACCCAGTCTCTTCGTCCTCGTCATCGTCATAATTCCCGCCGCCACCGGCACCACCGCCACCATAACCGAGATCATCCGCGTCGTCGTCGCGATCCGAGAACCGAAACTCCTCGTGCAACTCGTCACCCCGCGGCATGCGTGCCTCCCTGAGACAAGTGTGATTCAGCTAGTGGATTCAAGCGACCTAGCCTCGCGCTACGGCGCACGTCGTGTGCCGACCTCGCGCGCGTGCAGCATCGCCCATGCGTTCGGTGATCGCACGCAGTAAAACGCGTGCAACAGCATTTGCGCAACAAGCTAGTACAATGTCTATGCGTTTCCGTCAAGTCATCGCCGCACCGGGAGCAAAAGAAAAGGCCGAAGCATATGACACGTCGGCCTGATCCCGCCTAACTACGCACGCGATTCCAGGCGCTCTTCAGGGGTCGATGAAGGTGAGGGTCTTCCGCCGCGAGACCACGCGTTGCAGCGCCGCATAGATCTCGGGATCGAGCAGGCGGCCTACATGTCCCTCGAGGAACTGAATCGTCGCCGCCGGCTCCATGGGTTCCCGGTAAGCGCGCTGCGATGTGAGGGCGTCGAAGGCGTCAGCCGCGGCGAGGACCCGGCCACCGATCGAGATGTGCGTGCCCTTGAGTCCACGCGGGTAACCGGAGCCATCCCAGTGCTCATGGTGATCCTGCACGTAGGTCAGGGCTTCGCCCAGGTGCTTGAGCGGGGCCAGTATCTCCATGCCAATTCGGACATGCTCCTTGACGTGCTCGAACTCCTCCGGGGTAAGCGCGCCTGGCTTGTTGAGCACCGCTTCTCGCGTCCCGATCTTTCCGACGTCGTGCAAACGCCCGGCAAGCCGGATATGCTCGACGGCGTCGGGATTCATGCCCAGCTCTTCGGCCATGGAGGCCGCTAATTCCGCGACGCGCTGCGAGTGGCCGCGGAGGTACACGTCCTTCACTTCCATCGCGTTGATGAGCGTTTCCGCAACGCTCACGGTGAGGTCGCGGAGCGCCTCCTTCTCGCGCTCGAGCTCTTCCGTGCGTTGCGCCACCTCCTCGCGGATCATCCGCTCGACCCGGCGCTGCTCGATGAGCAGGGCACGCTTGTGAAGAGCGCGCTCGATCGCGACTTCCAGGTCCGCGAGCTCCACGGGCTTCATGAGGTAGTCCATCGCCCCCTGCGACAGCGATTCGGTTGCCGTCGGGGCGTCATTCACCGCCGTCAGCATCATGATCGCGAGCTCGCTGTCCATCTGCAGCGCGCGTGGAATCACGTCGACGCCGGACAGCCCCGGCATGCGAACGTCGCAGAGCATCAGGACGAAGCCTTGCTGTCCGAGCTGCGAGAGCGCTTCGTCTCCAGACTCCGCGGTGACCACGTCGAAGCCACGGGTCCTCAGGAACTTGCCGATCGCGCGGCGAATCCCCTCCTCGTCGTCGACCACCAGGACTCGCCGAGCGGCGACTTCCGCGCCGCCCTTCGAGGACACCGAAGACGCCTCCGGACGTTCCGTGGAGAGACTGAATGCGGTGGCGTGATCGATCATCGATGAACCCAATGCAGCGGAGGGCGAAGTATGGGCGCCCGAAGCGCCCGGAGTTGACGCTTGTGAGACGCCTGTTCCTCCGGGCGGTAACGGCCGTTAGGTCGTCGCCCCGCCCGCGGACTTGGCCTAATCGTCGATGAATTCGACCCGAACGCGCTTCGGGATGAAGCCGGCCTGGTTTCCTCGCTCGAGGAAGAGGCGGACGGCCTCGCGACCCCGGTCGCCGTAATCGAGCGTCCAATCGTTGACGTACATGCCGACGAAGGTGTCGGCCCGCTCCCGCTCGAGCCCCCGCGCGTACTGCATCGCGTGATCTAGCGCGCCAGCTCGGTGCTTCAGGCCATACGCGATACTGGCCCTCAGGTGGCGCGAAACCTCCTTCGTGAGATCCTCTCCCAGATCCTTGCGCACCACGTTCCCACCCAATGGAAGCGGCAGGCCAGTTTCTGTGAACCACCACTCCCCCATATCGGCTACCAGGTGCAAGCCCCGGTCTGCAAAGGTGAGCTGGCCCTCGTGGATCAGCAGACCGAGATCGACATCGCCACGCTCGACGGCATCTTCGATGAGATCGAAGGGGGTGGGCACGGGAACGAAATTCGGCTCGTACAGCCGAAGCGCGAGAAAGGCACTCGTGAGCGGCCCCGGAATCGCCACGCGCTTGCCCTGGACGTCTTCGCGGGACATCGGCTCGCGGGCCACCAGCCGCGGGCCATAGTGATCTCCCATGGATGCGCCGTGCGGCAGGAGTGCGTAGCGGTCCGCCAGGTAGGCGTAAGCGTGAATCGAGACCGCGGTGACTTCGAGCTCCGCGCGAAGCGCTCGCTGGTTCAACGTCTCGATATCCTGCAGCTCATGTACATAACGCAGTTCGCCGGTGTCGATCTTTCCCTCGGCGAGCGCGTAGAACATGAAGGCGTCGTCCGAATCCGGACTGTGAGCGACGTGAATGGTTCGTGTCACGAGATGTCTCGTTAGGTGTGCTGGAATCGGCTAGCGGGACGACCGAGCGACGCGCGCGTCGATCTCGGCCGTGTGAAGCTGGTACTCGGGCAATTGCTTGGCACGCTCAGCGGGAGCGGCTGACGCGAATCGTCGGATGTACGATCCCTCGGCTTTGCTGTCGCCGCGCATTCGCGCGGCGTCGGCGGCGAGCATGAGTCCGAGCAGATGCTGCGGTTGGGACGCGAGAATCGTATCCGCCTGCGCGCGTGCGACGGCTTCGTCGCCCGACACGGCGGCGATGCGCCCCAGGTCGTAGTGCTGATCGGCGTTGAGCGCGCCAAGCATCGTGTAGGCCTGCATTGCCATAGGCGCGAAAAAACGAACACTGTCGGCGCGGCCGCGCTCATTGAGTGACATCACGCGATCATAGAGCCTTTCCGCGCGCTCCTCGGGCGTCATGCGGCTGATGTCCGGAGGTGCTCCCGCTCCCGTGACAGCGCCGTCGCTAGCGGCTGGCGCATCGGCGGATGCGATTGCGGTTTGCTGATTGGAGCGACCGAAATGCTGGCCCGCAAGGAGCGCGATGAGGGCAACGAGGGCGATGGCTGCGACTGCCCAGGGGAGTGCGGCACCGAGTCCGCGATCGTGCGGAGATCCGGTGCGCAGGTCGGCTGTGGCGCCGGCAACCGTTCCGCACCGATGGCAGAACTTGGCTCCCGGCGTGAGCTGGGTGCCGCACGCGCCGCAGTGCGCGCCGGCGAGTGACGCTCCGCAATTCGAGCAAAACTTTCCCGAAGCCGGCGATTGGCAGCCGGGACAGGTTGCGGTTGAAGTGGAGGTGGTGGGGCTGGTCATGCGGGAAAAATAGTGGCAGCCCCGCCTGCTCCCTACCTATGTCTGGCTGTGCTTTCCACCTGGCTCGGAAATCTGACGGACGGTACGCTCGGCGCTGGCGCCGTCGCGTGTTTTCCGCACGATGTCAGCCTGAGCGAGGATTCCGACCAGGGCGCCGCGGTCATCCACGATCGGGATGCGACGAAGCTGCTCGTCGGCCATCGCACTCATTGCATCGTCCACGGAGTCGTCCGGTGTGCAGGTCTTGATCCGACTCGAGCTCATGATTTCGCTCACCCGTGTTCCGCCGTCACGGCCTTCGGCGACGACGCGGATGGCGATGTCACGATCGGTGACGACGCCGAGGAGCCGTTTGCTCCCCTCTTCCTCGACAACTGGAATGACGCCGACGTTCTCACGCTGCATCACCTGAGCGGCCTCACGGATCGTCGCAGTGGGGGTCACGCACGATGGATCCTTCGTCATGACGTCACGGACTTGCATGGTCATCTCGGCTGAAGGTTGCTCGGACGCGGGTCGGATTTGATCGAGCGCCGCGCTGCGTGAGGCGGCAAGCGGTATGCCTTGCGACGCTGGCGAGCCGAATGTTCGCCGTTGCTCTCAAAGTGCAAAATGAGCAGCAGATCTCCGATGGGAGCACAGCGTATGTGAGAT
>Ga0070714_100002321_pt1 | contig 13985 bp, 14 predicted proteins | sample LARL83metaG_FD_65450 | JGI IMG/M metagenome (GOLD analysis project Ga0070714, IMG submission 65450) | Corn, switchgrass and miscanthus rhizosphere microbial communities from Kellogg Biological Station, Michigan, USA - LAR L8-3 metaG | ecosystem: Host-associated > Plants > Roots > Rhizosphere ...
CGTCTCCGCTCCTGACCCATGACCCGCCAACGCCGACCCGTGTTCCGCGTCCAGGCAGGAAGCCTACTGCAGATGACCAGAGCGAGCCGTACCCCACGCGGCGCCTTCGCGCCAACGGGCGTCCTGCATGATCCGCCGCTCAAGATCCGAGCGCGTGGCAAGACGGATGATCCTGGCGGACTCAGATCTTGTCAGCGTGCCGCGGGCGTACCGCAGGCCGAGCAGTAGCGGCCCTCACCGAGGAGCCTTGCACCGCACGAGGAGCAGAAGGCCTGGGTGGAGACTGACGCGCTCGCCCCGGCGGCGCCGGCGTGGCGTCCGGCGGTTCCAGCAGGATGCCCGACCAGACCCGGAGCGGACACCGAAACGCCATGGCCTCCCGACTGGGCGTAGCGAACGATGCCGACGATCGTGAGCACCACCCCGCTCATGATCAGGAGCCACGCGATCCCCGAGACCAGGGCAGCGGTACCAAAGTCTCCGGTCGAGCCGAACTGCGGCGGCGCCTGGGTGGCGAAGGAATACACATTGAGCGCCTGCACCACGACTCCTGCTGCGATCGCCGCGACACCGGCGATGATGGCGCCCTTCCCCTCGCGCTCGCTCCCCGGATAGCTACTCACATCCCAAGGATACCGGCCGCGGCGCAGCGTCGGAAGTCGATCTCGGGCTCGCTGCCAGCCCCGGTGCCGCGTACGATGTGACCGTGCGGTATCCACGCGGACTACGCGACCCCAAGGTGCTGGCCCTACTCCTGCTCGGCGGAGCGGCGTTCGTCGCCAGCTTCGTTATCTCGGGGACGCCCGAGCACACGGTCCAGGTCGGTCGGGGCACGTTCATCACGACAGCAAACACCCACCCGATCGACGTCGTGCTGTTTGTGTGCCGGGTAGGCGGCGGCCTGACGTTCATCATCGGGGTACTGGCGCTGATCGCCTACTCCCGCGGGGAGATTGACCTTCCCGCCGAGGCCGTCGCGCCCGAGTCGCACACCATGGACGACGACCTGCCGCCGACGCCGCCGGGAACCTTCATCTTCCGCATGTAAGGGACGCGGCGTCTAGCGAAACGCCCGGGCCGCGGAGTCCAGCTTCCGCCAGCTCTTTGGGAAGGCCGCTCGGCTCGCCCGGCGACGCCGCCCCTGGACATCACGCAACGACGCTGCGGCCATGTGGGCGACCGGGCGCCGTAGCTCGGGTTCGATCTCCGTGAGTGTCGCCGCAGCGACGACGGCGTCCTGGTGTTCGCCGAGGACGTCCTGCACCTTCTTGGCGCGCTTGATGTAGCGGTCGGCGCCTGAGACCCCGGCGTCGTGTGCGAGCTCCGCCGCGTAGCGCGCCCGCTTCACCGCCTTTCGGATCTCGTGCAGCTCGGCGTCGGATGGGCGCCGTGGCGCATGCCGGATCATCCGCTCTGCACGCCGATGCTGCTTGCGCACGATGCGCTTCAGCGACCCGGCACCGTGCACCCTTGGTGCGCCGAGACCGACCTCGAGCCGATTGACGACACTCACGTACGACGCTTCCGAGAGGTCGCGCCGCATCTGAGCCTGTGCCTCGTCGTGCCTCGTGCGAAGCAGGTCGATGATGTCGGTCGCCCCTGGCCGCTCGAGCTCGTCCAGCTGCGCCGCCTCGGCGGTGAGCTCGCCGATCAGCACGTCGAGGTCGCGCACTGCCGACAGCGACCGCCCCGCCGGCCGCAGCGCGGCGCGAAGGCCGTCCGCCCACTGTCGGTCGAGGAACGGCCGGCCGACGCGCAGGAACGCTCGCAGGCGTCGGATGGCGACGCGGTGATCGTGCAGATCCTCCGGATCGATCCCCAGCCGCGACCCGGGATCGTGTTCGAGTAGCTCTGTGTACTGCTGACGCAGCCCTCGGACGACGTAATCGGCCTGCCTGTGCGCCTTGCCCGGTGCCTGGCGCGGGGGGCTGAGATCGAGCGCCTGCATCAGCTTCGACCGTCCGTCCGGATCGACGGCGCCGGCCTTGCGCAGCCGCCGCTCCAACCGCCGGAGGTCTCGCGCGGTGCCGTCGACAAGCTCGATCTCGAGCTCCTCGAACCGGTGCCTGGCGCCGTGCTCGCCGAACACCTCGACGTCGTCGTGCACTACCTCGGCGATGTCGCGGTTCTGTTTCCTCACGAGCACGCCCGACCGGTGGGTGCGAAGCGCCGCTGTCTCGACGAGCGCGTGACCTCGCGTCAGCGCCACCAGGGTCTGGGCAACCTCGCTGGGCACGGGATCGCCCGTCGACGGCCACTCGATCTCCAGGCGATCCGCGCCACCGCGCGGCAGCTTCAGCTGCCACACCGCTGGATCCTGGTCGCCGACCCGGCGCCGGCGCAGCGTCACTGATGCCGCCGCCAGGCGCAGATCTTCCGTATCAAAGTACTCGGAGCGAAGGACCCGCTCCTCGAGCGGACGCCCCGGCAACTCGAGGCCCTGGAAGCGAGGCCCAGGACGCAGCTTTCGCTCCCGCTCATCGGTCGCGTTCACAAACGGCGCGTTCCCAGCACCGTCGACGGCGAAACTCACCAGAACCTGGGGCTTGACTCATCAGCGCCGACATGCCCGGGTCGGCGGACGCGCGAGACCTGCCCGCGCGTTTCGTCCTAGCTCGCCTGGAGGCAACCCACCAAGGTTGCGATGTAGTCGCGAAGCGCCGTCCCGCTCGAGCCCGGCACCGGGCCGCTCGAGGCGATGCACGCCTTCACGAAGGCGCGGCCGTCGGCACCAGGAGCGCCGGCGGGACCCTGAGGACCGGCCGGGCCTGCGCGACCCGTTGCACCCGGATCGCCCTTCGGCCCCTGTGCACCATCCCTGCCGGCGGCACCCTGCAGACCCTGCGCACCATCCTTGCCGGGAGCACCCTGCAGACCGGCTGGACCGTCGGCGCCGTCCTTGCCGGCGGCGCCAGGGGCACCGTCAGCGCCGGCTGGCCCGCGGTCGCCGGGAAGGCCCTGCGGCCCCTGGGCGCCGGGGACGCCCTGCAGTCCTGGCTCACCCTGCGGCCCCTGGGCGCCAGTCGCACCGACGAGGCCGGGGATTCCCTGGATGCCCTGCAGGCCGGGGATGCCCTGGAGGCCGGTCAGGCCGATTCGGCCCCGCCGGCCGCGGTGGCCGCGGTAGCCGTGGTACCCGCGTGGGCCGCGCTGCCCACGCAGGCCGGCAAGGCCGTTGCGGCCGGCCTTACCGCGGGCACCGGCGCGGCCGGGATGCCCGGCGACGCCGCGCGGGCCCGCGATGCGCTTGGACGCCGCCGCCTGGCCGGAGCCGTGATGGCCGGTCGTCGTCTTCGCGATCACGACCGCACTGCCACCCAGAAACAGGATGGCGGCGCCGATCGTCGCGGTCGCGATTGACGTGGATTTCCTCATGTGTGTGTCCTCCTTGGGGGGTTGAGGCGTAGTTGCCAGCGGGGATTCCCCACCCGCTGGCTCCCCACGGAGATGGGACAGCACCTGGCGAAGGCCCCACATCGTCGGGAGTAGGCGCTCCCGGCGTACTTCTCACGCGTTGCCTCGGCAGATCAGGCAGATCGCTTAAGAAGCAAGATGTGGGATCGATTGATCCGAGTGCAGCAACGCTTCACTCCTGTCCGTCAGTCATGAGGACCGTCAGGTCGAGCCGGGCGACCCGCTCCGGGTCGGCCAGGAAGTCCATCTCGGCGATCCGCCCGTTCTTGATCGTGGCGGCGCAGATCGAGAACGGCTTCCCGTGCAGGAATGTGACGACCCCGGCGGCGCCGTTGACGAGCGCTCGCCGCATGGTCAGATCGAGACGGCGGAAGAGCAGCGCCTGGCCGGCGACCGTCTGGGCGCCCCGGAGGTGCTGCGACCGGCCGGTTGCCCCACGATCGGCCCTGAGCACGACATCCGGGTCGAGCACGGCCACCAGCGCGTCGAAGTCGCCCTCGCGGGCGGCCGTCAGGAACGCTTCGACGACCTCCCACTGCGCGGTCAGGTCGGCGTCGGGCACCGGAGGATCGGCGCCGCGCACGCGCCGGCGTGCCCGGCTCGCCAGTTGCCGCGTCGCCTCCGGCGAGCGTTCCACGATCGGCGCGATCTCGTCGAACGGCACGGCGAACATGTCGTGGAGGACGAATGACAGCCGCTCGGCCGGCGTCAGCGTCTCGAGCACGATCAAGAGCGCCAGGCCGACCGAGTCCGCGAGCAGCGCCTCGTGCTCGGGGTCGGTGCCGTTCGCGGAGTCGATGATCGGGTCGGGAACCCGCACATCGAGCGGCTCCTCGTGCCGCGTTCGGCGGCTGCGAAGCAGGTTCAGCGCCACTCGGGCGACGACCGTCGTCAGCCAGGCGCGGAGGTTCTCGACCTCACTCGTGTCGGTGCGGCTGAGCCGAAGCCATGCGTCCTGGACGGCGTCGTCTGCCTCGCTCAGCGATCCGAGCATCCGGTAGGCGACCGCTCTCAGGTGCGGCCGCTGTTCCTCGAACTGCCCGGCAAGCCAATCCTGCTGATCCATGTCACGTTCCTCCCGCGCCGCGTGTCGTCAAGGTAGACCCGCGGCACCCGCGGGATGTGACCGAAGGCCTGAGAAGGAGGACACGATGCGTGTGTTCGTTGCAGGAGCGAGCGGCATCCTCGGCCGCCGCCTCGTCCCCCAGTTGATCGACGCCGGCCACGACGTGGTCGGTACCCACAACTCACCCGCCGGCAGCCGGACGCTGCGGGCGCTCGGCGCAACGCCGGTGATGCTCGACCTGCTCCAGCCAGACGCGGTGCGAACGGCGGTGCTCGAGCACGCGCCGGAGGCGGTCGTGCACGAGGCGACAGCCCTCGCCGACGCGAAGTTCGGCCGCAGCCTGGACAAGGCCTTCGCCCAGACGAACGCGCTTCGCACGGTCGGCACCGACGCGCTCCTGGCGGCGGCATGGGAGGTCGGCGCCCGGTTCGTCGCGCAGAGCTTCGCTCCCTACCGGTATGCCCGCACGGGCGGCCCGGTGAAGAGCGAGGACGACCCGCTCGATCCGAACCCGCCGGCGAACACCCGTGAGACCCACGCGGCGATGGCCCATCTCGACCAGGCGGTCGTTGAGTATGGCGGTATCGCCCTGCGCTACGGCGCCTTCTACGGCGGCGCCGGGGACGGCTGGAGCGATCTCGTCCGCAAGCGGCGCCTGCCGGTCGTGGGCGACGGCGGCGGAGTCTTCTCCTGGATCCACCTCGACGACGCCGCGTCGGCAACCGTGCTCGCGCTGGAGCATCAGGGGCCGGCCGTCTACAACGTCGTCGACGACGAGCCTGCCCCGGTGCGCGAGTGGCTGCCCGTGCTCGCGCGGGCGGTTGGTGCGAAGCCGCCTCGGCGCTTCCCGGCCTGGCTGGCGCGGCTGGTCGCCGGCGACGCTGCCGTGGTGACGGCGACCGAGACCCGCGGCGCCTCCAACGCCAGGGCCAAGCGCGAGCTCGGCTGGACGCCGCGTTATCCGAGCTGGCGCCAGGGCTTCCCGGCGGTCTACTCCGAGGCGACGGTGGGCAGGGGGCGGCTCGCGCACCCGGCGCGGACGAGCCGCGCCGCCGGATAGCCACCGGTGGCGGCTATACCTCCGTCGCGTGGGGAGTCGCCCACAGCAGCGAAAGACCGCGAGGCGCCGGCCCGGCGGAACGCTCAAGGACGGTGAGCGCCGGCGCCTCGCCGCCGCGTCACGCGCGCAGCGGGGCGAGCAGCCGCAGCGCCCGGTCGCCTGGTGCGACGGCGGCGTCCGCGGCAACCGGGCAGCCGCCGCGTTCGTGCTCAGCTCGGCCAACGGCCGTGTGCTGGCCGAGGAGGTTCGCCTGGTCGGCCCGGGCGCCGTCGAGGAGGTCGAGTGCGCGGCCGTGGCGGCTGCCCTCGAGCGGGCCGCCGAGCTTCGCCTGGACGAGCTCGAGGTGCGGCTCGACTCGCAGGTCGTCGTCGACTGGCTGAACGCCGCCCACCGGCCGGCGGCCAGCCGTCGACCCCTTCGCCCGGTGCTGTCGCAGCTTCCAAAACTCGGCCGCGTGTCCTTCCGCTGGGTGCCGCGCGACGAGAACGCGCACGTCGACCGCCTCGTCTGGGCAGCCCTCGCCGACTGACGTTCCCGCCCGGACAACGCACGCGATGCGCAGGCGCTAGAGTCGGCCGGTTGACGAGGAAGGGAGAAGCGTGTCCGTAACCCTGGCCCAGATGATCGCGGATGCCCGCGCCGTGATCGGCGAGATCGGGCCCGCAGACGCCGGCGCGGGGATCGAACGCGGCGCCGTCGGCGTCGTGCTTGACGTGCGCGAACCGCAGGAGTTCGCCAACGAGCATCTGCCCGGCGCCGTCAACATCCCGCGCGGCCTGCTCGAGCTGCGGGCCGACGAGCGCTCGCCCGGAGCCGATGCCTCCCTGACGGCGAAGCGGTCGGGGCGGATTCTCGTCTACTGCACCCGCAACCCCAGCGCCCGCTCGCTGCTGGCGGCCCGGACACTCAAGGACATGGGGTACGAGGAGGTGGAGGTGCTGGCAGGCGGCCTCATCGCGTGGGCCGACGCCGGGCTGCCGGTCGAGGGCGCCGCGGAGCCCGGCGCGTGAGCGCCGCGGCGGGCACGCCGCACGTGATCATCCTGGGCGCCGGCTTCGGCGGGCTGGAACTCGCCACTACCCTCTCCGACGCTGTCGGCGAGGGCCTCGACGTCACCCTGATCGACAAGAGCGACGCCTTCGTCTTCGGCTACTCGAAACTTGACCTGATGTTCGGCCGGACGACGGCGGACGCCGCCCGCCTCGAGTACCGGCACGTCGCCAAGCCGGGGGTGCGGGTGCTGCGCGAGACGATCACCGCCATCGACCCCGAGACGCGGCGGGTAACGACGGACGCCGGCACCCACGAGGGGGACGCGCTCGTGATCGCCCTCGGCGCCGACTACGACCTGGACGCAACCCCCGGGCTCGCCGAGGGCGGCAACGAGTTCTACTCGGTGGCAGGCGCGGAGCGACTGGCGGGCGTGCTGCCCGAGTTCTCGCGCGGCCGGGCCGTGATCGGCGTGGCCAGCGCGCCGTTCAAGTGCCCGCCTGCCCCAAGCGAGTGTGCGCTCCTGCTCGACGAGGTCCTGACCGAGCGCGGTGTTCGCAGCGCCTGCGACATCTCGTTCGTGCTGCCCCTGGGCTCCCCCGTCCCCCCCTCACCCGAGACGTCGGCCGCCCTCCTGGAGGAGTTCGGCCGGCGGAACATCACGTTCGTCCCCGGCCGCCGGGTCAGCGAGCTCGACCCGGCGCGGCGAGTGGCAGTGCTGGACGACGGCGCTGAGCTCGAATACGACGTCTTCCTGGGAGTGCCGCGGCACCGCGCGCCGGAGGTGGTGATCGCCAGCGGGATGACCGAGGACGGCTACGTGCCGGTCGACCCGGCCACACTGGAGACGAGGTACCCGGGCGTGTGGGCGGTCGGCGACGTGGCGACCGCCGGCGTCCCCAAGGCGGGCGTGTTCGCCGAGGGGGCGGCCCGCATCGTCGCCCAGGCGCTGCTGGCATCGCTCTTCGACGGCGACCCGCCCGGCCGCCACCTCGGCCAGGGCACCTGCTACATCGAGTTCGGCCAGGGGCGGATCGGCAGCGTGGACATCGACTTCCTCTCCGGCCCCACCCGCACCGGCACCTTCAACCCGCCGTCGGCCGAGCAGAGGGCGCTCAAGAATCGCTTCGGCTCCAGCCGCCGCGCCCGCTGGTTCGGCCTCTGAACGGCGCTGACGCCTTACCCGAGGGCGGGTAAGATCGGCGCGTGACCGCAGGCGCGGAGTTCCACGGCGACTGGACGGAACCGGACGGGCAGGGCCGGCGCCGGCGGCGGCTTGCGAACGTGCCCGCGAACACGATCCAACCGCAGGCGTGGTCACGCCTCTTCGACGCCTTCTGCGACCTCGGGGCGCCTGACAAGGTTGTCCGCCACCAGCCGCTCGACGTGGGCGATGGCGAGGCGGGCCACGACGTGATCATCGACCCGACGCGGATCAACCCGAACGCCGGCGCCGGGCCCTTCGACCCCGAACTGGTGGCCGGTGAGGCGGTCGACTACGCCAACCGCAACTGCCACGAGCCGCATGAATCGGGCCGCCAGATCCTGGCGCACGACCAGGGCGGGGCAGCGGCCGTGGTCGACGTCGTCGACCGGCAGCAGGCAGAGCAGTTGCGCGGGCTGCTCCGCCACGAGGGCTGGCTGGGCGGAGAGGCCTAACGTGCGCCGCGGCCTGCTGACGCTTATCGCCCTGGCCGCGGCGCTCTCCTGCATCGGCGGCGGTTCGGCGGGCGCCCTCGCCGCTGGCCACCGGAGCGGCGTCGTTTTGCGGGTGATGACGTTCAACATGGCAGGCGGCGAGTGGGGCTGGCAGCACGGCCCCGGCTCTCGCCAGACGGCCGCCGACGAGCGGGCCGTCGTCGCCGCCATCCGGGCCGCCCACGCCGACGTGGTCGGGCTGCAGGAGCCGTTCGGCCGCACCCGGCTGATCGCCCGCCTGCTCGGCCCGTCCTGGCACGCCTATCCGCGGCTGCACACGGTGTCCCGCTACCCGGTCCTGGAGCCGGGCGGCGCCAACGGCGTCTACGGGTTCCTGCAGGTCGCGCCGGGCCGCGTGGTCGCCGTCTTCAACACCCACCTGCCGTCGCTCCCCTACGGCCCCTACGGCGTCCGCGACGGCAAGGGGCTGGCCCGCGTCCTGCACGACGAGGAGGTGGGTCGGATCCCGTGGATGCGGCCGATTCTGGCGGCCGCCCGGCCGCTGATCGCGGCCGGCGTGCCGACGATCCTGACCGGCGACTTCAACTCGCCCTCCTGGCGGGACTGGACACCCCGCGTCGTGCGCGCCCGCGGGCTCCCCTACAGCGTCCGCTGGCCGGTGTCGCTGGCGATCGAGCGGGCCGGCTTCCACGACACCTACCGGATGCTGCACCCGGACGTGCTCCGCCATCTCGGCTTCACCTGGCCCAGCGGCTGGCCGACCTTCAGCCACCGGACGGCGAAATACTCCGACCGGATCGACCTCGTCTGGGCGGCCGGCCCGGCCGCTCCCCTGCGCTCGCAGATCGTCGGCCACCCGTCGCCGTTCACCAACATCCCCGTCCAGCCCTGGGTGTCCGACCACCGAGCTGTCGTCACCACGCTGCGTGTGCAGCCGGCAACCCCGCCGGATCTTGTCGCCGTCGAGTCGGCGCGGGTCGTCCGCGGGACACCGGTCGTGGTTCGCTTCCACGCCCCGCGCGCCCACGGCATCGCCGTCGAGCTTCGCCGGCAGGGTGCGGCCGTGGCCAGGCGCTCGACCAGTGCAGCAGCCGACGGCCGCCTACGGTTCCCGAGCGCATCGCTGCAACCGGGCGTCTACTCGCTTTTGCTCAGCGGACCCGGCACCGCGAATGTCCCGGCCACCACCGTGACCGTCGTGGCACCTGGCGCGCAGCCCACCGTGTCGGTCGCCAGGCGCGTCTTCGCGGTCGGCGAGGCGATCTCCGTCAACTGGCGGAACGACCCCGGCAACCGCTACGACTGGCTGTCGGTCAATGCCCGAAACGGCACGCCGCTGACGCTCGACCTGCTGGAGTGGCGCTACGTGGGGGCGGCGGTCGACGGACACGGCACGATCGGCAGGCGCGATCACGGCGACTGGCCGCTGCCGGCAGGCCGCTACCGGGTATGGCTGTGCCTGGACGACGGCTACGTCTGCGGGGACGCGGCGGCGTTCACCGTGCGCTGAACCACTGGACGGGCGGGGCGATCCCCCAAGCTCGCCCCGCCCGTCGGTCGCGTGTCGCCTAGCAGGTGTTGCGCATCACCCTGGTGGCGAAGTTGTCGGTCTTGACCCCGGACACGGCACCGTAGTTGGTGAACTCCAGGTGCCCCCAGGCCTTGGTCATGCCGCCGAAGTTCGAGATCTGATTGGGCAGATCGTTCGAGAGGGCGTAGGCGCATCCCCGCGGCGTCGTCGCCGAGTGGATGAACGGATAGAACTTCGCCCCCCTGGGCGGCACGGTGCAGCCGTTCCCGGTCAGGCGGTCACAGGGGCCGCCGAGATCGGTCGCCTCGATCCGCGGCAGGTCCGTCTCGAATCGCAGCAGCGCGTAGCGCGTCCCACCGGTGGTGGGCGAGTGCACGTACCACGGCGTCGGGAACTTCGGGCTCCCGTTCGGCCAGTCGGCATGGTACGAGTAGCCGTCGAAGTCGAGGTCCACGCCGGTGCATCCAGGGATGACCGGTCCCGGGAAGCATGGTTGGGCGTCCTGGTCGCTGTCGCCGGCCTGCTCGAAGTGGCCGATCTCGCCCGAGTACGAGACATTGATCGTATGCGCCGACCACTCCGCCCAGCCGCGAGGCTGCCCCGACGGGGTCGGCGGCGCGGCGGTGTCGAACATGGCGTGGAAGCTATACGGTGCTCCCTGGCAGGTGAGGTTCGTGGGATCCCAGATGATGTGCCGGAACCCGTTCGCCGCACTCGCCGTCATCGTCCCCCGCTGGCCGGTCGTCAGGTCGTCGATCGTGGTCGTCAGGCCGGCACGCGAGTCGTGGATGTGCAGGCGAAGCGTGTCGCCGCCATTCATCCGCAGCACGTCGGGGGTCATGGTGAACGTCTGCGCCGTCTGCGTGTCGGGGCCGGGAGGTCCGACCGGCACGCCGTCGTGGGTCAGGAACGCGAAGTTCACCGGCTCCTGGCAGTTCGGGTTGATGTTGCCTGCGAAGTCGCCCTCGAAGCTGTCGATCGTCAGCGCCGCGCACCAGCGCTTGGCGCCGGTCTGACAGGAGATGCTGGAGTTCCAGCCGGGCGGGTACATCTGCAGCTCCATGACCGCCGCCCCGGCGTGCCTGGCCGTTGGCACGGCCTGCAGGTTGCTGTCGCTTCGGGGCTTGCAGACATGTGTGCCCTCGGGATAGCTCTGCGTGTCGCAGAGAATCATCCCGAACCAGTCGGTTGGTCGCAGCTGGAAGTCCCACACCGGCCCGTGCGTCGAACCGGTCGGCAGCTGCTTCGGCTCCTTGGGCAGCGTCGTCACGAACGTCACGTCGTTGCCCGAACCGGGCTTGTTCGAGAAGAAGGAGATCGCCGGCTCGTCATGGCCGATGTACCGGCCGTTGTCCTCGAATGCCGATTCGCCGCTGCCGAGCGCGGCGACCTCGGTGCAGAGCATGTGCCGATACGTGGTCTGCAACGGGCTGAAACCGTTGCAGTCCAGCCCTCCCCGGGCCTTCTGGCCCGCCGCCGCCACAGTTCCCGCCGAGCCCGCGAAGAACGTGACGGCAAGGGCAAACGCCCCAATCCACACGATTGAGCGTCTCACTGCACCCCCCTTTGTTTCGGTTGCCACAGGCCGATCCGAACCCGCGCTACCCCGATCGCTTGGCCGCCAAACCCACAACGGGCGAGGTGGTGGCCGCCGTCACCTCAGTCGCCGAAGAGCCGCCACCGACGCTCGGCCATCAGGTCGAGCGCGAAGAAGCCGACCGCGGCTCCCTCCACCACAGGGCCGCCGCCCAACCAGCGTTGGGTATGAGGCGGGGCGACGGCCTGCCCGCGCACCCCGGCGGCGCGATGCTCACGGCGCCGGCGGGACGCTCGCGGGGCCGCGCGATGGTAGTGCCCGGACTGTGAGAGCTTGATGAGAGGTCGCGGCGCGCCCGAACAGCGCAGGTTTCCCGCCCCTGCGGGGTCATACGCGTGCACCCCGACCCACGCCCATGACGACCGAACACGAATACCGACAACGAGCAGCGGCCCTGGCCACCCAACTCGAGCACGCCCACTCGCAGGTCGTTCAGCTGCTGGCCGACCTTCGAACGCTGCCCTGGGACGATCCCGAGTACCGGCAGAAGCGCGCCGCACTCGATCGCACCCGGGCCAGGCTGGAGGTGGAGATCGCCGAGCTCACCGCGGCGACCAGCGGCCTCGGCCACAGCGGCCGGCAGGCCCGGGCGCTCTAGCTCGTCTGCCCCTTGGCGTTGCCCTGACCGGTCAAGCCCGACGGTTGACCGGCGCCGCCCGCCGGAGCGGCGGCCTTCGCCTTGCCGTTCCCGCCTCCGGCTGACGTCCCGTTACCGTTCCCGTTGCCACCGGCCGGCGGCGCGGTCTTGCCCTTGGCGCTGTCGTTCCCGCCGGCAGTCGCCGACTTCCCGTGCGGCTTGCCATTCGCGCCGGCAGTCGCCGACTTCCCATGCGCCTTGCCATTGGCGCCGGCGCCCTGCGCGTTCCCCTGCCCCTTGCCGGTGGCGGATTGGCCGTGCCCGGCGATCTGGCCGGGCGCGGTCGTCCGGCCGCCACCGACGCCGGCCGGCGGCCCACCGCCGGTCGAACCGGCGCTGCCGCCGGCGGGCGAGCCGGACTTCGCAGCGCTGCCGGGAAGCGACGCACCCGCATGATGAGCGCTGGAGGCGTGGCCCGGCAGGTGGTGGACAATCGTGTTGACGATCGGCTGGCGGATCGGCTGCACCGCGCTGACGGCCACCGCCGCGGTGACGACGGCAACCAGCGCCTTCGCGGCCATCCCGCCCTTCGCGGCGAGCGGCACCGCCGAGCTGACGGCGCCGGCACCGGCGGTCGTCGACCCGGTCGCAGCGCTGGCCGCCGTCCCGATGCCGCCGGCTCCAGCCGTTGCGCTGAAGCCAGGAACGACCGACGCGATGGCATGGGCGACATGGGGTCGCGGGACGAGCGCGAACGCGGTCGCAAACTCGGTCGCCCGGAGCAGTCGTGAGCGGGCCGTACGGCAGCGCCGGCAGCGGTCGACGTGGGCCGACTCGCCGGATTCCAGTGGCCGGCCGTCGACGAGCGCCTGGCGGGCGTTGCGGCACTCGCCGCCGGCCTGGTCACGGTCATTCATGAGCGCGCCGCGCGCGCGGACCAGCAGCGACTCGACGGCCGAGGTCGTGGTGCCGAGCACGTCGGCGATCTCGAACTGCGACAGGCCGCTCCAGTGGCGAAGCACAAACGCCTGGTGCTGCGGCTCGGGGAGCGCCCACAGCATCGACCGGACGGCGGCCAGCTCCTCGGTCTCGACGCGGTCGCTCTCCGGGGCAGCCAGCGCGTCGAACCCGTTTCCGTCAGTCGGGATCTCGCGGCGGTCGCGAATCACGTTCAGCGACCGGTACTTCGCGGCCTTCATCAGCCAGGCGAGCGGATTCACGAGCTCCACCCCGTCCGCGAGCTGGCGGTAGGCCTGGATGTAGACGTGCTGGACGACGTCCTCGGCGTCCTCGCGGCGGCCGGTGAGATGGAGCGCATAGCGGAAGACCGCCGCCGCGTGCTCCTCGTAGAGCGCGGTGAGTAGCGCCTCCGCGCGAACCCTGTCCGTGGATTGTGCGAGCACCAACCGTCCACACCCTTCAAGACACGACCGGCAGGCGGATCCTGCGGTCGTAGTCGGTATCGGCATTCCGGACGCGGTGCCTGAATCCCGTGCCCGGAATGCCGGAGTGGGCGCCTCCCGCGGGGGACGGGAGGCACCGGGTTAGCCCGTGAGCTCGACGGTCAGAACCTGTCCCTTCAAACCCGGGACGTACTGGGTCGTTGTCCCGGTGTCGGGGAGCTCGAGGCTGACCCACTGTCCGACAATCGTCAGCTTGCTGCCCTGGCCGGTGGTGCCGGTGACGTAGAACCAGGCGAAGCTCTGGATCGTCTCCTGGCCGTTCCCGCCCGGGATCGCGGGGACGATCGGCACGAGCATCAGCCGCGGAGGCAGCCCGTGTGCGTCGTCCCATGATTGCGGGATCACCGTGTACTCGCCGTTCCCGATGCTGTGCAGGTCGGAACTCATGGTGTTGTTCCCGTTCGCGAGCCCGTTGACGACGGTCGCCGATGGCTGCGAGGCGCCGGACTTGACCGACAGGCAGCCTCCGAGGACCAGCTGGCCGGTCGGAAGCTGGCCGCTCAGCTCGCTCTTGATGTTGGGCGGAGTACCGAGGTTCGTATTCCCACTGCAGCTGCCGCCGGTCGTATTCCCGGAGGCCGGAAGGTCGATCGTGCCGTAGGCTCCGGGCGCGTTCTGGTCGAACAGG
>Ga0070714_100002322_pt1 | contig 13976 bp, 9 predicted proteins | sample LARL83metaG_FD_65450 | JGI IMG/M metagenome (GOLD analysis project Ga0070714, IMG submission 65450) | Corn, switchgrass and miscanthus rhizosphere microbial communities from Kellogg Biological Station, Michigan, USA - LAR L8-3 metaG | ecosystem: Host-associated > Plants > Roots > Rhizosphere ...
TTACCGTCCCTATCTGAACAAGACGGCACCCGACAAACATTACGTTTCTATGGGGCGCTGGTGCACCATCATCGGTCTGATTATCAGCATCGGCACCGCCTACCTGGTCATGGGTTTCGCTAGCATCATGGACTACGTGCAGGCGCTGTTTGGATTCTTTATCGCACCCCTATTTGGCACAGTCGTATTGGGCATGTTGTGGAAGAGGGTGACCCGTTGGGGAGGCTTTTTCGGGTTGGCTGCCGGCGTGTCGTCCTCGGTCACGATGTTTGTCCTGATGAAAGGGCTATTGAGACCGCTCAACCCGGCATTGTTCGATCCGAGTCGATGGATTCCGGTGTTTGCGATGTCCCCCTTGGCGAAGCCCCTCGCGCAAGACATGTACCAGTCACTCTGGGCTTGCGTTACCTGTGTGGTGGTCACCGTCCTGGTCACGCTTGTCACAAAGCCCAAGCCAGACCAGGAATTGGTCGGCTTGGTTTACAGCTTGACTCCGATCGCGCATGAAGAGCATGCAACCATCTTCCACAAGCCGGCGTTCTGGGGCGCCCTGGCGATGGTGCTGTTCGTAGTTCTGCAAATCATTTTCTGGTGAGGCGATGAGCGAAAAACATCACATCATTCCGGTTTGGTTCTTTGTCGGCGTGCTGCTATTCGTGTACGGCATACTGATTTTCATCAGCGGGCTTGCGGAACTCTCGCATCCTCCGGACACAGTGCTGTCCAACCTGCATGCGCCTGTCTGGTGGGGCGCGCTGCTGATCGTGCTGGGCGGCGCTTATTGCCTGATCTTCCGGCCGAAGAATACATAGCTCCACCTGTTGCCGTTGCCTGGCGGGGTACACTGTCTGGTCGGGTAAACGATTGCTGAAATCCGGTAGCTGAATGCAGCGAACTTGAATTTACAGGGGCTTTATGACCAACAACAAAATGACAATGGGGCTGATCGTGGGGAACCGGGGATTCTTTCCCGATCACCTGGCAAAAAGTGGCCGCGAAGAGATGATTCGCGTTCTCGCTGCGGCCGGCATGGAAGTAGTTGCGCTGACTCCGGAGCAGAGCAAGTACGGCGCTGTGGAAACGCGCGAGGAATCGACGCGCTGTGCAGAGTTGTTCAAAAAGAACGCAGATCGTATAGATGGCATCATCGTGACTCTGCCGAATTTCGGCGAAGAGCGCGCGATTGCCGACACGTTGCGGCTTGCCGGTTTGCGCGTTCCCGTTCTCATTCAGGCCACGCCAGATGATCCGAAGAAGATGACGATCGCTTTCCGCCGCGATAGCTTCTGCGGGAAGATGTCGGCGTGCAACAACCTCAGGCAATACAACATTCCATACTCGATCACCACTTTGCACACCGAGGCTCCGGACTCACCGGAGTTCGCGAAAGACCTGCAATGGTTCGCCGCGGTTTGCCGCATTGTGAATGGATTCCGCAATCTGCGCGTGGGTGCGATTGGCGCCCGACCAACCGCTTTCAATACCGTTCGGTTCAGTGAAAAAATCCTTGAGCACAACGGGATTTCCATCGAGACGCTGGACTTGTCAGAAGTTCTCGGCCGAATCGATCGCATGAACGACTCCGACCCGGCGGCACAAGGGAAGTTGGCAACCATCCAGAAATACGTAGACACGAAAGATGTTCCGGCTAACGCACTGATGAAAATGTCCAAGCTGGGCGCCGTGATCGATCAGTGGATGGCGGCCACCCAAGTAAAGATCAGCGCTATCCAGTGCTGGACATCGCTCGAAGAAAACTTCGGCGTTGTGCCGTGCACGGTCATGAGCATGATGAGCGAGCAATTGCTCTCCAGTGCCTGCGAAGTCGACATCGCAGGCGTGCTGGGAATGCATGCCATGCAGTTGGCGTCCGGAACGCCCTCGGCGCTGCTCGATTGGAACAATAATTACGGCAGCAACCCCGACAAGGCGGTTTGCTTCCATTGCGCTAACCTGCCTAAGCATTTCTTCCGCTCCTTCAAGATGGATTTCCAGGAAATCATCGCCGGGACCGTCGGCAAAGAGAATACGTTCGGAACCGTTGTTGGCTTGATCAAGCCGGAGAAGATGACATTCACGCGCTTCTCGACGGCCGATCTGGAAGGGAAGATGCGTGGCTACGTTGGCGAGGGCCGCTTCACCGACGATGCGCTGAATACCTTCGGCGGCGCCGGCGTGTGCGAGATTCCCAAGATGCAGAAACTGCTGCATTACATCTGCGAAAACGGATTCGAGCACCACGTGGCTGCGAACCTGTCCTCGGTCGCGCCCGCGGTTTACGAAGCTGCAACCCGATACCTCGGCTGGGATATGTATTGGCACGAGCGGCCGGAAATTGCGTAAGGCCCTCTCGCGAAAATGCGAGAATGGGCAACCGGTTCGCTAGAAAACGACTGACCACCAAGGACACGAAGGGCACACGAAGGTTTTGGCGTTTCCTTCGTGATCCTTCGTGTCCTTCGTGGTTAAAGAAGACTGGAGCACGAAATGGCGATCGTCGCTGGCGTTGATTTTGGAACTCTGAGTGTTCGCGTCTCCATCGTGGACAGCGAGCGCGGCATGCTGGGCTCGGCGGTGGGGGAATATCCGCTGCACCGCAAGCGCGAAGACCCTGAGCACGCCACGCAGTCGCACGAAGACCACATGCGCGCGCTGGCCGAAGCGACTCGCGCGGCCGTGAAGCAAGCGGGCATTTCAGGGGAGCAGGTCGAAGCCATTGCGCTCGACACCACAGGTTCCTCGGTCATTCCAGTCGATGCCAAGATGCAACCGCTGGGTGAGTACTACCTCTGGTGCGATCACCGTGCCAAAGGCGAAGCGCAGGAGATCACCGCGATCGCGCACCAAAAGAAGCTCGAGGCCATTGAGTGGTGCGGCGGCGTGTACTCGTCGGAATGGGGATTCTCCAAGCTGCTGCACTGGCTGCGGCACAATCCCGACAAGCGCGACAAATTTGCCTCTGCTTTCGAGCACTGCGACATGGTAGCGGCCACGCTGTGCGGAATCACCGATCCCAAAAAAGTGAAGCGCAGCATTTGCGCGATGGGACACAAGTGGCTATGGAACGCTCAACTCGGTGGCCTTCCTCCCGAGACCTTTCTGGTCGCGGTTGATCCTCTGCTGAAGGGAGTACGCGAGAAACTTGACGGCGAGTACACAACGTCTGATGCGATCGCGGGACACCTATCTCCATTCTGGGCGGAAAAGCTGGGACTCAAAGCGGGTATTCCGATCCCTGTCGGGGCGTTCGACGCGCACTGGGACGCGATTGGCGCGGGTTGCCGCACTGATGACATGGTGAATGTTGTCGGCACCTCGACATGCATTATTGGAATCACCCCTTCACCGAATCTTGTTCCCGGCGTTTGTGGTGTTGTGCAGGGAAGCGTTCATCCGCAACGGACGGGAATTGAAGCCGGCCTTTCCGCTGTCGGCGATATTTTCAATGCGATTGCAGCCCGTGCGGGAACCGATGTTGCGACACTCAGCAAAGGGTTGGAAAATTACCGCGCCGGCCAAACCGGCCTGCTTCGCATGACCTGGGACAACGGGGATCGCACGATCCTGGTAAATCCGAACCTGCGCGGCATTACCCTGGGATGGAACCTGCAAAGCTCGGCGCAAGATGAACTCTTCGCAGCCATCGAAGGCACCGCGCTCCATACCCGTGTGATCTTCGACCGCATGAATGAGAAAGGCGTGCGGGTTGCGCGTGTGATCAATGCCGGCGGAATTCCGCAGAAGAACGACGTGCTCAATCAGGTGTACGCGAACGTATTGGGCCGCCCTGTGCTGGTGCCGACCAAGAGTACGACGAGTGTCGGTTCCGCGATCTTCGCATTCATGGCCGCCGGAACATTCAAGACTATCGAGGAAGCGCAAGACAAGATCTGCCCTCCCCACAAAACCTACATGCCCGAAGCGGGTGAGCAGCGCATCTACGAAGAACTCTATCGCTTGTTTAGCCGAATGTATTTCGAGTTCGGCAAGGCCGCAGGGCAGATGGGTCACGTTCTCCCTGGGTTGATCCGGATTTCCGAGATGCGGCACAAGGGAGCCTCGGCATCCGACAAAGCCTAGACCTTTCGGCAACTCTGTCGGCGACGGACAGTGCAGAAATAGGAAAGAAAAACCGATCCCAACGCTAATCGCTGGCTGTCTGGGCCCATGCCTCGGGCGCGCATTCTTTGATCTCGACCAGCCTGCCTTGGTCCAGTACGAGAATGAGGTCGCAGCTTTTCAGCGTACTCAAGCGGTGGGCAATCATGAATGTGGTGCGACCGGAAATGAGTCGCTCGGTCGCTTCCATGATCGCGGCTTCGGTATGAACATCAACAGAGCTCGTGGGTTCATCAAGGATCAGAATTGGACTATTGCGCAGAAAGGCGCGTGCCAGGGAAATGCGCTGGCGCTCGCCGCCTGAGAGGCGTGATCCGCGCTCTCCGACCTGCGTGTCGTAACCTTCGGGCAAGTTGAGGATGAATTCGTGAGATGCGGCTGCCTGAGCTGCTGCAATGATTTCTTCGTCGCTCGCATCTGGCTTCCCGTAGGCGATATTCTCCGCAACGCTGGCGGCAAACAGCACCGGCTCCTGTAGAACTACCGCATATTGCTTTCGCAAGTCTGCAATGCGGTACTCGCGGATGTCCTGCCCGTCGAGAAGTACTACGCCGGAAGTGGGGTCGTAGAAGCGCATCAGCAGATTCAGCAGCGTCGTCTTGCCCGCTCCCGTGGTCCCCACAATTCCGACACGGGTTCCGGCGGCGATCCGAAATGCGAGATCCTGCAGGCCACGCCCGCTCTCGTCATAGGCAAAGGTGACGTCTCGGAACTCAAATTCACCTTTGGCGGCCTTGAGTCTTTGTGCTCCAGGGCGCTCCGCAATTTCAGGTTGCTGATCGAGCAGCGCGAAAGTTCGATCCAAACTTGCCAGCCAGACCTGCAAGTCGGTCACTTTTCCCGTCAAGGTTTGCAGCGGCTGATAAATCTGGGCGATGTAAGCCATGATCATCAGCAGTGAGCCTACGGTCAGTGTTCCTGCGCGAACATGACGCACGCCAAAATACAAGGCCGCGGCCGTGCCAATCGCGATGGTTAATCCAATGAGCACATTGAACACCGCCTGCTGAATCGAAAGCCGCACCTGCTGCGACATGCGCTTGACGGAGCGCCTCACGAACCGGTCGTGCTCGCGGTTCTCCTGCCCAAAAGCTTTGATTACCCGAATGGAGCCAATGACTTCCTGGATAACCGCCAGCGCTGAGCTATCCAAGTTCTTGATGGTCTCCGAACGTTTTCGCACGATCCGGCTGCACCCGAGCGAAAGAAGAAATAGTGCTGGCGTAATGGTTAGCGCGATGAACGCAAGCACCAGGTCCATTCGAGCGGTGACCACAATCATCGCAATCAGGGTGAAGACAGCCGTCATCAGTGGAACAAGACCTTGGATCGTGACGTACTGAATCGAAGGCGCGTCGTGCTGAATGCGATAGACCGAGTCAGTTGCTCCATAGCGGTCGTGGAACATCAGCGGAAGCCGCTGGACGTGGTTGAGCAAGCGCGCGCGAAAATCCCAGACCAGCCTCTCTCCGGTGTACGTTTGTAGCCACCAGGCGGCAAGGCTCTGGACGCTGATTAGCAGCGCAATTCCAAGCAGAATCTCGATTGCGGCTTCGAGCGACGCGCCTCTCGCTCGCAAAAACGGTACCCAGCGCACGAGCCATCCTGGAAGTGGCTCACTCCCGAGTACGCTGTCCACGACCACCTTCAAAGGCAAGGGATAGAGAAGCGTGAGCGGCAGCGATACAATGCTCAACCCGGCAATTCCGAGCAGGTGGGGCGAGCAGCTCCGCGATTCCCTGAGCACACGAAGCAGAACGGATTTCTTTACCAGTGAACGAGACAACCGGCACCGCAAAAACGTTGCAGGCCCAACACCACAACGCCGAATGTGAGCTCATTTTATTCGAACTGTTCTGCATTGCAGCCGCTTTATTTGTCGGACTTGCTGGCCTAAGGGATAGACCTTAGTCATCGCGCAAATCCGGCCGTCTACAGTTATTAAAACGCCACGCTACGAAATTGTTTTTGCATCCCTAGTAGTCATTTTTAGCGATGCCGGCATGGGCTTTCCCATCTGAAAGACAGTATGTTCGCAAGGTAAGGTCCCATGAAAGTGCAGTTGGTTCTTTGCTTGTTGCTCTCCGGTACGATCCTCCTCTCTTCAGTTAATATCCAGGCGCAAAGCTTTCCCCGAGATCCGCGTGTGCCCCAAACACCCTCCAACGGCATGGACCCGGCCAATACGAATCCAGCTGCACTCTCGGGCAAAGTGTCGGTTGCAGGTGGCGCTGACATAACGAAAGACACCGTTGTGGTGCTCGATTGCGGCTTCGGCGATCGAGCTCGCGCCAACGTAGATTCGAGAGGTAATTTCATGCTCAGGCTCGACAACGGGAATTCCTCCGGGTCGGCAGGCTGGGATAGAAATAGTACAGGGCTGACCGGATGCAGCTTGCGCGCAGAGGCTAGTGGGTACCAGTCCAGCACCATCAATTTGCAGGGGGACCCGAGCGGGGTAATCGAAGTCGGTACGATCAGTATGTCTCCTTTGAGTCACCTAGACGGCGAAGGATTCATAGTGAGTGCAGCATCTCTTGCAGCTCCAGAGAGGGCGAAAAAACATTTTGCAAAAGGACAAGATCAGGCAAGAAAGGGTAGGTGGACAGCCGCCTGCGACTCCTTCCGTAAAGCGATTCAGGCGTACCCTCGGTATGCAATTGCCTGGCTGGAACTTGGCCGCGTACAGCTTCACCAGAACGCCATCAATGATGCGCAGCAGTCCTTTGTGAGCGCGACCACTCAGGATTCAAGGTTGCTGCCGGCCTATGTCGAACTCGCTCATCTGCAGGCGGCGCAGCGACAGTGGGGCGCGATGGCGCGGACGACTGCAAACCTGGTCGAGTTGGCGCCAGAATCTTCTGCGGCGTTTTGGTTCTTGGATTCGGCCGCCAACTACAATCTCCAGAACCTGCAAAGGGCGGAAAACAGCGCGCAACGCGGGTTGCGACTGGACCCTGGGCATCACGTTCCGCAACTCGAGTATCTCTATGGCTTGGTCCTGGGCACAAAGCGAAGCTACAACTTGGCTGTCCAGCACATAAAAAACTACTTGCAGTTGTCGCCGCATGCTGAGGACGCGCACGATGCGCAGAGTCGGCTTGCCGAATTCCAGAAGCTCGCCTCGACTCAAGCTACACAAGCGGCATCGAAGTAGCGGTTTGCAGATACAGTGTTTTCCTGATCCAACCAGCAAGGGATATCCGCAAGAATGGAAGACATCACATGGAGGCATACCGTGCAGAGCAATAAGTTAGAGGGAATGCGTGTCGCTATTCTGGCGACCGACGGAGTTGAAGACCTGGAATTGCGGGAGCCGCGAAAGGCGCTCGAGGAAGCTGGAGCTAAGACCACTTTGTTTGCTCCCAAAGAGGGTTCCATTCAATCGTTCAAACACCACGACAAAGCAGATACGTTCAAAGTGGATGCAAGTCTGAACCAAGCTGATGCCAGTCAGTTCGACGCAGTGCTGTTGCCTGGAGGCGCTTTGAATGCCGACACTCTGCGTGTGCAGCCCCGGGCACAGGAGTTTGTGCGCGAGATGGACCGGCAAGGAAAGCCAATCGCAGTTATTTGTCACGCGCCATGGCTGCTTGTCTCTGCAGGTTGCGTTCGTGGCCGGATCATGACCAGTTATCACACGATTCAGGACGATCTCCGGAATGCGGGAGCCAATTGGCAGGACGAAGAGATTGTGCGGGACCGCAATTGGGTCAGCAGTCGCCAGCCTTCGGACATCCCCGCATTTAATCGCGAGATGATCGAGCTACTCTCCGAAAAGCGAATATCCAGCGAAGAACGCACGCACCGAGCTGCATAGCCGGAACTGCTCTCCAGCGTCAAAGGCCGCTAACGGCGGCCTTTTTCTGTCAAGTGTTTTCAGCACTTTGCCGGCATATTCCGGTAACCACGCGACCATTACAGCTGTTACCTTTACCGGCTTCGCGGCGGCATCTAATCTGCCTTCATGAAAATGAACGCGCTGGTAATGTCCCGGAATACGAGTGCAATTAAGGCGTTAGTTACGGCTTTCGCCGAGTTGGGGATGGAGTATCAGGTTTCTTTGTCTCCCTCTGAAACTCTCGAGCGGATTGCCACAGGCCATTACTCGGCGTTAGTCGTCGACTTCGATCTGGCTCACGCCGTCGAGGTAGCGAAGGCGGCGCGCGCCATGCCGACAAAGCTAAAGCCCGTGTTGTTCGGCATGATTGGTACTGGAACGTCCATTGCTGCTGTTTTTCAGGCGGGCGGCAACTTCGTTTTGTACAAACCTTTGGATCTTCTGCAGGTGCTGCATTCATTCCGAGCGGCTGAGTCGTTCATGAAGATGGATCGGCGCCGTTCGTCGCGTCAACGCAGCGAAACACTCGCGTACTTGCAATTGCCAGGAGGCACTGTTCCTGCACTCGTGCAGGACCTCACCGAACAGGGGCTCTCGATTCAGGCAGCAGAGCCACTGATGCCGATCCGCGGAGTACCCTTGAGGTTCTTGCTGCCCGGTACTACGAACGTTGTAAAAGCTACCGGCGACTTCATTTGGTCAGACAAAGCTGGACGTGCGGGACTGTTTTTCACGGACATTCCGGTGGCGTGTCGCCGCGACCTGCAAGCCTGGTTGCGCAAACATCACGCTAAGAAGTCGGATGCTGTGCGCGTGCTGATGGAGCCCTCGAAGAGTCGACGAGCTGTTGCCGGGGCACACTAATTCGGTCCTCAGGGCCCGAAGCCTGAAACCTGAAGCCTGAAACCTGAAGCCTATCCCTGCTTCTGCTAGACTCGCTTCTTGCCCGTATCTGAGCTAACCTCTCTCTCCGCAGTTCAGATCGCGGAACTCGTTCGCAAGCGCAGTGTCTCTCCGGTTGAAATTGTTGAGGCGCATCTGGCGCAAATCGAACGCCTCAATCCCGAGCTGAATGCATTCGTGCAGGTCGATGCTGAACGCGCAGTGGAAGCCGCCCGCTCGGCCGCGCAGAGCGTTTCATCTGGCCATGAAATCGGCCCATTGCATGGCGTGCCCGTCAGCATCAAGAGTTCCATCGAAGTTGCAGGACTGCGCTGCGAGGCCGGCACTAAACTGCGGGTTGGACATGTGGCCCAAACCGATGCTCCACTCGTGCGACGCTTACGTGCCGCGGGTGCGATTGTGCTCGGCACTACTAACACGCCGGAATTCCTGATGGCGTGGGAGACGGATAATCTGCTCTACGGCCGCACCAACAATCCTTGGGACTTGACGCGCACCAGCGGCGGATCCAGCGGCGGTGAGGCCGCTGCCATTGCCTCGGGCTGTTCCGCTGGCGGGGTTGGCAGCGATGGCGGTGGTTCGGTTCGCGTGCCGGCGCACTTCTGCGGCATTTGCGGATTGAAACCGACGCCAGGACGAATTCCTGCCACCGGGCATTATCCGCAGTCGGTTGGACCTTTCGCGTTGCTTGGTGTGGTAGGTCCCATGACTCGGACGATCGCTGATCTGAAGCTGTTAATTGAGGTGTTGCAAGGGCCGGACATCGGCGATCCGTCAGCAGCACCAGTGCCGGTGCATTGGCCAGAGTGGTCACTTAAGAACGCATCCGCCAAGCCCCGTATCGGCTACTTTGAAGATGACGGCCGCACGCCGGTGACTGCCGAAACTCGTGCCGCGGTGCGCAAGTCCGTCGATCTACTCAAAAAGGCGGGCTTCGAAGTGGAGCCATTCTGTCCCGATGGCCTCGACAAGGCCCGCGAACTCTGGTGGAAATTCTTTGGCGTTGCCGGCGCGATGTTGCTGGGGCCAATCTTGAAGGGACGAGAAGGCGAACTCAGCCGCATCCTCACGGAATTCAACGATTGGGTCGCGCAAGAGCCGCCGCACACTGCCCAATCTCTGCTCAACACCTGGATTCAACGCGACATGGTGCGCATGCTGGTCTTTGAGCAGATGCGGCGCTTTCCCGTATTGCTTTGTCCTGTGGCCTCCGTGCCGGCTTTCAAACATGGCGAGCGCAACTGGCAGATTGAAGGCAAAGATGTTCACTACCTCGATGCTTGGAGCTACTGCGAATGGTTCAATGTGCTGGGCATGCCGGGGGTCGTTGTGCCCATGTCGAAATCGGATGGAGGCCTGCCGATCGGAGTGCAGATCGTTACGCAGCCCTGGCAGGAGGAACTAGCGCTCTCTGTTGCAGAACACCTGGAACGCGAGCGTGGACCCTGGGCTGCCCCGCCGATTTAAGCGTGGAAATGTTGGGGAGCAACCGGATCTGCTGGTTGCGGTAATCTGTCCGTCACTTCTGCCAATGCCGCTAATTTCTGTGCGAGCGCCGGGTTCAATGAAGCAGGCGCGCAGCGCCAGTGATAATTGCCTGAATGTGTGCTCGGGGTATTCAACCTGGCCTCTGAGCCAAGTCCGAGAACATCCTGCAACGGAACAATCGAGAACGCAGCCGGCGAACTCTGGGCCAGACGAATTAGGCCCCAGTTCGGTCCATCGCTGCACTCTCCAATCAATGCCTGCACTGCTCGTCGCTCTGCGTCGCCCAGGGAGTACCACCAGCCCAGGCTCGTGTCGTTATCGTGGGTGCCACTGTAGATCACGCGATTCTGCGGCACGCGGTGCGGAAGATAGGCATGCGCGCCCACATCCCCAAATGCAAATTGCAGGACCGCCATGCCGGGAATGTCGTGCCGGTCGCGCAGGGCAACTACATCAGGCGTAATGAACCCCAGGTCCTCAGCGAAGAATGGAAGTCCGCCCAGTTCCTCTCGAATCTTGTTGAAGAGTTCATCGCTCGGCCCATTTACCCATTTTCCGTGGATCGCGCTCGGTTCGGTCGCAGGAATCTCCCAGAATTGGGCGAAGCCGCGGAAATGATCGAGCCGGATAAAATCGCATGTCTGTGTCGCCCAGCGTAGGCGCTGGACCCACCAGCGATAACCAGTGGAACGAATCTTCTCCCAGTTGTACAGGGGATTGCCCCAGCGCTGGCCCGTAGCGCTGAAGTAGTCTGGCGGAACGCCCGAAACCACCTCGGGCTGCAGGTTGTCCTCGCGCAGCCGGAACAGATCGCGATGTGCCCAGACATCGGCGCTGTCATAATCGACAAAAATCGCAATATCCCCGACGACTTGGATCGATTTCTGCGCGCAATAATTTCGAATGGCGTGCCACTGCTCCCAAAAGAAGAACTGCAGCACTCGGCGCATCGCCAACTCGGGGCTGGCGTTCTGGCGTAATTCATGCAACGCCGCCGGATAGCGCCGCGCAAATTGCGCTGGCCACTTACTCCAATCGCCCCCGTGGCGTTCACGCAAGAGATCGAACGCCACAAAATCTTCCAGCCACCATTCATTCTCGACACAGAACGAATCGAACGCCTGACGGGCATCCGAACCATGCCGATTGAGAAAATTTACGGCGGCCAAATGGAGCAAAGGCAGCTTTTCACCATTGACGCGCTCGTAATCGATAGGTCCGACCTCCCGAGTCAATCCGGACAGTGCACTCGGGTCCAGCCACCCCTTCTCTGCTAATCGCTCCAGGCTGATGAGTTGCAGGTTCCCGGCGAACGCAGACGTCGAGGAGTATGGAGAATTGCCGTTGGCCGGTGGGTTGAGCGGCAACACCTGCCACAGTCCCTGCTTGCCATGCGCGAGAAAGTCGATGAACTCGTAAGCCGCGGGCCCGAGATCGCCAATGCCGCCGACCGACGGCAGAGATATCGGATGAAGAAGAATTCCTGTCAGGCGGGGAAAAGTCATGGGATCGGGTGGATCGACCAATCGTCCGGTAATCGGGATTGGGAAATTGGAATATTGAGTAATTGGGAAATTGGAAATCGTGAAAGCTAAGGAATTGGGAGCCACCAAGTTCTTCAAATTACCCAATTACCAAATTGCTCAATTTCCCAATCTCGTTCCCGATGGCCCGATCATCAGATGGCCAGATTCAACTACTCTTCTTCGCTCCTTGCCTTAGTCAGCAGGTCCATTTCTTTTTGGTTGATCTTGATTTCCCCGGACTTCTGCATCTTGTCGTGCAAGCTGGTCAAGAACAGCCCAAAAAGCTCCTGCTGTTTCTGCTGCACCAGCCCTTCGCGAATCTGGTCTTTTTTAGCAGCAAAGTCCTGATCGGTAGGCGCCTGGCGTTCCAGCACTGAGAGGACAGCTCCTGTGTTCCCGTTGTCTATCGGTCCACTGATTTCGCCGGGCTTGAGCGTGAACGCAACCGAAGCTTGCCCGCTCATGGAACCTATGTCCGGAACCTGACCATCCGGAGCTACGAAATCGCTGGTCTTGACCTGAGCGCCCGCTTCTTTTGCAGCTTTCTTCAGGTCGTGGTCCGCTTTGGCGCGATCAGAGAGCTCCTGCGTCTTCTGCGTGAGCAACTGTGCCGCGCGCTCGTTCTTGAACTCGCTTTCCACGCGATCACGGATTTCAGCGAAAGTGGGGGTCGCCGGAGGTTTGATCGCGGTCACCTGATAAATTGCGAAGCCGGAATGCAGCCCTGCAAGGTCCGGCGGTTGATCTTTGTCTTGCCCGAAAGCGGCGGTCATGAACTGCTGATCGTTGCCGATTCCCGGCAGCGTGTCATGGCTGGTCACGAAGTCGGTAGGGATGATCTGCAGGCCTTTCGCAGCGGCTGCTTTTTCCAAACCCTCGCTGCGAGCTTGTGAAACCAGCTGATCCGCTTCCTTCTGACCTGCCTGTGCTGCTTTCTGCTGCTTGATGAGTGGCTCGATCTGGTCCTTTACCTCGGCCAGCGACTTCATGTGCGCGTCTTGCTTGTCGTCCACATGAATGATGTGGAAGCCGTAGCTGCTCTTCACCAGGTCACTGGTTCCACCCTTGGGCAGCGAGAAAGCTGCCTTTTCAAACTCAGGAACAGTGCGTCCTCGCCCGATCCAGCCCAACGATCCACCTTCTTTGGCGCTGCCGGGATCATCGGAGTATTTTTTTGCAAGCTCAGCAAAATTGCTGCCCGCCTTCACTTGCTTCAGCACGTCTTCCGCTTTGGCCTGCGCCGCATCAACGGCCTTCTGGTCCACTTTTCCGTCCGGCCCCGGTAGAGGAGTCTTGATCAGGATGTGACGCACGTTCACTTGCTCCGGAACTCGATACTCATCACGATGCTGATCGTAATAGGCATCCAGGTCCTGCTGCGTGACCTGGGTCTGGGCCAGTATCCGGGCGTTGTCGAGCACGACATACTTGAGTTGGCGTTTTTCAGGAATGGAGTTGACGTAGGTCTGCTTGTTGCGATCGTAGTAGGCCTGAAGTTCCGCGTCCGTCGGATGCAAGGATTTTAGAACGTCATCTTTCTTGATGACCGCATAGTCGAACTTGACCTTGGTGTTCTGCTTCGCAAAAGCTTGCCGCACCTCAGCATCACTCACGCTCGCAGGGCCGGTAATCAGGGCCTCCAGCTTCTGCATGCGGATTTGGTCTCTGATGGCCTGTTCGAGCTGCGCAACGGTGAAACCTCGGGCAGAGGCAAAGTCCTCGTAGGCAGCGTCACCAACGTACTTCCCCCCGGGGTACAACTCGGAGCCAAGTTGGTGCTGGAGGAAATCACGCACGTCATCGTCAGTGGCGCGGAGTCCCAGGCGATTCGCCTCGACCAACATTACTTTCTGCTGAATCAAGTTCTGCGCCGCGCGACTGGCAAAGAAGGGCAACAGTGCCCTGGCCTGAGCGCCGCCCTTGGGGAACTGCTGTTCCAATTGCCGTTGCGCCTCTTTGCGCACGGCCTCTGGGGTGACTTCCTCGCCAGCGACAGTGGCGACCACTGCATTGGCGTTAGTCACTCCTAATCCCTGGCCGGTGAACGAGGGCACCAGGTACCAGGCCATGGCGATACAAATGACGATAAGGATGGCGGT
>Ga0070714_100002323_pt1 | contig 13976 bp, 13 predicted proteins | sample LARL83metaG_FD_65450 | JGI IMG/M metagenome (GOLD analysis project Ga0070714, IMG submission 65450) | Corn, switchgrass and miscanthus rhizosphere microbial communities from Kellogg Biological Station, Michigan, USA - LAR L8-3 metaG | ecosystem: Host-associated > Plants > Roots > Rhizosphere ...
CCGAACGCCTGACGCTGCTTGAACGCCACCGGATCGAGGTCCGCAAGGCGCTGGCACGGCAGCAGGAGTGCCTCACGCTGCTGGACCGCAAGATCGACTTCTATGCCAAGCAAATCAACGATGACAACCGAGAATGCGAGTGACACACGCAATGCGCACCGCACGACTAGGCGACCTCACCGTCTCCGCCCAGGGCTTGGGCTGCATGGGTATGAGCGAGTTCTACGGCGCCACCGACTGGGATCAGTCGATCGCCACCATTCATCGCGCGCTCGACCTCGGCGTCACGTTCCTCGACACCGCCGACATCTACGGCGCCGGTCACAACGAGGTCCTGGTTGGCCGCGCCATCGCGCACCGGCGCGACGAGGTCCAGCTCGCCACCAAGTTCGGCGTCGACCGGACCGGAGGCGACGCGAACCGCCGGGTTCGCGGCACCCACGATTATGTGAAGCGTTCCGCCGAGGCATCCCTGCTCCGGCTGGGCACCGACCACATCGACCTGTACTACCTGCACCGCCCGGCGCAGGACGCGGAGATCGAGGAGACCGTCGGCGCGATGGCCGAGTTGGTCCATGAGGGTAAGGTCCGTTACCTCGGCCTGTCCGAGACGAACAACGACCTGCTCCGCCGTGCCTGCGCGGTGCACCCGATCGCCGCCGTGCAGAGCGAGTACTCGCTGTGGACCCGCGACGTGGAGAACGACGCCCTCGACGCGATGCGTGAGCACGCTGTGTCTCTGGTGCCTTACTCTCCGCTGGGTCGCGGATTCCTCACCGGCACCATTGACGTGCAGAATCTCGGGGCCGGGGACTTCCGAGGCCGCAATCCGAGGTTCGCCGGCGACGCCGCCAGGCAGAACCAGGCGATCGCGGACACTGTGCGCAAGATCGCCGAAGCCAGGGGCGCGGCACCCGCACAGGTCGCCATCGCCTGGGTCTACGCGCAGCAGGACCGCCTCGGCGTGCCGGTCGCCGCCATCCCCGGCACCAAACGGGTCAAGTGGCTAGAGCAGAACGTCGCCGCCATGGATGTGACGCTGACCAACGATGAGCTGGCGATCCTCGACCCGCTGGCCGCCCAGGTGGCCGGCACCCGGTACTGACGCTGCCCTAACGCCACCAGGGGAGGCGGCGTTGCTCGGCGATCCGGACCGCCGGGTCGGTGACCGCGGACGCATGGGCGCTGAGGTGGTGCAGGTGTTCGCGGATCCACAGCAGGTGCGCGTGATGCCGAGCGCGGTCCAGTTCGTCGAGCGCCGGAACGTTCAGCGGGGCGAGCACCTGATTCGCGACCGGGCGGCCGACCAGCGTGGCCACCTCGTCGTAGAACCCGGCCAGCGTCCCCGCGGTGCGCGCCAGCGCCACCCGGGCCTCGGCGGTGCCGGGGGGTTCGGTGCCGCCGTGATCCGGTGCGCACGCATGTTCGGGACGCAGGCTGGCCAGCGAGTACGCGGTGAGGCGGAGCCTGGTGCTGGCCATTACCAGACGCCAGAGGTCGTCCCGGGACACTCGCTTGCTGCCCTGCTCGGCGAGGTACCCGCGCAGCGCCTCGTCCAGCCGGATGCCGGCCGTGATGGCGGCGGTCGCGGTCGCGGTGGGCGGCGTCGGGTACAGCCCGAGCGCCCAGTTGACCGCCTCGGTCAGGTACGCGGCGCCGCGGCGGTACGCGTCGGCAAGGTCGTCGCCGACCACCCCGCCGGCGCCGCGCGGCCAGAACAGCACACCCACGACCAGGCTCACCGCACAGCCGATCGCGACGTCCTCGATGCGCAACTCGCCGACCTTCCAGCCGATCGGATTGAGCAGGTTGAACAGTACGACCACGACGACAGTGAACGCGGCCTGGCCGAACGTGAACGGCAGAGCACCCGGTGCGTAGGCCGCGACGGCAACCGCGATCGGCAGCACGACCCACAGCGCGGTCTGGTTATGCCCGCCGATGCCGAGCATCAGCAGGGCGCCGACGACGAAGCCGATTACCGTGCCGCCGAGCGCGCGCAGCGCGGTGGATTCGGTGGTCGCCGCGTTGGTGCGTAGCACCGACATCGTGCCGAGCACCACCCAGAACCCGTGCTGCACTCCGGACAGGTCCGCGACGAGGACGGCGGCGGCCAGCGCGAGCGAGCCGCGCAGGCTGTTAAGCGTCCAGACCGAACGCATGCTGGCATGGCGCACCATCACGCCGATCGCCCCGGACAGCGCGGCCACCCGCCGCTCCGCGGCGTCACTCCCTTCGGGGGGAGCGCCATACCAGCCGCGGCGCCGCTGTGCGATCGTCTCCGGATCGGCGCGGCGGGTGGCGATCAACGTGTCGGCGACGATGCCGCGTACCGTCACGGCGATCGCCTGCTCGTGAAATGCGCGCCGGGCGACCGCGAGCGTGGCATCCTCGGACTGGCCGTCGGCGGTCCGCTGCCGCTCGCAGCCGGCCGCCCGCAGCCGTTCCAGCTCGCCGAGCCGCGGCGTCACGTTCTCGCCGTGCAGCAGCGCGGCGATGTCCGCGAGGACGTTGCCGGTGGCCGCGAGGAGCTCACGGTCGTCAGGGAAGCCGCGATCCTCCGACATCGCGTCCGCGATCAGCGCGCTGTTCCACTCCAGCATCTGCACGACGCTGTACAGGCCCTGGTCGGCTGTCGCCAGGCCGGTGGGCCGGTACGGCGTGCTGGCGAACGTGTTCATCAGCTGTTCCTTGGCGTGCCGCGCCGCCGCGCGCTTGGCCTGCGGGTCCTCGCCGCGAACCAGGGCGCCGAGCAGGTCAGCTTGTGCCCGCGCGGTCGCCGCGGCGGCGGCCCGGAGCCGGCTGCCCGCGGCCGGGGCGGGAATCAGCAGCACGACGGCGGTGCAGACGACGCAGGACAGCCACCAGCCAAGCAGCCGGTCCGGGATCATACCGGCCACCCCGGGAGAGGCGACCGGCAGCACGTAGGTGAGCAGCGCGGCGGTCACCCCGCCCGCGGCGTTCGGCCCGGCCACGCCGGCGAAGAAGATCCCGAACGCCACGGGGATCGTCACGATCGTCGCCAGCGCCGTGTTGCCGTTCACCGCGGTCCCGATGGACAGCGCGATCGATCCGGTGATCGCCAGGCCCAGGTGCGCGATCACCTTGTCCTTGACGGCACCGCCGAAGTTGGCCATCACCAGGTTCGCGAACGAACCGAACGCGGCGAACAGCGCAATCTGAAGGTTGCCGAAGCCCTTGTACGTGATCGCGAACAGCGCCGGCATCACCACCACGGCGCGCAGCGCGCGCAACGCCGCCGGCTTGGACCACTGCGGCCACCACTCCGGCCGCCGGATCGGCGCCGCTGTCGGTGCTTGGGCAGGCGAAGTCGCAACACGTGTCTGGGCCATTTGCCCAGTTTAAAGAACTTCCCCGCCCCAGGCACCCCACCCCCGGCGGTGTGGACACGCCCCGCGCGGCGCACGCGAGGCGCGCCGGACCCCGCCCTCCGGCTGGGCTGTCCTCCGTCGCGCGACTGCTGTGACTCTTGGGCTAAAAGACACCCCAGCAATCGGTCTCCGATGTCAATAAAGGGCCCTCCGGTAGAAAAGGCGCCAGATCCGGCGCCTTTTCTACCACGAAGCACTTTTCTAACACCTAAGCCAGCGATCACACCGGACAAAGGGGGCGAAAAAAGGACAACCAAGCGATGACGCCGGGGCGCGGCGGCGGGCGGCCGGCGGGGCGGGCGAGCACCACGCAGGCGGCGGCGGGGCGGGCGAGCACCACGCAGGCGGCGGCGGGGCGGGCGAGCACCACGCAGGCGGCGGCGGGGCGGGCGCGGCGGTGGGCGGGCACGCGGGCGCGGCGGGCTGTCGTTCCTGCTGACGCTCATCGGTTACCTCATCGCCCGGGCGCGCGGCTGGACGCCGGCTGGCCAGTTCCAGCTCAAAAGCTGGGCTTGGCCCGTCGCCATCGCCGGCACCCTCTACCTGGCCCTGATGCTGGTCAACGTCGTCGCGCCGACCGGTCTCGCCAGCCCTCGCGCGCTGTTCAACCTAGACTGGATCACGCTCGTGGTGATGATCGTCGTCGCCATAGCCGGCGTGATCCTGTTCCTGGCCGCTCACCGCGGCAAGGCTATTGACGAACACCTGATCGATACCGACACGCCACGTGCCGCGACGGCCCACGCGGAAGCACCAGGCGCCGCGTCGGAGGCGTGACCGGCCCTGCGCCCGTGGTAATGTGAAACACTGCCTGGCGCATCGCCGGGTCAGGGCGGGATCGTGTCACTAGACACTGGCTGCACCCTCATGCGGCACCCGCCATGAATTGCTAGTCCTAACTCTTAAGGAGCCACGTGCCGCTCGACACCGCCGTCAAGAAGGAGATCCTGGCGGAGTACGCGACCAGTGAGGGTGACACCGGTTCGCCGGAAGTCCAGGTTGCGCTGCTGACCAGGCGTATCAACCACCTGACTGAGCACCTGAAGACGCACACCCACGACCACCACAGCCGCCGAGGGCTGCTGCTGCTGGTCGGTCGGCGTCGCAGGCTCATGAAGTACCTGCAGAAGAAGGACATCGCGCGCTACCGCGCGATCCGGGAGCGGCTCGGCATCCGGCGCTAGACGCCCCGAGCCAGTCCAAACAAAGCAGGACGACAACTGAATAACGAGAACACTGACATCCCGTAGCCCCCGGCCCCGAGCGCCAGGGCCGGTCCTCGGTAGTGGTCCCCGGGTCCCGCAAGCAACGTACAACCCGTGGACTTCGATCGAAGACCGGCCGGCGAACCCCCAGCGGTAGCCAGGCCGAATGCGGCACGGCGGCGGGTGGGTGCGGGATCTACCGCAAGGAGGTCTCACCCGTGGAGGGTGTCCGCAGTGCCGAAGCCGTCATAGACAACGGCGAGTTCGGCGTTCACAAGATCAGGTTCGAGACGGGCAGACTGGCCCGCCAGGCCGCGGGATCCGCGCTGGTGATCCTCGATGACGAGACCGTGGTGCTATCCGCCACCACGGCTTCCAAGCAGCCTAAGTCGGACCTGGATTTCTTCCCGCTCACAGTGGATGTGGAAGAGCGGATGTACGCGGCGGGCCGGATTCCCGGCTCGTTTTTCCGTAGAGAGGGCCGTCCCTCCGAGGACGCGATCCTGACCTGCCGGCTCATCGACCGGCCGCTCCGCCCGAGCTTCGTAAAAGGGCTGCGGAACGAGATCCAGATCGTCGAGACGATCATGGCGCTGCACCCCGAGCATCTGTACGACGTCGTGGCGATCAACGCCGCGTCCATGTCCACCCAGATCGCCGGCCTGCCGTTCTCCGGGCCGATCGGCGGCGTGCGCGTCGCCTTGATCAAGGGCCAGTGGGTGGCGTTCCCGACCCATCCGCAGCTCGCCGAGGCAACCTTCGACATGGTGGTGGCCGGCCGGGTGCTGGAAGACGGCGACGTCGCGATCATGATGGTCGAGGCCGAGTCCACGCCGGGGACGCTCAAGCTGCTGGCCGAGGAAAACACGCAAGCCGTCGCGCCCACCGAGGACACCGTCGCCCAGGGCCTGGATGCCGCCAAGCCCTTCATCAAGGTGCTGTGCGAGGCCCAGCAGCGGCTGGCGCAAGACCAGGCGGCCGCCGAGGGAACCAAGCAGACCGAGTATCCGTTGTTCATCGACTACGAGCAGGACGTCTACGACGCGGTGGCCGCGGAGGTCACCGCCGAGCTCGCGAACGCGCTGACGATCGCCGGCAAGCACGACCGCGAGGCGGAGTCCGACCGGGTGAAGGCGCTGGCCAAGGAGAAGCTGGCCGAGCAGTTCGAGGGCCGCGAGAAGGAAATCTCCGCGGCGTTCCGCAGCCTCACCAAAAAGCTGGTCCGCGAGCGGGTCATTAGCGAGGGCGTCCGCATCGACGGCCGTGGCCTGACCGACATCCGCACGCTGTCCGCCAGCACGCACGTGCTGCCGCGGGTGCACGGGTCCGCGCTGTTCGAGCGCGGCGAGACCCAGATCCTGGGCGTGACGACGCTGAACATGCTGCGTATGGAGCAGATGATCGACACGCTCAACCCGGAGCGCACCAAGCGCTACATGCACAACTACAACTTCCCGCCGTATTCGACCGGCGAGACCGGCCGGGTCGGCAGCCCGAAGCGGCGTGAGATCGGCCACGGCGCCCTCGCTGAGCGCGCCCTGATCCCGGTGCTGCCCACCCGGGAAGAGTTCCCGTACGCGATCCGTCAGGTCTCCGAGGCGATCGGCTCCAACGGCTCCACCTCCATGGGCAGCGTCTGCGCCTCCACGATGGCGCTGCTTGACGCCGGCGTCCCGCTGAAGGACATGGTCTCCGGCATCGCCATGGGCCTGATCCACGAAGGCGGCCAGTACGTCACGCTGACCGACATCCTCGGCGCCGAGGACGCGTTCGGCGACATGGACTTCAAGGTGGCGGGCACCGAGCAGGTCATCACCGCGCTCCAGCTCGACACCAAGCTCGACGGCATCCCGGCGAGCGTGCTCGCCGCCGCCCTGAAGCAGGCCCGTGCCGCCCGGATGAGCATTCTCGACGTGATGAAACAAGCGATCACCGCGCCGGGCGAGATGTCCCCGAACGCGCCGCGGATCATCACGATCAAGGTCCCGGTCGACAAGATCGGCGAGGTCATCGGCCCGAAGGGCAAGATGATCAACTCGATCCAGGACGACACCGGCGCCGAGATCACCATCGAGGACGACGGCACGATCTACGTCGGCGCGACCGACGGCCCGTCCGCGGAGGCGGCCCGGGCCGCGATCAACGCGATCGCGAACCCGCACATGCCCGAGGTGGGCGAGCGCTTCCTCGGCACGGTCGTCAAGACCACGACGTTCGGCGCGTTCGTCAGCCTGCTGCCCGGCAAGGACGGCCTGCTGCACATCACGCAGATCCGCAAGCTGCACGGCGGCAAGCGGATCGAGAACATCGACGACGTGATGCACATCGGCGACAAGGTCCAGGTCGAGATCCGCGAGGTGGACGACCGCGGCAAGCTCAGCCTGGTGCCCGTCGAGGTGCTGGAGCGCGAGGCGGCCGGCGAGGACCTGTCCGGCGGAGTGCCGGACGGCCCGCGCGAGTCCCGCGGCGACCGTGGCCCGCGCGACCGTGAGCGCAGCGACCGAGGCGAGCGCGGCGACAGGAGCGGCGACGGCGACGGTCATCGCCGGACCCGGCACCGTTCTCGCGGGCACAACGAGTAAATGGCGGCCGACACGGTCGACGTCCGCCGGACGGTACTCCCTGGCGGCCTCCGGGTCGTCACGGAGTTCCTTCCGGCGGTGCGCTCGGTAGCGCTGGGCATCTGGGTGGGCGTCGGTTCGCGCGACGAGGACCTGCCGCACGCGGGCGCGACCCACTATCTGGAGCACCTGCTGTTCAAGGGGACGAGCAGGCGCACCGCGCTGGAGATCTCCGCGGAGATGGACGCGGTCGGCGGTGAGATGAACGCGTTCACCGCCAAGGAGTACACGTGCTACTACGCGCGCGTGCTCGACGCGGACCTGCCGCTCGCGGTGAACATCCTCTCGGACATGGTGACCAGTTCCCTGATCACGCCGAAGGACGTCGACGCGGAGCGCAACGTCGTCCTCGAAGAGATCGCCATGAACGAGGACGATCCCGCCGATACCGTCCACGAGGCGTTCAGCGCCCGGCTGTTCGGCGACACGCCGCTGGGCCGGCCGATCCTGGGTACCGTGGACTCGATCAACAAGATCACCCGCGAGCAGATCTTCGAGCACTACCGGGACCGGTACACCCCGCCGCACCTGGTGGTGTCGGCCGCCGGGAATCTGGACCACGACACGGTCACCGAGCTGGTCCGCGCCGCGTTCGGCGACGCCCTGACCGGACCGGGAACCGCCGCCGATCCGGCCCCGCCGCGGCTCAACGACGGCGCCGCCGTGCTCGGTGAGCGGGCGGGCACCGGCGTCCAGCTGGTGTCGCGCGGCATCGAGCAGGCCAACCTGGTGCTCGGCTGCGAAGCGCTGGCCAGGACCGACGACCGCCGGTTCGCGCTTGGCGTGCTGAACGCCGCGTTCGGCGGCGGCATGTCGTCGCGGCTGTTCCAGGAGGTCCGCGAGAAGCGCGGCCTGGCGTACTCGGTGTACAGCTTCTCCGCGCAGCACGCCGACACCGGCATGTGGGGAATCTACGTGGGCTGTCTGCCGTCCAAGGCGGACGAGGTGCTCGCGATCTGCAACGAGGAGCTGGCCAGGGTGGTCGACGGGGGCCTGACCGACGCCGAGCTCGCCCGCGGCAAGGGCCAGGTGCGCGGTTCGATCGTGCTCGGCCTCGAGGACCCGTCCTCGCGGATGAGCCGGCTGGGCAAGTCCGAGCTGGTCTACCCGCGCCTCGAGCCGGTCGACGACGTGCTCAGCGCCATCGACGCGGTCACCCACGACGACATTCGCGCCGTGGCCGCCGAGATCTTCACCAAACCCAAGGCGCTGGCTGTCGTCGGTCCGTTCGATGACGACGGTTCGTTCACCGCCGCTCTCCGGGGCTCATAACGACAAACGCGGGACCCCCCGCGACATGCCGATGGTGCCAACGGGCTCAGGTCACCCCGACCCGCTGGCACCGTCGGCACGCGGATCCGCGACCCGTCGGCGCCATCGGCACGGACGTCGCTGCCCGCGATATCCTTGCGCGGTGACGAAGGTAGGCGTGCTCGGGGCACGTGGACGAATGGGGCGTGCCGCGTGCGCCGCGATAACGGATGCTCCTGACCTGGAGGTTTCCGCCGAGGTCGATCAGGGCGACGACATCGGAGCGCTGATCGGCTGCGACGTGGTGCTCGACTTCACCCATCCGGGCGCGGTGATGGGCAACCTGCGCTGGTGCGTCCAGCAGGGGCTCGACGTCGTCGTCGGCACCTCGGGTTTCGGCGACGAGCGGCTGGCCGAGGTGCGCGGCTGGCTGGCAGCCGCGAACGTCCGAGTGCTGGTCGTGCCGAACTTCTCCATCGGGGCGATCCTGATGATGCGGTTCGCCGCCGAGGCGGCCAGGTTCTTCGAGTCCGCCGAGGTCATCGAACTGCACCACGCCGCGAAGATGGACGCCCCGTCCGGCACGGCGTTGCGTACGGCGAACATGATCGGGGCCGCCCGCGCCGAGGCCGGCCTCGGCCCGCCGCCGGACGCCACGGCGAGCGAGGTCCCGGGCGCCAGAGGCGCCGAAGTGGACACTGTCCGCGTGCACAGCGTGCGGGTGGCGGGGCTCGTCGCGCACCAGGAGGTGCTGTTCGGCGGGCACGGCGAGACGCTCACGATCCGGCACGACTCGCTGGACCGCGCGTCGTTCATGCCCGGGGTGCTGCTCGGCCTGCGCGGAGTGAGCACGCTCCCGCCAGGGCTTACCGTCGGACTGGACGCACTGCTCAGTCACAAGTAGCACGTACGTTATGCAGTATGTGCCGTTCAATAAAGACCTTGCGCCCGCCTTATGCCGAGGCGGTCACCGACACCGACATCCGCGCCGCGGCCCTCCAGTACGTGCGGAAGATCAGCGGATTCCGTACCCCGGCCGGGCATAACGCGGAGGCGTTCGAGCGGGCCGTGACCGAGGTCGCGGCGGCCACCGCGGTGCTGCTTGACCAGCTTGAGGTGCGTTCGGCCCGGCATTAGGCGGGGTAATGATCGCATCATGCGGCTGATCCTGAACGTCATCTGGCTCGTGCTCTGTGGCTGGTGGATGGCCATTTTGTACGCCCTGGCCGGGCTTATCTGCTTCATCCTGATCATCACGATTCCGTTCGGGATCGCGGCGTGGCGGATCGCCGGGTACGTGCTCTGGCCGTTCGGGCGGACGATCGAGATACGGCGTGACTTCGGCGCGGGCGCGCTGATCGGCAACGTCTTGTGGATCATCCTGATCGGATGGTGGCTGGCGATCGGGCATCTGACCAGCGGGATCATGCTGTGCCTGACGATCATCGGCATCCCGCTGGGGCTGGCCAGCTTCAAGCTGATCCCGATCTCGCTGGTGCCGCTGGGCGTCGAGATCGTGCCGACCGGGCAGCAGTATCCCGGCTACATGGTCCGGAGCTTAACGCAGGTCGTGCTCGCAGCGCCGCCGTGACGCGGGCGCTGATCACCGGCGGGAGGTAGTCCGCGAACTCCGCGGGAGAGACGAAGCGGTACTCGTCGAGCTCTTCTTCCTGGAGGGTGATCGGCTCGGTGCCGTCGAGCGTGCCGCCGTCGTAGATCCAGTGCACGATCGGGCGGGGGCGGTCGCCCTCCGGGGCCACCCAGTCCACCGTGAGCAGCGTTTCCGGCTCGATGACCAGGCCGATTTCCTCGGCTACCTCGCGAGCGCAGCCCTGGTGGGGCGGCTCGGCGTGCTCCAGGATGCCGCCGGGGAGCGACCAGTGGTCCCGGTAGTTCGGCTTGACGAGCAGGACGCGGCCGGCCGGGTCGGTGAACAGCGCGGCGGCCGCGCCGTACAGGGTGGGGAGGCGGGCGTAGAACGTCTCGGCATCGGTGAACATCGTCATAGGTGGAGCTTGTAGCCGGCGTGGGAGTGAACGAAGCCCAGTCGTTCGTAGAAGCGGTGCGCCTCGGTGCGGGAGGCGTCAGAGGTCAGCTGGACCAGGAACGCGCCGCGCTCGCGGGCCGTCTCGACGGCCCACTTCATCAGCTCGGTGCCGAGGCCGGTGCCGCGCATGCCGGAGTGGATGCGCACCGACTCGATCTGCGCGCGGGTGGCGCCGTGGCGGCCTAGACCCTGGAGGAACATGAGCTGGAGCGTGCCGGCGGGCTTGCCGTCGGCGGTCTCCGCGTAGACCAGGAGCGTGTCCGGGTTGGCGGCGATGCTCTCGAAAGCGGCCAGGTAGGGTGCGATGTCGTGCGGCGTCTCGCGTCGCGCGCCGAGCGTGTCGTCGGCGAGCATGGCGACGATAGCGGGGACGTCTTCGGCTGTGGCGGGGCGGATTACCAGGCGCTCTGTCTGATAGCTCACCCCGCCGAGACTACTTGGTTGCCTATTTGCTGGGGCCGCTGCCCTGGTTGACGTGAGCACCGTACGGCACGAACACCTGGGTCACGGACAGGCCGAGGGTCTTGGCCATGTCATCGTGCAGGCTCGGGGCGGCGGCCGCCGCGGAGCCCGCGACCACGGTGGAGTCCGGCTTGGCGCCCGCGCTTGCCGAGATGATCGTGACACGTTCGCAGCCGCTCGCCGCGAACACGTAACTGGCCAGCGCCCGGCTGCCGTCGTAGAACGTGCCGCCGTAAGAGAGCCCGACCTCCATCGGGCAGTGCAGCATCGCGTTGCTGGTGTCTTTGTGGCTGAGCACCTGGCAGAAGTCGCGGAACAGGGCACGCACCGTCGTCGGGTTGGTGTCGGTCTTCTCCAGGGAGGCCGCCCGGATGGGCTCGACCAGGTGCATCGCGCGGATCGTGGTGACCTTCGTCGCGTCGTTCACGCTCGCGCAGCCGGTCGCCGTCGAACCGGTCGCCGTCGAACCATTGGCGGCGGTCGCCCCGTTGGCCACATAGGTACCGCAGCCGGCCAGGGCGGCGAGGCTTGCGGCGATCGCCGCCGTGGCGAGGCCGCGTGCTGTGCGGGGTAGCGTCATGTGCATTGGACGCGGGTGGGCCGGGATCAGTTCCATGGCGGAATCCTGGCATGTCAGTGCCCCGCTGGAGTGGAATTGGCCGGCGTGGCGGGGGTTGCCGGGCTTGCGCATAGCGAGCCCGATGGACCCGGTGACCCCGAGCCGCACACGCTGGACGGGTTCGACGGGTTCGACGGGTTCGATGGGCTCGTCGGGTTCGATGGGCTCGACGGGTTCGATGGGCTCGACGGGGGCGCGGTCGGGGACAGGTCGGGCACCGGACCGTCCTGTGGCGTCGTGTCGGCGGCCAGGTGCCGCTGGATCTGGGCGTCGGTCGCGCCCAGGCCGCCGATCGTGATGTCGTCCCATGCCTGGAGCTGTCCGGTGGCGCGGTCGAAGTACATCACCGACGCCTCGATTGGCGTAGGCGGATTCGTCTGCAGCGCGCGGAGCCCGGCGCCGCCGGTGGAGCCCTGGATGAACAGCCGGGTTCCGCTGGACAGCATCCAGGTGACCCTCCGGTGCAGATGGCCGGCCAGGATGAGTTTCGCCGCGCCGGCGAGCGGGGTCGCGGCAACGGGGTCGTGCACCACCGCGATGTCCGGCTCTGCCTCGAGGTCGAGCGCCGCGGTGGCCAGCTGCTGGCCGGCCTGGTAGACCGCCTGCTCGCCAGCGACCTCGACGGCCTGGTCGGGGGTGAACCGCGGATCGCCGTCGCCGATGATCGTGAGCCCGTCCACGGTCACCTCGTGGCCGGTGAGCAGGATCGCGTTGCGTTCCTTGGCGACGGCCGTCTGCGTTTGCGCCGAGTCGTGGTTCCCGCGGATGTAGACGTACGGGACCTTGAACTTGCCGATCTCGCTGGCGAGGGCGTTCTCCGCCTGGCTGCCGTGATCGGTGAGGTCACCGGAATCGACGATGAAGCTGATGCCGAACTGCTGGACGATCGAGTGCATGACGTTCCACGCCGCCGGATTGTCGTGGATGTCGGAGACGTCGAGCACCCGGACCGTGTCCGGATCCGGCTGGTAGACCGGGAGGTCAGCCGTCGTGTCGTAGAGACGGGTCACGTTCGTCACCAGCTCGGCCAGTTCGGTGCGGTACAGGCCGAACCTGGTGACCAGCTGCTGTGCCGTGCCGACCAGTGTCGGGGCTTCGGTCAGCAGGCCGGTGTAGCGCGGTTCCAGCACCGACTTGGGATTCCAGCTCAGCGCCGCGACCAGGCCGGACGCCGCGAGGACCATGGTGGCGGCCGCGCCGGCCGCCAGAGTCGCCTTGATCCGTCGGAACGCGATCAGGCCGAGAGCCAGGCTGCCTATGAGGGCGCCCGCGATGGCCCTGATGGCCGCTTCGATCACGCCGCGCCTGACCTGCGACGCCGCCGCCTCCGGCAGATTGTCGAAGCTGGTCGGATCGGCCACCAGCTTCTTCACGTCGGGCTCGTTGAGCTGCCGGACGTCGACGTTGAGCCGCAGCGGGCCGCTGTGGGTGTTCATCTGCAGTGAGCCGAGCGGCGGGACGTTCACCAGGGTCTGGCCGGCCAGCGACGGCCGCAGCGACATCAGCGTCTGAACCGGGCCGATCTGGACGCTCGCGCCGCCGGCCAGCAGCATGCCCAGCCAGCCGCCGGCGATGCCGATCAAGGCGATGGACGCCAGGCGAGCCAGGCGCCGGGCGACGACGCGCTGCTTGGCTGCCTCATCGGTATCTGCGCTTTGTCCTGTGTTTTGTCCTGGCTCCGCTTCTCCAGTTACGGAAGTGTCGGGCTGTTCGGGTTCGGGTTCGGGTTCCTCCGGTGACTCCATCGTTGTCCAGCGTTCCCGCCATCTCGCGCACAACACCCCATACTGGGCAGTGTTCGCACGACGCGATCGTGTGCGAAAGGTGCGGCTACCCGTAGGCATTCCCGAACAGCGTGTGCCCGCGGCGCATCCCGCTACCCGGCCGGCGGCCCCCGGACCGAGCGCGCCCCCGGACCGGGCTGGTATCGCGGCAGCCGGACCGGGCTGGTATCGCGGCAGCCCACCGGGCTGGTATCGCGGCAGCCGGACCGGGCTGGTATCGCGGCAGCCCACCGGGCTGGTATCGCGGCAGCCCACCGCCCATATCAGGATATTTGAGCTTATTTCGGGCGAGCCGACGGACGGCCCGGATCTTTGTGGGTATTTACCCCACCAAATCGGACCCTGCTGGCGAACTGCGCGCGCATGGCCGTGCCGGCCGTCCGTCCGCCGTCCGCCCGCCGTCCGCCGCGGCCTGGCAGCCGGCGCGCCGTCTGTGTCTGGAGTGCCGTATGCGGCTGCCGGGATACGGGCGCACCGGCACGCCCGTCAACGACGTGGAAGATTACCTCCTCGTGGTGGATTGACCCTCGTACACAACGGGCCGGCTACCACGAAGCGGGAAACTGCCACGTTATCGCGAGCCCAGCGAGCCGAT
>Ga0070714_100002324_pt1 | contig 13975 bp, 12 predicted proteins | sample LARL83metaG_FD_65450 | JGI IMG/M metagenome (GOLD analysis project Ga0070714, IMG submission 65450) | Corn, switchgrass and miscanthus rhizosphere microbial communities from Kellogg Biological Station, Michigan, USA - LAR L8-3 metaG | ecosystem: Host-associated > Plants > Roots > Rhizosphere ...
AGAGGCCAAGGGCAAGGTGCGTGAAGTGGCGGGGAAGGTCCAGGCCAGTGCTGGCGAGGCAGCGAGCCGTGCGCAGGAAAGCGCTGGCGAGGCGTTGGACAGCGCGCGCAGTTTCGCCGCGAGCCGCCCGATTGGCGCGATGCTGGGCGCCGCCGGCGTCGGCTTCCTGCTCGGCGCGTTGTTCGCCCGCCGCGACTGAAGGCAACCGGCTCAAGCCCCGCCTGGGCAACTCGTACGTGACCTCGCGGCTGTAGTCCCATCCTTAGAGCCACCACCATCAGCGGCACGCGGCCGCGCCGTTGATCGGCTCTTCAGTGCAAGGCCTTGATCGGCCCAAGATCCAGTGCGATGCCAACTGGTGCCGAACGCTGCCGGGTGGTGAATGACGAGCACAGCCGGCGGACCAGGCGAGCGGCGGTCCCCGGCGACCAGCGACTGTGTTCGGTGATCGCTCGGCGTCGGCGGGCGGCCTCGTCCGGCGTCCACGCCGCTCGATGATACAGCGGCGGCCAGCCGCGTTTGCTGCCGGCGCACTGCATCATGCAGCGCGGCCAACCGTTGCAGTAGCATGCGCGAGGACGCGGCTGCACGGGGCGCCGCGAAGGAGAACGGCATGGAAGGGAACCATTCGGCGGGCAAGGGGTACGCCGGGGACGATTCGCCCGAGCTTGTTTTTCAGCTCACGATCGCCGCAAACCAGATCGCCGGCACGGACACCAGCTCCAATGCCTACGAAGTGCGCAACGCGCACCTGATCGATGAACGCAAGAAACGCGTCCGCTACAAGAACGGCGTGACGCTGCCGTGTTCCGCGCAGAAGCTGCTGGCCGATGCCGAGCGCAAAGTCAGGCATTCGCGGACCCTGGCACGCAACATCAAGAACGGTACCGGGGTCATGAAACCGGCTCAGGCCGATGCCCATCACATCGTGGCGCAATCGGACCGTCGCGCGAGCGGCTCGCGGGACCGGTTGTTCCGCTGGGGCATCGGCATCAACGACGTCGACAACGGCGTCTACCTGCCCAAGCGCGCCGGCGCGATGCCCGCTTCCCCGAACGCCACGGCGCACGAAGGTATCCATACCGCACGCTATCACCTTGCAGTTTTCGCACGGCTGCTGTCGGTCGATGACGACCAGGCGGCCCCGGCGCGTGCCGAACTGCGGGACATGCGCGACGACATGATCGCTGGCGTCTTTCCCTATTGAACTGGAGCGGCTTGTGAACATCTGGGAATGGCGAAACGGCCTGATCAACGAGACGGCGACCCTGGTCTACGCCAACGAAAACGACATGCGCTCGGGCATGTTCGACGCGCAGGGTACCGCCCTGGCATGGACGCATCGGCCCGCGCTCGATGTATTCGTGGAGCCTCGCCGCAAGAAACCGAAACCGCGTGCGGATATCAGCACGTTGCGTCCGGGTGCGCTGGTGCTCAATGAGAAAGCGCGTGCAGTACTGGGAGATTTCCTGTCGCGTTTCGGCCAGTTGCTGGCGCTCGATTGCGACGGCGCAACCGAATACTTTTACAACGTCACCACCCTGATCGACTGCATCGATCTGGAGCGCTCGGTGAAGCGCTCCAGCGGTTCGATCGCACGCGAAGCTTTCGTCGAGCAGACGCTGCCGCGCGAGCCCACCGTGTTCAAGGACCCGCTGACCGCCCGCACGCGCATCTACGTCAACGACGCGGGCCGCGACATCCTGCAGGCGTTGATCGATGCCGCGGCATTGACCGGCTCGGAGTTCGTGGTGCCGGGTACGCCGTGATATCCGCATAACGGCTGTCCCGGACCTTTGCCGACCCTGCCTAGGATTCTGCCGGCGGCTCGCGATACTTCACGTGATCGATGAACGCCCGCAGCTTCGGCGTCATCTGGCGGCGGCCGGGATGGTAGAGAAACATGCCCGGCGTCATCGGCGCGAATCGCTCCAGCACCTGCACGAGTTTTTCCGTTCTCAGCAGTGCGGCGGCGATCGGCTCGGGTAGCTGCGCAAGGCCTACGCCTTCGACGGCCGCTCCCAGCATGGTCGGAAAGTCATTGGCGATGAACGGGCCGGACACGGCCACCTCGATCGGGCGGCCATCGTCGTCGAACGACCAGGGTGCGAGTGCACCGCTGGATCGCCGCAACCGCAGGCACGCGTGCTGGCTCAGATCGTCCGGGTGTTCGGGTGGGGCAGCGCAGGCAAGGTAGGCCGGGCTACCGGCGACAATGAAGCGGAACGGCGGCGTCAGCCGGACGGCCACCATGTCGGCTTCGATGAACTGGCCAAAGCGGATGCCGGCGTCGAACCCCTCGTTCGCGAGGTCGACCAGCTTCTCGTTGGTGGCGATCTCCACCTCGATTTCGGGATAGCTGCGGCAGAACGAAGCGATCAACGGCTCCAGCAGAACCGGCATGACCGCGCGAGGCACCGAAAGGCGCAGGCGTCCCGCCGGCCGTTGCCCGAGATCGCGCGCCACCTCGCCGGCGGCAACGAGCTCCTCGAAGGCGGGTTTGGCGCGCGCAAGGAATCGTTCACCGGCCTCGGTCAGGCCCACGCTGCGCGTCGTGCGCATGAAGAGCGCGGCGCCGACGCGTTCCTCGAGTACGCGTATCGCCTGGCTGATCGCCGACGGGGTCACCCCGAGTTCCGTCGCTGCCTTGCGAAAGCTGAGGTGCCGGGCCACGCCAAGGAAGGCCTCCACGCCGTCCAGCGCACCTTGTCTGACTGTGAAGTTTTTCTTCATGGGGCGGCCACGTTATCGCGGATAGTCGCTCGCAGAAAGCGATGCAAACATGATCCGCGGATCAGGATCGACGCCGTGTCGGTGCCCTGGGTCCCGCAGGAGATCACATGTCGCCGCAACTCATCTTTCAACTGCATCTCGTCCTGGGCTACGTCGCGTGGCTACTGTGCTTCAACGTGTACATCTGGCCCTGGCTCAAGTCGGTGGACCGGTTCGAAGCGCAACGCGTCATCGCCACGCTGCACAGCTTTCGCTTCTTCGGGCTCGCCTTCATCGTTCCGGGCGTCGTCGGCCCGCATCTGCCGACCAGCTTTGCCGGATTCGCCGCGTACGGCGACTTCGCCACCGGCGTACTGGCCCTGCTGGCGCTGCTCGCGGCACGGAGGCGCCCGGTCTTCTGGGCAGGCGTCGTCGCCTTCAACCTGGTCGGGTCGATCGACCTCATCCTCGACTATTACCACGCGGTCCGTGCCGACCTTCCTGCCGTGGCGGGGCAGCTGGGTGCCGTCTACGCCATCCCGATCATCTACGTGCCCCTGCTGATGATCACGCATGTCGCCGCGTTCTATCTTCTGGCCCATCCGTCCGCAGAGCCGCAGGGCAGGGCGAGCCTGCCGCTGCAGCAACGTCCGGGTGCCTGATATCCGGCGGGAAAATGGCGGCTGTCGAGGACTGGCGGTGGCCCCGTTCCCGGAGAACGTCCTGTACGGCCGCGCGATCGGCACGACAAACCCGGCCATCGCAGCTCGCTGAGCCGACCGGCAACATGCGGACCGCGGCGCCCGACGTGCCGATGGCCGCGCGCAAGCCAAAAACCTCCGGCCGCAAGGTTCCGAACCTTGCGCGCAACGTCCGATACCCTCGCGCGCAAGGCTTTTTGGCTTGCGCGCAACCCGCGAGCCTTGCGCGTAAGGCTGCGAACCGCGCACCGCAAGGCTTGCCACCCTTGCGGCCGAGCCTGAAAGCCTTGCGCGCAAGCCGCAGAGCCTTGCCGTCCAGCCTTCTCGTCCTGCGCCCGGAGTCTTCGGCGCTGCCACCGGCTCGCTGCGAGCCGGTGTCGGCACGAAATGGGTGAGCGTCGGTACTGGGCCCGTCGCGCCTCTCGTCCGCCGTGTCGTCCGTCAGGTGGAACCATCGACCCCGGCGCCGCGCTTTCCATCGCGCTATGCTCGCTGGACATATTCCGGGGGGAATGGATGACCATGCAGCGCTGGCTGATCGCCGCCGCCGTGACCTGCATCGCTGCTACAGGCTGTAGCGAAGCGCCAGAGGGGAACACGGCACAAACCGCACGCCAGCCACAGCAGGCCGGCCCGACCAATCCACTCGTCACCGCCGGCCATCTCGCCGGCGTCGAGGCCGCGAGCCTGACCGGCGATCAGCGCGCGATGCGTGGCCACGTCGAAGCGATGCACAAGGACATGATGCGTTCCATGCATCTCGCCGATTCCTCGCGCCCGATCGACCACGAAGCCGCCCGCGCCGCCGTGCGTCCCTTGCAAGGCGTGAGTTCCAGCGTGTGGATCGACCGCAGCAATCTGCTCGTGATGGTGGGCGGCAGCCAGTACCGCAGCATGGACACCATCGACCGCATCTGCCTCGCACTGGAACCGCTGGGCGACACGCTGGGCGTGGTGGTCAACCTGCAGGACGTGACGGCGACGACGTCGGAAGGAGCGGATACGTTGGCGCGGAATTGTCAGTTGGGGGCAGGGGAGCGGGCGATGTTGCAGCAGAGGCGGCGGGTGGATGTGTTGGACCCGGAGATTAGGCGGGTGTTTCGGGCGCAGCAGCGCGGGAATAAGTTGCTTTGACCTGGATGTTCACGCCGAGGAATGGAAAGCGAACCACGCGGTGATGTCGGCAAAGACGCAAGGAGCTGGAGCTGAAATGAAGATTCAATCTGTTCGCATCAAGAACTTCCGCACGTTGAAAGACGTGACAATTCCCTTCGATCTCGTCACGACGTTCATCGGACCGAACGGCGCCGGCAAGTCTACGGTGCTTCGTGCGCTCGACTGGTATTTCAACGGCAAGCCAGGGTCGCTGACGGAAAAGGACTGCTCCTTTGGGGTGACTGGCGAAGACATCGAAGTTCAGGTCACATTCGCTGACCTCACCGAAAAGGATCGGAATGAGCTAGGCAAATACGCTCCCGAAGGGGTGACGACCTTCACCGCGTGGAAGCGTCGCGGCCCCGACGGGAGTGAAAGCCTATCTGCGAATTCGAAGAGTTTCGCACCGTTCAGTGTCATCCGCGGAAAGGGGTCGGCTGCCGATAAGAAGGCCGCATACAACGATCTGCGGACGGCAGATGCGTCGCTTGGCCTTCCAGCTTGGAGCAATGTCGAAGCCGCCAGCCAAGCTATGACGGCCTGGGAAGCGGCTCATACCGAGCAGCTCGTCGAAGCGCCCGAGTCGCTGCAGACCAACTTCTTCGGTTTCAACAGCGGCGGCAAGATGAGCGGACTTTTCGACTTCGTCATGGTCACAGCTGACCTTCGTGCAAGCGAGGAGTCGATCGATGGGAGGTCGAGCATCATCGGTCGAATCCTCGAGCGTTCGGTCGATCGGGCTGCTGCGGATGAAGCGATCGCGCAGATCGTCGAGGAGTCGCGCGCGAAGCAGCAGAAGGTTTACGAAGAGAAGTTTAAGGCGCAGCTCGATGCAATGACGACGCAGCTCAACGAGGTCGTCACCTCATACTCGCCGGGACGTGCTGTCACGGTTTTCCCTGCTGAAGTGGAACTCAAAGCTCCTCGCACCACGTTCGACGTGACCGTGCTCGATGGAACAAACGAGACCGCTGTGGAACGACAGGGGCATGGCTTTCAGCGCACGCTTCTGATTTCTGCGCTCCAACTCTTGGCGCAGTCAGGTTCGGCATCGGCAGAAGGTGTCATCTGCCTTGCGATCGAGGAGCCGGAACTCTTTCAACACCCGATCCAGGCTCAAGCGTTCGCAAAGGTGCTCCGATCGCTCGCCGAGGATGCTGGTAAGCGCATCCAAGTGACCTATGCGACCCACAGCCCCTACTTTCTTGAGGCGCGACATTTCAACCAAGTCAGGAGGCTCACGAGGTCGTCTGACAAGACGCCTGTGGTCACGGTCCACTTCGCTACAGTGGCGGACGTAAAGGCCAAACTGAACGGGGTACTGAGCGCCGATACAGTTGATCGCCAGCTCGATGCAATCGTGGCGAATGAGCTTGCCGTGGCACTCTTCGCGCATCGTGCTCTGCTCGTTGAAGGCACGACAGAGGCATCCGTGCTCTGCGGCGTTGGCGACAAGATATCTCTTGGCTCTGTTGAGATTGCGGGCATCTCCATCGTCCCCGTAGGAGGGAAGACATCGATTCCGCTCGCACACGCCATCCTGACGTCAATCGGTATCCCGGTCTATGCGCTCTTTGACGGGGATGGCGGATTTGAAGCACGGGCGAAAGAAAATGGAAAGCAGCAGAAAAAGATCGATGATGAACGTAATAGCCATGTTGCAGCGAATCACTCGGTGTTGAAGTATTTCGGTCGAACTGAAGACGACTTTCCTTCCGCTACCGTTGCCGAAGAGGTCGCGATCTTTGAGGACCACCTGGAAGCGTTCATGTCCGAAAATTGGCCTGAATGGATCACGGCCTGCAACAACGTCGAAGTTGCTGCGGGTATCAGTCTCGCGAAGAATCATTTCGCATACCGAACGGCGACACTTGAGGCTGCGGGAGCGGTGCCTGAAATGCTCACCAAGATCTTGGCAATGGCGGGGGTTAAATAGTCATGGCTGAGATAGTCTGCCCCCATTGCTGTAACTAAAAACATGGCCAGAGTGCTTTCGCCAGAAAAGGGCGCTGCTTCTCGGCGCCGTTCTGAGTTCGCCCTGAAACGAAAATGGACCGGTCTATCCGTGGGCATCACCACGAGATCAGCCAGCTACCCGCACCACTGCCCCTCACACGGCACGCCGTCGCCATCTCCATCCATCTTCGTGCCGGGACACTGTTTGATGAAGTAGGTGGCTTCGGCGCATGAGGTCATCTGCGCGCAGCGGGTGCGACCATCGCACTGGAAGGGTTGCAGGGGTGCCGCGGTGGTGGCCGGGACCGTGTACGGCGTCGGGTCCGGCGTAGCCTGGGCAGCGTGCGATATCGGTTCTGGCGTGGGCCTGACGGGAGGTGATGCGGGCGCCGGCACAGCAGGCGACATCGGCGCCGAGAAGGGCGTGCTGTCGGTGGCGTGATCCGCCGTGAACCGCGAGTAGCCATACCAGCCGATGACGGCGAGCAGCAGCAAACTGGCTACGGCAGTCAGCGGACTTTGCCGGGTGACCGTGGACCTGGGGCGAGGCGTGCGGTGTGTCGTGGCCCGGCCCGGGCGCATGACGCGCACGGCGCGTCTCTTGCCATCGCCGGTCAGGTCGACCTCGTAAGAGACCAGCTCGCCGATGCAGGGACGGATCCCGTCGCGTGGAAAAGCCGAGACGTGCACGAAGAGATCTTCGGTTCCCGTGGTTGGCTCGATGAAGCCGAAGCCCCGCTCGTCATTCCACTTTGTCAGCTTGCCGTGGGTTCGCATGAACGGAGCTTCCAAGTTTTCCTGGGCTGCGGCAAGTCGTTATTCCGCGGGCGTCGCCTTCCCCGATGTCACGGCGGATGTTGACCCGTACGCGCTGCCCGTGGTTCGTGAGGCGCTTGGCCGGATCGGTCCGCTCATGGTCCGGCGCGGTGCTCGTGGCCGGTCTGCCGGCTGCCTAGAGTGACGGCTCCCCAACGATGGAGTCGCCCCATGTCCGATACCCCTGCCTTGCTGGTCATCGATGTGCAGCAGTCATTCCTGCAGGCGCCGTACTGGCGCGAGGACGATGTGCCGGTGTTCCGCGAGAACCTGCTGAAGTTGATCGACGCGGCGGCCGCACGCGGCTGGCCGGTCGTGCGCATCCTGCACGAGGACGGCGACGCGCATTTCACTGCGGCATCGGGGCTGGTGACGCCGATGGCGTGGGTGCCGGCCGCGCACGACGTGGTGTTTCGCAAGCAGGTGCACAACGCGTTTACCGGCACCAGCCTGGAGGCGTGGCTGCGCGAGCGCGGCATCGGGCGGGTGATCGTCAGCGGCATCCGCACCGAGCAGTGCTGCGAGACCACCGCGCGGGTGGCCTCGGATCTCGGCTTTGCGGTGGACTATGTGACCGAGGCGACGCTGACGTTTCCGATGATCCACGCCGGCAGCGGAAGCCACTACGATGCGCAGGACATCAAGCAGCGCACGGAACTGGTTCTGGATGGTCGCTTTGCCCGCATCTGCACCGTCGATGACGTCCTCGCCGATCACTGAGGTGTGTTTCGTGCTGCCGCCGGCGCTGATCCTGCTGGATCTCGCCGGCGCCGCCGATGCGTTCCGTATCGCCGCCTCGATGGGTTTGCCGGTGCGCCTGCGACTGCTGGCGCCGGTCGCGGACGGCGAGGCTGCCACGACGGCACTGGGCGTGGGGCTCGCCGGCATCGAGCCGTTGCCGTCGCAACTGGACGATCACGCCATGATCGTGGTGTGCGGCGCCACCGGCAGCGGCGAGCAGGTGTTGTCCTCGCCCGCCAGCAAGGCCCTGGTCGCGTGGCTGCAGCAGCACGGCGGCCATGGCCGGCGGCTCGCCTGCGTGTGCTCGGGCGCGTTGCTGGCTGCCGCCGCCGGATTGCTGGACGGCCGCCGCTGCACCACGCATCACAGCCTGCTCGACACGCTGCGCGAACTCGCGCCGACGGCCGAGGTGCTGGACAGCCGCGTGTTCGTCGAGGATGGCGAGGTGTACACCAGCGCCGGCATCACCGCCGGCATCGACCTGGCGCTGCATCTCATCGCCGGCCTGGGCTCGTCGCGGCTGGCCGCCGCGGTGGCGCGCGAGATGGCCGTCTACATGCGGCGTGCGTCGGGCGATCCCGCGCTGTCGCCGTGGCTGGAAGGACGCAACCACATGAACACGGCGATCCACCACGTGCAGGATGCGCTGGCCAGGGCGCCGGACCAGGAATGGCCGCTGGCGCGGCTGGCCGACATCGGCCACCTGAGCGTGCGCAGCCTGACGCGGCATTTTCGCGAAGCCAGCGGCATGTCGATCAACACCTATCACGCCCGACTGCGCCTCGCGCTCGCCCGTCAGGCGCTGGCCACCGGGGACAGCGTGGAACGCGCCGCCGAACGCGCCGGGCTGGGTTCGGCACGCCAGCTGCGCCGGCTGTGGTCGACTCATGCGAGCGACAGCCCGGCGTCGGCGCGACGGCGCTGAGGGCGCTTGCGGTTTTCCGCTGGGCCGCCTTGGCCGGAAACAGGAACGGCGCCGTATCGCTACGGCGCCGTTCGTTTTTTGGGTCACGCGATCAGAGCGCTTCGAACACGCCCGCCGCACCCATGCCGGTGCCGATGCACATCGTCACCATGCCGTACTTCTGCTTGCGCCGACGCATGCCATGCACCAGCGTGGCGATGCGCACCGCGCCGGTGGCGCCGAGCGGATGGCCGAGCGCGATGGCGCCGCCGAGCGGGTTGACCTTGCTCGGGTCGAGCTTGAGGTCGCCCATCACGGCCAGCGCCTGGGCGGCGAAGGCTTCGTTGAGTTCGATCCAGTCGAGCTGATCCTGGGTGATGCCGGTCTGCCTGAGTGCCTTGGGAATCGCTTCCTTCGGGCCGATGCCCATCACTTCGGGTTTGACGCCGGCGACGGAGAAGCCGACGAAGCGGGCCAGCGGCTGCAGGTTGTATTCCTTGATGGCCTTTTCGCTGGCCAGCAGGATGGCGCCGGCGCCGTCGGACATCTGGCTGGAGTTGCCGGCGGTGACGGTGCCGCCGAACTGGCCGTTGCGGAACACGGTCTTCAGCTTGGCCAGCACTTCCATCGTGGTGCCGGCACGCGGGCCTTCGTCGGCGGTGATGCGGCGGCTGTCGGTGACGATCTTGCGGGTAGCGAGGTCGGGATAGTGGTCATCCAGCGCGAACGGGCTGATCTCGTCGTCGAACTCGCCGGCAGCCTGGGCGGCGAGGGCGCGGCGATGGCTTTCGACCGAGAACGCGTCCTGCTGTTCGCGGCTGACCTTCCACTGCTTGGCGACGTTCTCGGCGGTGATGCCCATGCCGTAGGCGATGCCGATGTTGTCGTCCTGGAAGATGGCCGGGTTCATCGCGATCTTGTGGCCCATCATGGGCACCATGCTCATGCTCTCGGTACCGCCGGCAAGCATCAGGTCGTCCTCGCCGAGGCGGATGCGGTCGGCGGCCATCGCCACGGCCTGCAGGCCGGACGAGCAGAAGCGGTTGATGGTGACGCCGGGCACGGTGTCGGGCAGGCCGGCCAGCAGCACGCCAATGCGCGCCACGTTCATGCCTTGCTCGGCCTCGGGCATGGCACAGCCGATGATGGCGTCGCCGATGCGGTGCGGGTCGATGCCCGGGTACTGCGCCATCACGCTGCGGATCACGTGGGCGAGCATGTCGTCCGGACGGGTGTTGCGGAACACGCCGCGCGGCGCCTTGCCGACCGGCGTGCGGGTGGCGGCGACGATGTAGGCGTCTTGGATTTGCTTGGACATGGGATTTGCTCCGTGGTGTCGCGCTGTGAGCGGCGACGCGTCTTCAGTTTTTGATCGTCATCCCGGCGAAAGCCGGGATCCGGTGTCGTTGGATCGAAGTCGATGGACCCCGGCTTCCGCTGGGGCGACGGCCTTCAGTTACGCAGCGGCTTGCCCGTGGTCATGGTGTGCGCGATGCGCGCCTGGGTCTTTTCGGTTTTCGCGAGCTCCACGAAATGCCTGCGCTCCAGGGCCAACAGCCACTCCTCGTCGACTGTCGAGCCGCGCTCGATCACACCGCCGCACAGCGTGTCGGCGATGCGCGCGGCGATGTCCACGTCGTGTTCGGAGGCGAAATAGCCGGCCTGCAGATTGGCCAGCGAGGCCTTGAACGTGGCAGTGCCCACATCGCCAGCCACCGGGATCGCGCGCTGGTACAGCGGCGGGCGATAACCACTTTCGGCCAGCGCGTTGGCGACGTGTTTGGCGACGTAGAGCAGCTCGTAGGCGTTGAATACGACCACGTCGCTGTCGCGCAGCAGACCGAGGTTCTTCGCTTCGAAAGCACTGGCCGACACTTTGGCCATCGCGACGGTCTCGAACACCTTCTTCAATTCCTCGAACGGATCGGCGGGGTTGGCTTTCGCCGCGCGCACGGCCAGTTCGTGCAGGCCACCGCCGGCGGGCAGCAGCCCCACGCCCGCCTCGACCAGGCCGATGTAGCTTTCCAGCGCCGCCACCGTCCGCGCCGAGTGCATCTGGAATTCGCAGCCGCCGCCCAGCGCCAGGCCGCGCACGGCGGAAACCACCGGCACCAGCGAGTGCTTGATGCGCATGCTGGTGCGCTGGAAGTTGGCGACCATGTGCTCGAAGTCGTCGAACCTGCCGTCCTTCAGCAGGCCCAGCGCGCCTTTCAGGTCGGCGCCGGCGGAGAACGGCTCGGAGTCCTGCCAGATCACCACCGCCTTCAACTTTTCCTCGGCGACGCCGATGGCGTGCTGGATGCCGTCGAGCACGTGGTCGTTGACCGTGTGCATCTTGGTCTTGAACGAGAGGACGCCGATGCCGTCGTCGCCCAGTGTCCACAGGCGCACGCCCTCGTTCTCCCACACGGTGCTGCCGGTATCGAATTTCTCGCCCAGGATCGGATCGGGGAACAATTGACGCTGGTAGACCGGATGCTGCGAGCGCGGCTTGTCGGCGTTGGCACTGGCGGAATACGAACCGGACTTGCCGTGCACGCCGGTGCGGCCGTCGGTGACCCAGGTCGGAAGCGGCGCCTTGCTCATGGCCTTGCCGGCGGCGATGTCCTCGTTGATCCATCCGGCCACCTGCTGCCAGCCGGCGGCCTGCCAGGTCTCGAACGGGCCGAGTTTCCAGCCGTAGCCCCAGCGGATCGCGAAGTCGACATCGCGCGCGGTGTCGGCGATGTCGGCCAGGTGATAGGCGGTGTAGTGAAACAGGTCGCGGAAAGTAGCCCACAGGAACTGTGCCTGCGGATCAGCCGACGCACGCAGCCTGGCGAACTTCTCGGCAGGATCCTTGATGGCCAGGATCGCGGCTACTTCGTCCGAGGGCTTCTGTTCGGAAGGGCGGTAATCCTGCTTCGCCACGTCCAGCACGACGATGTCCTTGCCGGCTTTCCGGTAGAAGCCGGCGCCGGTCTTCTGGCCCAGCGCGCCCTTTTCGATGAGGCCGCTCAACCACACCGGCGCCTTGAAGTACTCGTGCCACGGATCGTCGGGCAGGGTGTCGGCCATGGTCTTGATGACGTGGGCCATGGTGTCCAGGCCGACCACGTCGGCTGTGCGGTAAGTGGCGCTCTTGGGGCGGCCCACGGCCGGGCCGGTCAGCGCGTCGACGGTGTCGAAGCCGAGCTTGAACTGGTCGGTGTGGTGCATGGTGGCCAGCATCGAGAACACGCCGATGCGGTTGCCGATGAAGTTGGGCGTATCACGGGCGATCACCACGCCTTTGCCGACGGTGGTGACGAGAAAGGCCTCGAGGCCGTCCAGCACGTTCCTGTCGGTGAGCCGGGTCGGAATCAGCTCGACCAGGTGCATGTAGCGCGGCGGGTTGAAGAAGTGCACACCGCTGAAGCGGTGGCGCATTTCCTCCGGAAGCGCCTCGGCCAGGGTGTTGATCGACAGGCCGGAGGTGTTCGAGGCGATGATCGCGGTCTTCGACAGGTGGCCGGCGATCTTCTTGTAGAGATCCAGCTTCCAGTCCATCCGCTCGGCGATCGCCTCGATCACCAGGTCCACATCCTTCAGATGGTCGAGGTCGTCGTCGTAATTGGCCGGGATGATCGCGGCGGCGAGGTTCTTGTCGGCCAGCGGAGCAGGCGACAGCTTGGCCAGGTTGGCGATGGCCTTGAGCGCGATGCCGCTCTTCGGGCCTTCCTTCGCGGGCAGGTCGAACAGCACGGTCTCGACGCCGGCATTGGTCAGGTGCGCGGCGATCTGCGCACCCATGACGCCGGCGCCCAGCACGGCGGCCTTGCGGATGCGCAGTGCGGGGCTGGTTGGCGATGCAACGGTCATTGGCTTCTCCAGGGAAAACGGGGGATGGACGGTCGAGCCGGGCTCAGGGGTGACTCAGGCCGGCTGCGGCGAAACGGATCAGGTGTTGCGCGGTCTGCTCGCGATGGGCGTGTTCGCTGACGTCGCTTTTGCGCTGGATCATGCCGAAGCCGGACATCGCGTGGGTCAGCGCGCCAGTGACCAGGTCGATACGCCAGTAGAGCTCGGGCTTGCTGAGGTGCGGCAGCAGGCGGGCGAACTCGGCGGTGAACTGGCGCATCACATGGCCGTAGTTGGCGGAAAGAAACTGGCGCAGGGTGTCGTCGTGTTCGGCGAAAGCGCGTGCCAGCACGCGCATGAACAGCGAACCGCTGCCGTCGTGCGAGAGATCCAGCGCAGGGCGGATATAGGCGTCGAGCACGTCTTCCACGGTGGTGTCCGCGGCGCCGGCAACCTTGGACAGGGCAGCCAGTCGGCTGGCGTTCAGCGCGTCGAGCCGGCGGCGAAACACTTGCTCGACCAGCTTGTCCTTGGAGCCGAAATGGTAGTTGACCGCGGCCAGGTTCACGCCGGCGGCGGCGGTCAGCTGGCGCAACGAGGCGCCGTCGAAGCCCCGCTGGGCAAACAATACCTCCGCGGCGGCGAGTATGCGTTCCTTGGTCGAGCCAGAGCTGTTCACTGCGGATTACCCATCAGTCGGACGGCGAGTTCAAACGATCGTTTGAGGATACGCGGAGGGCTCTGCAGCCGTCAAACCATGACTGGTTGCAAAGTGCATGTCATTTGCGTATGAGCTAGAATCTGTCAGACTTTCATGAGCTAAGGCCTCAATCCTCGTCAGGTTTAGCTCATCTGCCGGCCCGGGCCGGACACCATCCTTTCCTTAATCCGTTTTTCCGGAGCACATCCGTATGGCGCTGGAGCGCACCCTTTCCATCATCAAGCCCGATGCCGTCGCCAAGAACGTCATCGGCGAAATCTATGCCCGCTTCGAAAAGGCCGGTCTGAAGATCGTTGCCGCGAAGATGAAGCAGCTGTCTCGCCAGGAAGCCGAAGGCTTCTACGCGGTGCACCGCGAGCGTCCGTTCTTCAAGGCACTGGTCGAATTCATGATCTCCGGTCCGGTGATGATCTCCGCACTGGAAGGCGAGAACGCCGTGCTGGCCCATCG
>Ga0070714_100002325_pt1 | contig 13974 bp, 10 predicted proteins | sample LARL83metaG_FD_65450 | JGI IMG/M metagenome (GOLD analysis project Ga0070714, IMG submission 65450) | Corn, switchgrass and miscanthus rhizosphere microbial communities from Kellogg Biological Station, Michigan, USA - LAR L8-3 metaG | ecosystem: Host-associated > Plants > Roots > Rhizosphere ...
GCAACGATGCTGCGTGGTCGGCTCGGACCGGTGCCGACGACGGGCGCGCCGGAGGCTGTGCTGGCCGCCGGCGCGGAGGCCTGAGGGGCCGGCCCGAGCCGCTCAGCGTGCCAGCGCGGCGTCGAGCAGCTGCGCGAACAGCCCGCCCAGCTCCAGTCCGGCGGCCTGCACCGCCAACGGCACCGTGGAGGTCTCGGTCAGCCCGGGCGCGACGTTCACCTCCAGGAACCAGACGCGCCCCTCCGGGTCGACCATCAGGTCGGAGCGGGACAGGTCCCGCAGCCCGAGTGCCTGGTGCGCGGCGACCGCGACCCGGGCGCACTCGGCGGCCACCTCGTCGGGGAGCTTGGCCGGCACCACGAACTCGGTGCTTCCGGCGGTGTAGCGCGCGGTGTAGTCGTAGACCCCGCCGTCCGGATGGATGGACACGGCGGGCAGCGCCCGGGGGCCCTCCCCGGTGTCCACGACCGGCACCGCGACCTCGGTGCCGGGGATCAGCCGTTCGATCAGGGCGGTGTCGGCGTAGGCGAACGCCGAGACCATGGCGGCGGCCAACGCGTCCGGTTCGCGCACCGCGGTGCAGCCGAGCGCGGAGCCGCCGCGGGTCGGCTTGACGATCAGCGACACCCCGAGCGCGGCGACGACGGCGTCCATCACCGCAGCCGCGCCGAGCTCGCGGAACGCCTCGTGCGGGAGGGCGACGCCGGCGGGCACCACCAGCCCGGCCGCTGCCACCACGGCCTTGGCCGCCGGCTTGTCGAAGGCCCGGCGGCAGGCGTCCGGCCGGGAGCCGACGTAGGGCATGCCCAGCAGCTCGAGGACCTCCCCGATCGCACCGTCCTCGCCGCTCTCGCCGTGCAGCAGCGGCAGCACGCAGGCCGGGGGGTCGTCGCGCAGGGCTGGAACCAGGCTCGCGTCGACGTCCCGCTCCTCCACCTCGGCGCCGACCGCACGCAGCGCCTCGGCCACGCGCCGACCCGAGCGCAGCGAGACGTCGCGCTCGTGCGACAGGCCACCGGCGAGCACCAGGATGCGCCCGTCGGCCGCGAGTTCGGAGAACATGCGCCGCTCCTTCAGCTCAGGTCGGTGTGCGGGGCCTCGTAGCCGCGCGCGGAGGCGGGACCGGCGGGCCCGCCCTCGATGGCGGACCCGAACGTCTGCCGCAGCTCCATCTCCTGCTCGATCACGCCGACCAGTCGCCGGACGCCCTCGCGGATCCGTTCGGGGGTCGGGTAGCAGTAGGACAGCCGCATGCTCTGGGCCCCCGACCCGTCGGCGAAGAACGCCGTACCGGGCACGTAGGCCACCCGCGCCGTGACCGCCCGCGGCAGCATGGCCTTGGCGTCCAGCCCCTCGGGCAGCGTCAGCCAGACGTAGAACCCGCCCTCCGGGACGTTCCAGCGCGCGCCCGCCGGCATCAGGTCGTCCAGCGCGGCGACCATCGCATCGCGCCGCTCCCGGTACATCTCGCGGAACTGCTTGATCTGCCCCAGCCAGTCATGGCTGTCGAGGTAGGCCGAGACCGCCATCTGCGAGAACGACGGCGGGCACAACGTCGCCGACTCCTGGGCGAGCACCAGCTTCTCCCGCACCGCGTGCGGGGCCAGCGCCCAGCCCACCCGGAAGCCGGGGGCGAAGGTCTTGGAGAAGGAGCCGAGGTACACCACGCCGTCGGGGTCCTCGGCGCGCAGCGCCCGGTGCGGATCGCGGTCGAAGCCGAGCAGCCCGTAGGGGTTGTCCTCCACCAGCAGCACGGAGGCCTCGCGGCAGACCCGCAGGATCTGCTGCCGTCGGTCCGGGGACAGCGTGACCCCGGCGGGGTTGTGGAAGTTCGGGATCGTGTAGACGAACTTGACCCGTTGCCCCGCCGCGTGCGCCGCGGTGATGGCCTCGGCCAGCGCCTCGGGCACCAGTCCGTCGGCGTCCATCGCGGCGTGCACCACCTCGCACTGGTAGGCGCGGAACACGCCGAGTGCGCCGACGTACGACGGTGCCTCGCAGATCACCACGTCCCCGGGGTCGCAGAAGATCCTGGTCACCAGGTCCACCGCCTGCTGGGAGCCGACGGTGACCACCACGTCGTCGGGGTGCGCGTCGATGCCCTCCAGGCGCATCACCTCACAGATCTGCTCGCGCAGCCGGGGGTAGCCCTGCCCGGAGCCGTACTGCATCGCGGTGGCCCCGTGCTCGGCGACCAGCTCGCCGATGGCGGCGCCCACCACGTCGAGCGGCAGGCCGGAGATGTTCGGCATCCCACCGGCCAGCGAGACCACCTCCGGCCGGCTGGCCACCGCGAACAGCGCCCGGATCTCCGAGGCGGTCATCCCCTGGGTGCGCGCGGCGTACCGGTCGACATAGGTGTCCAGGCGGGTGCTCCCCCCGGGCCCGGGTCGGCGGTGGCTGTCAGGCATCGGTGCTCCTGTCGCTTGCGCTACTAGGATGAATCATCCGACCCGAACCCTCGAGTATGGGGTTGCGACATGAGATCAACCGGAACGATCGCGGTGGGCCCGGCCTGCTGCGCGTCGGCGCCGAGCCGGGGCTGAGGAATGGCGCGCCGGCTCGCCCACCTGACGCTGGACAACCTCGGCGACCTGCCGGTGGCGTGCCAGTCGTGCGTGTTCTGGGAGCTGGACCCGGTCCGCCGCGAGCGGGCGGTGAACGCCGGGGAGGCGACCCGCGAGAAGGAGTCCTGGGTGTCCCAGGTGCTGCTGGAGTGGGGGTCGTGCGGCCGGATCGCGTACGTCGACGGCGACCCGGCCGGCTACGTGATGTACGCCCCGCCGGCGTTCGTGCCCGGCACCCGGATCTTCCCCACCGCGCCGGCCAGCGAGGACTCGGTGCTGCTGATGACCGCGATGGTGCACCCGGAGTACGCCGACGTCGGCCTGGGCCGGGTGCTGGTCCAGGCGGTTGCCAAGGACCTGCTCAAACGCGGCGGGATCCGGGCCATCGAGGCGTTCGCGGACACCCGGGCGCACCCGGCCGGCTACGGCGGGTGCCTGCTGCCGGCCGACTTCCTGCTCCGGGTCGGCTTCAAGACCCACCGGCAGCACCCTCGGCACCCGCGGTTGCGGCTGGAGCTGAAGTCGGTGCTGACCTGGCGGGAGGAGGTGGAGGCCGCCCTGGAAAGGCTGGTCGGCGGCCTCCGGCCGGTCCGTCCCGCCGCGGAGCACGTGCCACGTCAGCTGGTCGGCCCGCGACGGTCGGTCAGGCGAGAAACTCGCTGAGCTCGTTGAGCAGCGCGGCCTTCGGCTTGGCGCCGACGATCTGCCGGACCACCTCGCCGTCCTTGTAGACGTTGAGGGTGGGGATCCCGGTGACCCGGTACGACGCCGGGGTGACCGGGTTCTCGTCGACGTTCATCTTCACGAACCGGATCTTGTCGCCGTGCTCGTTGTTGATCTCTTCCAGGATCGGGCTGACCTGGCGGCAGGGGCCGCACCACTCCGCCCAGAAGTCCACCAGCACGGGCTTGTCGGACTTGAGGACCTCGGTGTCGAAATCGGTGTCGGTGACGGCTTGCATCTCAGCCACGGGGTGCTCCTTCATGAGGCTCGTTGGTCGTCCTAGGAAACCAGGACGGGGGGACATTTCTTCCTGCCGCCCGAGTTGTCAGGCGGGTGACCGGTCATAGCCGGTGTGGCGCCTGACAGCTCGGTCAGGCACCGGCGATCTGGACCTGCTCGCTGAGCACCTCGGCGGCCACCTCCGGGGAGTGGGTGCTGCCGGCCTGGGCCAGGTCGGCCAGGAACCGCTCGGCGTCCAGGGCCGCGGCGCACCCGGTGCCGGCGGCGGTCACCGCCTGCCGGTACCGGTGGTCGACCAGGTCGCCGCAGGCGAACACGCCGGGCACGTTGGTGCGGGTGGTCGGCTGGTCGACCAGGACGTAACCCTCCTCGTCGAGCCGGACCTGCCCGTGCAGCAGCTCGGAGCGGGGATCGTGGCCGATGGCGATGAACAGCCCGGTCGCGTCGAGCTCGCGCTCCTCCCCGGTCGCGGTGTCCACCAGGGTGAGGCCGGTGAGCCGGTCGTCGCCGTGGACGGCCATCACCGCGGAGTTCCAGGCCACCTCGATCTTGGGGTCGGAGAACAGCCGGTCCTGCATGATCTTGGAGGCGCGCAGCTGGTCGCGCCGGTGCACCAGGGTGACCTTGGAGGCGAACCGCGACAAGAAGGTGGCCTCCTCCACCGCGGAATCGCCACCGCCGACCACGGCGATGTGCTGCTCGCGGAAGAAGAAACCGTCGCAGGTCGCGCACCAGCTCACGCCGTGCCCGGAGAGCCGGTCCTCGTCGGGGAGGCCCAGCTTCCGGTAGCCCGAGCCCATCGCCAGGATCACCGCGCGGGCCCGGTGCTCCTCGCCGACGCTGTCGGTGACCACCTTGACCGCGCCGGTGAGGTCGACGGCAGTGACGTCGTCGGGAATCAGCCTGGCGCCGAACCGTTCGGCCTGCGCGCGCATGTTGTCCATCAGCTCGGGGCCCATGATGCCGTCGCGGAACCCGGGGAAGTTCTCCACCTCGGTGGTGTTCATGAGCGCCCCGCCTGCGGTCACCGATCCCTCGAACACCAACGGGGCGAGGTTGGCTCGCGCGGCGTACAGGCCCGCGGTGTACCCGGCCGGCCCGGAGCCGATGATGATGACGTCGTGGACCTCGGCTGACTCGTGTGCGGTCATGGTCAGCATGCACTCCTGCAGGTAGAGACGGGTGGCCGCTGCTGCGGCGGCCCTGTGCCGGTACAACCGATCCTAGGCGCCCGAGATTCCCCGCCCGGCGCCGCCACTCCTGCTAGGAGCGCACCTGGACCTCGGCGATCTTGCCCTGGTATCCGCCCGGCGCCGGCGGCAACGAGGTCAGCCACACCACGAGGTACTCCGTGGTCACCGGGTGCGCCAGCTTCAGCACCACGTGCGTGCCCGCGTTCTTGGCGGTCGCCACCTTGTCGAGGCCCTTGAGGCTGGTGGGGGCGGTGTCGCTCGAGCCGGCGGAGTAGAGCTCCAGCGAGGTGGGCTGCCCCACCAGGGTGAGGTCGACCCGCGCGACGTGGTGCTGCTGGCCGAGGTCGACGATGAGCCCCACGCCGCTCTTCAGGCCGCCGAGCTTGGGGTTCCCGTAGTAGGTCATCGTCTGCCACGCCGTGGTCGGGTCCCCGTCGACGGCCAGCGGCGCCATCTGTGGGTTCTCCTCCGGCGGGTTCCCCTCCGGGTCGAAGTCCCGCACCCCGACGATCGACAGCACCTGGCCGGGGTGGTTGCTCGACCGTGCGCTCCCGCTGGCCGAGGGCTGCCCGCTCGATGCTCCGCCCGGGCCACCGCGGCCGAGGTTGAACGCGATGACCACCGCGAAGATCAGCAGGAGAGCGCCGACGATCACCGCACCGAGCCGGAGCCAGCCGCGGCCCGCCTTCTGGGCCTCGTCCCAACCGTCGTCGTCGGGGGGCGGCTGGTGGGCGTCCGGCCCCCACACCGGCGGCAGCGACCCGGTGCCCGGTCCACCGGTCGTGGCCGGACCCGGGTCGGCCCGGCGGTGCGCATCCGGGGTGTCCTCCCAAGTGCGCCGGCGCCACCCACCGGGCGGGTCGGGAGCGAACAGCGGCTTGGGCTCCGGCTCCGGGAGCGGCGGCGGAGGCGGAGGAGCAGGGCGGCGCTCGCCATCGCCCTGGCCAAAGCTCTCCGCCGAGGTCAGCCAGCCGACCGTGCCGCCCTCGTCGGAGAAGACCGGTGACCCGGCTTGGGTGGCCTCCGGGTCGTCCGTCGGCGCCGGCTCCTGCTGGGGCGCGGTCGGCTCCTCGACCGGCAGCGCTTGGGCCGTGGGTTCATCGACGGGCGCCACGCGCATGGTCGGCTCCTCGACCGGCGGCACTCGGGCAGTCGGCTCGTCGACGGGCTGCACGCGCGAGCTCGGCTCCTCGGCGGAGCGCTGCACGGGGCCGAGCACCATGGTGTGCTCGTGGTCACCGACATTGGCGGCGCCCGGATCGCCGAGGAAGTCGGCGAGCGCGGCGCACACCTCGTGGGCGGTCTCGATGGGCACCAGGTTCCGGTGCGGTTGGTCGGGGTGCAGCACCTGGTCGCAGATGGCGTCCAGTGGTCGCGGGATGCCGGCGCGCACCTGCCGAGGTCGCAGTGGGTGCCCGTGCTCGCACGGCGCCGGCGGGACGCTGGAGTGCTCGGTGCCCGGCCACTTGCCGACCAGCGCGGCGTACAGCACCGAGGCGAGGTTGGTGACGTCGGCGCGCAGGTCACCGAAGCCTCTGTCGGTCGCGCCCGCCCCGTTGCCCCGGCCGTTCAGCACTCCGTCGACCACGAAACCGATCAGCTTGACCGCACCTGCCTCGGAGACCATGACGTTCTCCGGCACCAGCCGCCCGTGGGCCACCCCGCTGCGGTGCGCGGTGGTGAGCGCGTCGGCGACCTCCTTGACCACCCAGGCGGCGCGCCGCGGGCTCAGCGGGCCGTCGGCGAGCATCCGGTCGAGCGACATCCCCGAGCCCCACTCGTTGACCACGAACGCCGCACCCTGCTCCTGCGCGGCGTCGAGCACCCGCAGGATGTGCCCGTCGGCGACCGTGGCGGAGGCCCGGGCCGCCGCCAGCAGCGCCCCGGACCGGGGGTCGTCGGCGCCGACCACATGCACCGCCACGTTGCGGGCGAGAGTGAGGTCGCTCGCCCGCCAGAACTTCGCCCCGCTGTTCTCGTGCAGCAGGTCCTCGAGGCGGAACCGTCCGGCCAGCACAGTGCCCGGTCCGATCGGCTTCTCGGCCACGTCCCTCCTCACACGATGGCAGTCGATGCCTGGCTCCGCGGTGCCAGTGGGTGCGTGGTGCCGGGCCCGGTGCTGGGCCTGCCCGGCAGTCATACCCTCGGATTCCCGCGCGTAGCGGCCCCGTCCCCCGACGAACCTACATGCTAGATGCTGCGCCGCAACGAGGCCCGGAACCGGCCCCTTGTCTCAGCGACGCAGCAGCCGTCCGGCCACCAGCACCAGCATGTCGTTGACCTCGGCGATCCGGAAGAGCCGGGCCAGCCCCAAGAAGACGGCGAGGTCGACCAGGCCCACGATGGCCAACCGGATCAGCGCCGGCACCCAGCTGGCGCCCGGCGGCCACACCGCGGTGAGCCCGGTCCGGACCAGCCATGCGGCCAGCGCGGCGATTCCGGCTGCGATGAGCACCCGGACCAGGAACCGGACCAGCACGGGGGTCTCCAGCCCGCCGAGCAGCCGGCGCAGCAGGAGGTAGGAGCAGGTCGCGCCGACCAGGTAAGCGCCGGTGAACGCGAGCACCAGCGCGGGTGCGGTGTTCTCCGGGGAGGTCAGGGACGTGAGTACGACGGCCAGCGCGATGTTCGTGGCCGCCACCCCGCACTGCACGAAGAACACCGTCCGGGTGTGCTCGAAGGCGTAGAAGCCGCGCAGCATCAGGTAGTGGGTGGTGAAGAACACCAGTGCGACCGCGAACAGCGACAGCGACGGCGCGAAGAGCCGGTAGTCCGTGGCGGCGGCGCCATGCCCCCACATGACGTGGCTGACCTCCACCGCGACCACCGGGAGCAGCAGCGCGAACGGGATGATCACCACCAACGTGGTGCGCAGCGTCGAGGCCACGGTGCGGGAGACCCCGGTGAGGTCGGCGTCGGCGGCCATCGCCGACAGCCGGGGCAGCACCGCGGTCGCCAGCGAGACGGTGGCGATCGCGTGCGGGACCATGATCACCAGGAAGGTCTGGTCGTAGATCGTGTAGCCGGTGCCCTGTCCGGAACCGCCGCCGCCGCAGGCGGCCTGCGCCGTACCGCTGGACGCCAGCCGCACGACCACGGTGTAGGCGATCTGGTTGACCACCACGAACAGCACCGTCCACACGCCGAGCCGGAGGGTGTGGCCCAGGCCGGCGTCCCGGAAGTCGAAACGCGGCCGGAACCGGAACCCCGCGGCGCGCAGGTACGGCACCAGGATGGCGAACTGCGCGACGATCCCCAGCGTCGAGCCGAGCCCGAGGAGCAGCTCCTGGTGGGTGGAGTACGCCGCGGCGCTGTGCGGAGCCGCCTTGCCGAACACCCCCAGGTAGGTCGCCAGGACCGCCACCGAGATCACGTTGTTCGCGATCGGCGCCCACATCATCGGCCCGAACCGGCCACGGGCGTTGAGCACCTGCCCGACCAGCACGAACATCCCGTAGAAGAACACCTGGGGCAGGCAGTACCGGGCCAGGTCGATCGCGGAGTCGCGCTGCGCGGCCAGCGCGGGGGTGAAGTAGCAGCCGGTCAGGAACAACCGCATCAGCCAGGGCGCCAGCACCACCAGCACGGCGGTGACGCCGGCCAGGAAGGCGCCGGCCAGGGTGATGACCCGGTTCGCGTAGCCGTCGCCGCCGTCCGCGTCGTTCTTCATCGCCCGCACCAGCTGGGGCACCAGCACCGCGTTGAACACCCCGCCGGCCAGCAGGATGTAGAGCATGTTCGGGATGGTGTTCGCGATGTTGAACACGTCGGCGTGCAGGCCGGTGCTGAGCGCCGCCACCAAGAGGGCGCTGCGCGCGAAGCCGCTGGCCCGGGACACCACGGTCCCGGCGGCCATCACCGCGCTCGAGCCGAGGATGCTCGGCGATCGGGTGGTGGTCACGAGGGGACCCGGGTCCGGGCTCCGGGACCGTTGCGGCGCCGCACCCGTCGTACGATCCGGGACGCGCTGGCCAGCAGCAGCACCCCGGCACCGACGCCCATGATGATCCAGATCACCAGCCCCACCTGGCTGCTGCGCACGCTGAACCGGATGCCGGAGGACACCGGCACGCCCCGACCGTTCACGGGCAGCAGCGTCACCGAGTGCACGCCGATGTCACTGGCGGAGGCGTGCAGCCGCACCGAAGCCCGCTGCCCGGGGCCGAGGGAGACCGGGTCGGGTGAGGAGATGGACAGGTCCGGGCTGCCGGTGTAGGCCTTGACGCCCACCGTCACGGGTTGCTGGAGTCCGTTGACCACGGTCACCGCGATGGAACCCTCCTGGCTCGACAGGGTCACGAACGAAGGCCCGTCGATGCGCACCTTGTGCATCAGGCTGCGCATCCGGTCGGTGGTCCGCAGCGCCAGCGCCCGTGCCGTCCCAGGATGGTCCCGGACCAGCACCGACGAGTCCAGCATCGCGGCCTTCGTCAGGAATGCGTTCACGCCGGGCTGCTCGGTGAGCAGGCCGCTCAGCAAGGTGGCGGTGTGTGACAGCCCTCGGCTGGCCTTCAGGTTCGCCGGCGGAAGCTCGGCGCGGTGGGCGGATCGCGGGTAGACCAGCCGAGGCGGGGTCGACATCTCGGTGCTGCTCGCGCCGGCGAGCACGCCGGGAATGGTCTGCTGCTGCAGCCAGGGCACCTGCAGGCCGGCGAAGAAGTCGGCGGTGCGCCAGTCGGTGCCCGGGTCCCACAGCGCCGGGGTGGACACCACCAATGGCTGGCCGCGATCCGGGGACAGCGCGTGCACCGCCGCCTCGCTGAGCACTCGCTGGCGCACGGCGAGCGCGGCGTAGCGCGGCGTCGGACCGGGACCCCCGGCACTGGCGGAGGAGTCGATGAGGACGACGCTCGGGGGGCCGTGGTCCGCCGCGGGGCCGGTCCCGCCGACCGCCGGGCCGGGGAGCACCGGCCCGGGTGCGCCGGGCACCGCCCGGTCGCTGAGCAGCACCGTGGTGGCACCGCCGAAGGACTGGAGCGCCATCGGCGGCAGGAAGCCGCCGAGCGGGTCCTCTGCGGGGGTGGCGTTGATGGCGAGGCGGCCGAGCGTGGCGCGGCTCAGGCCGGTGGCGGTGCGCAGCATCGACGTGTCCCCCTGCCGGGCCGCCGAGGCGACGTCGAGGTTGCCGTAGGGCACGGCGAGCACGCTTCGCTCGGTGGCCTGGGCCTGGAAGCCGCGCAGCCAGTTGCTGGCGGCCTTCTCGTCCGCCCCGGCCGGTGCGTGGCCGGCTGCCAGGCCGGGCACGTGCGGCACCTTCGGGCCCGGAGTCGGCGTCGGGCCGCTGGGCGACGGGCTCGGGAACTGGGTGCTCCCGCCGGTCGCCGAGGCGAGGTCCAGCGGAGGGTTGCCGGTCGCCACCGATGCGGCAGCGTCCAGCACGGCGGGGTCGACCACCCAGGTCAGCGGGTCGTTGTCGGTGGCGCACAGCGAGAGGAGCCGGCCGAGCCGGCCGTCGGACCCCAGGGTGGCCTTCCAGGCGTCCGGCTGCGCCAGCCTGCCGTCGGGCTGCCGGGTCACGTGCCCCTCGAAAGGTACGACGAGGGACAGCGTCGTGCTCGGGCCCCGGGGACTCATCAGCGGCATGAACGTGCGCGCGCGTCCGTCGGCGATCCCGTCCCGGCCGTTCACGTTGCCCCCGAGGACGTGCACGCCGACCCAGTACACGCCGGGTTCCCCGGTGATCTGCAGCGCGCGCCGCGGCACGGACAGCACGTAGTTGCTGGTCTGCCCCGGAGCCAGGTCGCCCACGTCGTCGTACAAGCCCGTCTGGTAGATCCGGGAGCCGACCTCCGTGGTGGGGTCGGTCTTGCTGGCCGCCGCCAGCTCCTCGGAGGTGCGCATCGGGGCGGGGGAGGTGAACATGTACGCCTGCACGTGCGTCCAGGTCAGGTCGGACCGGTTGGTGATCTGGCCGGTGATGGTGATCCGGCCGCGGCGCGGGATCACCGACGGTGACAGGGACTGGATGCTCACCTGCAGCGGTGCGGAGCTGCTCGGCGCGGCCGCCGCGGGCGACGTGCCCACGCCCACAAGCACGGGGACGCCGGCGAGAATCGTCAGCAGACCCGTCAGAAGGCATGCGGCGATGCGCCTGGCGGCGGGGCGGGTCACGTGCACGATGCTAACGACCGCGCACACCGACCGGGTCCGGCACGCAACTAGAGTTACCTCCCGTGCCCGACTCCACGACCAGCCCCAGCGACAGCCGCCGGGCCCGGCTCAGCCGCGTCCAGCACACGGCGGTCCGGGAGCTGCTGCGCGCCTCTCCGGTCCTCGACGAGCTCGGCCGGCGCTTCCAGGAGGCGGGCGAGGAGGTGGCCCTGGTCGGCGGTCCGGTGCGCGACGCGCTGCTCGGCCGGCTGCACAACGACCTGGACCTGACCACCTCGGCGCGCCCGGAGGTGACCGAGCGGCTGGTGACCGGCTGGGCCGACGCGATCTGGGACATGGGCCGGGAGTTCGGCACGATCGGCTGCCGCAAGGGCGGCTGGCAGATCGAGATCACCACCTACCGCTCGGACAAGTACGCGCCGTCCTCCCGCAAGCCCGAGGTGGCCTACGGGGACTCGCTCGAGGGTGACCTCGGCCGCCGCGACTTCACCGTGAACGCGATGGCGGTGACCGTGCCCGGGCAGGAGTTCGTGGACCCGTACGGCGGGTTGGACGACCTGGTGGAGAAGGTGCTGCGCACCCCAGGCCGGCCGGAGGACTCCTTCGACGACGACCCGTTGCGGATGCTGCGGGCCGCCCGGTTCGCCGCGCAGCTCGGGTTCACCGTCGACCCGGCGGTGAAGGCGGCGATGACCGCGATGGCCGACCGGATCGAGATCGTGTCCGCGGAGCGGGTCCGCGACGAGCTGGTGAAGCTGGTCGGCTCGCCGTACCCCCGGCTCGGGCTGACGCTGATGGTGGATACCGGGCTCGCCGATCGGGTGCTCCCCGAGCTGCCGGCGCTGATGCTGGAGCGCGACGAGCACCACCGGCACAAGGACGTCTACGAGCACACGCTGACCGTGCTCGAGCAGGCCATCCAGCTCGAGGACCGGCTGCCGGGCGACGGCCCGGACTTCGTGGCCCGGTTCGCCGCGCTGATGCATGACGTCGGCAAGCCGAAGACCCGACGGTTCACCGACGACGGGCAGGTCACCTTCCACCACCACGACGTGGTGGGCGCGAAGCTGACCCGCAAGCGGATGAAGGCGCTGCGGTTCTCCAACGACGACATCGACGCGGTCAGCCAGCTGGTCGAGCAGCACCTGCGCTTCCACGGGTACGGCACCGGCGAGTGGACCGATTCGGCGGTGCGCCGCTACGTGCGCGACGCCGGGGACCAGCTCGCCCGGTTGCACGTGCTCACCCGGGCCGACTGCACCACCCGCAACCGGCGGAAGGCGGAGCGGCTGCAGCGCAGCTACGACCACCTCGAGGAGCGGATCGCGGCGCTCGCCGAGCAGGAAGAGCTGAACGCCATCCGCCCTGACCTGGACGGCAACCAGATCATGACGATTCTGGATATCCCTCCGGGTCGGGAGGTGGGAGAGGCCTACCGCTACCTGCTGGACCTGCGTCTGGAACGCGGACCGCTGGACCACGAGGACGCGAAGGCGGCCCTGCTGGAGTGGTGGAAGGCCCGGGACGAGGGCTGAGGCAGCCCCGCCCGGCCGCGGGCAGTCCGGTGAGCCAGGCGTATCCGGCCGCGGTGAGCAGGTAGCCCACCGAGAGCGCCGCGAGCACCCAGTAGGACTTGCCGTCGAACGGGAGCACCACGGCGGCGGCCGCTGCCGCGGCCACGAACGTCACGTTGAAGATCACGTCGTACAACGCGAACACGCGCCCGCGGTAGACGTCGTCGACGTGGGTCTGCACCAGGGTGTCCACGCAGATCTTCAGCCCCTGGGAGGCCAGTCCGAGGAAGAACGCCGCGACCAGCAGCGCCGGCTGGGTGTAGAGCGCGCCCGGCGCCAGCTCGATCACCGCGGCCGCGCACAGCAGGAACAGCATCCAGCTGCGGGCGGCGAACCGCTCGGTGACCACCGGCGTGACCAGCGCCGCGGCGAAGTAGCCGGCGCCGCTGACCAGCACGGCGGAGGAGAGCCCGGCCAGCGCGGCGTCCACCTCGGTCGGGTCATGGAAGTAGTTGCGGTAGAGCAGGATCATCGCCACCGTGGAGATGCCGTAGCAGAACCGGTGCGCGGCGATCGCCGCCAGTCCGTACGCCGCGGGGCGGCGCGCGCCCAGGTGCCGCAGCCCGCGCACCAGACCGTCGGCCACTTCCCGAACCGCCTCGCGGACGGCGGGTCGGTCCGGGTCGAGCCCGGGACCGAGCAGTCCCCGGGGGATCCGCAGGGCCAGCGCGCCGGCCACGCCGAACAGCACACAGGCCAGAAGCAGCACCCCGACATCCGGGTCGATGTGGACCCGGCGCCACGCCAGCCGGCTGGCGGTGCCGAGGCCCAGCCCGACCACGTAGGCCAGCGTGCCGGCGGTCGGGGTCAACGCGTTCGCGGTGATCAGCTCGTCGTCGGCGACCACGTGCGGCAGCGCCGCGGACAGCGCGGCCAGCAGGAACCGGTTCACCGACAGGCACAGCAGGATCAGCACGAACAGGCCCGGACCGCGCACCCCCGCGTGCATGCACAGCGCGAGCGCGAGCACCAGCCCGACCCGCGTGAAGTTGGACCAGGCCAGCACCTGGCGGCGCGACCAGCGGTCCAAGAACACCCCGACGAACGGGCCGAGCGCGCTGTAGGGCAGCAGCACGACGGCCAGTGCGGAGGCGATGGCGGCGGGGGTGGCCTGCTTCTCCGGGGAGAAGATCACGTACGCCGCCAGGGCCACCTGGAAGACGCCGTCGGTGAGCTGGCTGGCCACCCGCACGGTGAACAGCCGGCGGAACCACCGGCCGCGCAGCAGGTGGAGGAGGTGTCGAGCAGCGGTCACCGGGACATCACCGGGCCAGTGTTCCCCAGACCCGCTTGTCGCACGCGGGGTTCACCCGGAACGCCCCGGTCCGTCCCGGTGGGGCGGGTCCCCACCACGCGGTGGGGGGGTGGTGGTCGTGTGTCTCACCGATCCCTGCACGGGGATGGTGATTCGCTCGTCGCGGCCGGCCCGCGGCTCAGGGTCGGGTTGCCTGCCGGCTGAGGTGACTCCCGGTCGCGCAGCAGGTGGAGCTTGCTTGCATCCCACGATGAAACGTCACATCCCACGGTTCGTGAACCGTGGGATGTGACGGTTTCCCATGTGCTCGT
>Ga0070714_100002326_pt1 | contig 13973 bp, 10 predicted proteins | sample LARL83metaG_FD_65450 | JGI IMG/M metagenome (GOLD analysis project Ga0070714, IMG submission 65450) | Corn, switchgrass and miscanthus rhizosphere microbial communities from Kellogg Biological Station, Michigan, USA - LAR L8-3 metaG | ecosystem: Host-associated > Plants > Roots > Rhizosphere ...
CGGAGACGCTGACGGTGGAAGAATTCGCCCGCCTCGCCGATGTCTTCCCTGCCGCTCCTCACAAAACCTGAGCTGTGTTACCCTAAGTGGCCGTAGGGGCCAGCTTTAGCCCGACTGCTCGCTGGTTCGACACTCGGCCATCCCGCCCGATCCACTTCAGGCGCTCCCAGCTGCCTGATCGAGCCGCGCGAAGGCGCAGCTCCCAGTTCGGAACAGGTCCGCCAGGACCGTCTTCCGGAATGGTTTGCACGGCTCTGCCCGCATGCTCGAAATCGTGCCCCTTGGCGGCCTCGGCGAATTCGGAATGAACATGCTCGCGCTCACGTGGGGCGAGACGACGATTGTCGTCGACGCCGGCGTCATGTTCCCGGATCCCGAACTCCTCGGCGTCGACCGCATCATTCCGGACCTCACCTATCTGCAGCAGAAAGGCGGCGTCGCGGCGCTCGTGCTGACCCATGGCCACGAGGATCACATCGGCGCCGTGCCGCATGTCCTTCCCCACGTCGACGGCCCGGTCTACGGCACCGCGCTGACGCTCGCGCTCGTCGAGCCGAAGCTGGAGGAACACGGGTTGAAGGCGGCCGGCCGGTTGCGCGTGGTCCGGCCGCGCGACCGCGTCACGGTCGGGCCGTTCGAGATCGAATTCATCCGCGTCACGCACTCGATGCCGGACTGCGTCGCGCTGGCGATCCGCACGCCAGTCGGCATCGTCGTGCACACGGGCGATTTCAAGATCGACCAGACGCCGATCGACGGCGAGCACTTCGACGTCCATCGCTTCGCGGAGCTCGGGTCCCAAGGCGTGCTCGCGCTGTTCGCCGACAGCACCAACATCGACCGCCGCGGCTTCACCGGATCCGAGCTCGAAATCGTCGAGGCGTTCGAAGAGATCTTCACGAGCGCCGGCGGCCGCATCATCGTGGCCGCGTTCGCCTCGAGCATCTACCGGATGCAGATACTCGTCGATCTCGCCGCGCAGTTCGATCGGAAAGTCGCCTTCGTCGGGCGCGGCATGATCCAGAATTCGGAGGTCGCGCAGCGCCTCGGATATCTGCGGATCCCGCCGGGCGTGCAGATCCGCGACTCCGAGGTCGGCAATTATCCGGCGCAGGACGTGTTGTGCCTCAGCACCGGATCGCAGGGCGAGCCGATGTCGGCGCTGTCGCGGATCGCGATCGACGATCATCGGCACGTGAAGCTGGCGCCGGAAGATACCGTGGTCCTCTCGGCGCGGTCGATTCCGGGCAACGAGAAGGCGATCGGCCGCGTCATGAACCACATCGCGCGGCGCGGCGCGGCCGTCATCTACGAAGGCATCAAGCACGTTCACGTGTCGGGGCACGGCAGCGAGGAGGAGCTGAAGCTGATGCTGTCGCTCGTCCGGCCGCGCTACTTCATTCCCGTGCACGGCGAATACCGGCAGCTGTCGCAGCACGCCCGGATCGCCGCGCGCGTGTTCGGGGGCCGGGACGCGAAGACCGACGTTCTGCTCGCGGAGAACGGCGACGTGCTCGCCTTCGACGCCGCCGGCGCGCGCATCGCGGGCAAAGCGCCGGTCGGCCGCGTCCTCATCGACGACACACGCACCGGCGAGGTCGGCGACGAGGTGCTGCGCGATCGGCGGCACCTCGCGGAAGACGGGCTCGTCGTGCCGGTCGTGGCCATCAACAAGCAGACGGGCATGCTCGAAGGGGTGCCCGACATCGTCACACGCGGCTTCGTCATGGAGGACAGCCAGGCGCTCCTCGCCGACGGCGCCCGCATCATCGCCGAGGTCGTCGAGCAATCGAGCGTCGAAGAACGCACCGATCAAGGGCTGATCAAGGAAAAGCTGCGCGTCGAGCTGCGGCGGTTCCTTCGAAAGCGTTCCGGCCGGCGGCCGCTGGTCCTGCCGGTCATCATGGAGATCTGACACGTGAGTGGATCGACCGTTTCGCGCCGCCTTACCGAGCTCGTCGGCGTCGCGCTGTTTGCCGCCGCGCTCATCTGGATCATCGCGCTCGCCAGCTACGAGCCGACCGACCCGGTCTGGTTCTTCAGCACCGGTCAGCACCTCGCGCCGGCGAACTTCGCCGGCCGCGTCGGGGCGTTTCTCGCCGAGCTGTCGTTCCAGCTGTTCGGGTATGCGTCGTACCTGATTCCCGCGATCTTCGTCGTCATCGGCTGGCACCACTTCTGGTGCCGCAAGCTCGATGCGGCAGGCACGAAGACGGCCGGCGCGCTCCTGCTGTTTGCGTGCGCGAGCGCGTTCCTGAGCCTCGTGTTCGGCACGCTCGACGTTTCGGGGAAACCGTTTCGCGCCGGTGGATACGCGGGCGAGTGGCTCGCCAGGGAGCTGGCCGAGTATCTGAATCGCACGGGCTCGATCGTCGTCATCCTCACGCTAATCTTCTTCGCCATCATCATGTCGACGCAGTTCTCGTTCGGCCGCCTGTTCGCCGCGATCATCGACGGCGCGACCGACGGCGCGTCGCGGACGCTGGATTCCTTCCGCGCGTGGCGCGAGGAGCGGCGGCGCGAACAGCAGCGCCGCGAGGTGATCGCCAAACACACGAAGAAGGGCGCGGTCCCGGACGTGAAGGCGCCGGTCGTCGCGAAGGTCGCCGAGGCGGAAGGCGCCGTCCGCGCCGCGAAGCCGTCGCGATCCGGAGCGGGCTCGATGCGGGACGACGACGACGACGTGCCGCCGCGCGCGCCCATTTTCGGCGGCAAGTCGGTTCCCCCGAAGCCGCCAAAGGTCACGATGCCGCCGCTGCCGCTCCCGGACCCCGAGCCGATGGCCAAGGCGCCGGCCGAGCGGCGGCGCGGCGACTATGCCCTGCCGCCGCTGGCGCTCCTCGACGCGCCGAAGACCGAACGGAAGATCGACGAGCGCGAGCTGATGGATGGCGCGCGGCTGCTCGAGGAAAAATGCCGCGAGTTCTCGGTCGAAGGCAGCGTCGTTCAGATCCATCCGGGTCCCGTCGTCACGACGTACGAGTTCAAGCCGGATGCCGGCGTCAAGTACTCGAAGATTACCGGGCTCGCCGACGACCTGTGCCTGGCGATGCAGGCCGAATCGGTGCTGATCGACCGCATCCCCGGCAAATCGACGGTCGGCATCCAGATCCCGAATCGCAATCGCGAACAGATCTCGCTCCGCGAGCTCCTCGAGTCCGATATCTACCGGCGATCGGCCTCGAAGCTCACGATCTCGCTCGGCAAGACCATTCACGGCGAGCCGTATGTCGCCGACCTCGCGTCGATGCCGCACCTGCTCATCGCCGGCTCGACCGGCACCGGCAAGTCGGTCGGCATCAACGCCATGCTCACGAGCATCCTCTACCGCGCGACGCCCGACGATGTGCGGCTGATCATGATCGATCCCAAGCGTCTCGAGCTCGGGATGTACGACGAGATCCCACACTTGATGACGCCGGTCGTCGTCGACCCGAAGCAGGCCGCCAACGCGCTGCGATGGGCCGTGCGCGAGATGGAAGAGCGCTACAAGACGCTGGCGGCGGAAGGCGTTCGAAACATCGAGCAGTACAATCGAAATGTCCAGCAGGCGATTGCCGAAAAGCGCTTGAACGACGCGGGAGAGCTGCCCAAGGCGCTGCCGTTCATTCTCGTGCTGATCGACGAGCTCGCCGACCTGATGATGGTCGCGAGCAACGAGGTCGAACAGTCGATCGCGCGGCTCGCGCAGATGGCGCGGGCGGTCGGCATCCACCTCATTCTCGCGACGCAGCGCCCGTCGGTCGACGTCATCACGGGGCTCATCAAGGCGAACCTGCCGGCGCGCATCTCGTTTCGAGTGTCGTCGAAGATCGATTCTCGAACGATTCTCGACGGCAACGGCGCGGAGCAGCTGCTCGGGAAGGGCGACATGCTCTTCCTGCCGCCCGCCTCGTCGCGCTTCATCCGCCTGCACGGACCGTACATCTCGGAGCAGGAGACCGCGCGGCTCGCCAGCTACCTCCGTAAGCAGGGCAAGCCGAGTTACGACGAATCGATCACCGCCGACGAGAAGACGCTGAACGGCGAAGGCGGCATCGAGCTCGAGAAGGACGATCTCTACGACGAGGCGGCGCGCATCGTCGTCTCGACCGGCCAGGCGTCGATCTCGTACCTGCAGCGCCGGCTGCGGATCGGCTTCAGCCGCGCCGCCCGGCTCGTGGACATGATGGAAATGGAAGGCCTCGTGTCGCCGGCCGCCGGCGGCAAGCCTCGCGAGGTACTCGTCGACAAGGGGTATTTCGACGAAGTGGACGCGCAATTGCGGTGAGAGGCGCCACGATGTTCAAACGCTGTCTTACGCTCATCGCCCTGTCGCTCGTGGCGGCGAGGGTGTCGGCGGCCGCGCCGCCGGTCCGAACCATGTACAACGACGCGCTCGCGAAGGAGCAGGCGGTTCGCAAAGCCCTGGCGGATCCGCAGATGAGCGACGTCGTCCTCAAGGCGGTCCGCGAGGTGGTCTCCAGCTACGAGGCGGTCGTGCGGCACTACCCCGCCAGCGCGTACTGCGACGATGCGCTGTGGAACGCCGGAAGGCTCGAGCTCGACGCCTTCGCGCGGTTCCATCGGCCGGAAGAAAAGGACGCCGCGGCGTCTCTCTTCGCGCAGCTGAAGGCCGGATACCCGTCGAGCAAGTTCGTACGGCAGATTCCGGCCGGTCTGGGTCGCGCGACGGCGCGGGCGGCCGCGGCCGCGGCGCGAACGGCGCCGAGCGAGCCGGAACCCGCGGCCGACGGTCCGGCGGAGCGGAGTGTCTCGCTCGCGACCATCAAGGACGTCCGCCGCGTCGTGCTGCCCGACACCGTCCGCGTGACGATCGAGCTCGATGGCGAAGTTCCGTTTCACGACGAACGGATCGCGGACCCGGATCGCCTCTTCGTCGATCTGCCGGCGACCCGGCCCGCGCAGCCGCTCGCCGACCGGACGATCCGTTTCGACGGCGACAGCGACATCGTGCGTCAAGTGCGGATCGGCCGCCACCCGAATCACGTCACGCGCGTGGTCCTCGACGCGAGCGGCGTCTCCAGCTACAGCGTCTACCCGCTCTACAGTCCCTTCCGACTGGTGATCGACTGCACGCGCGCGCCGTCCTTGAAACGTGCCGCTGCCGTCGCCGCGCCGGCCCCGTTGTCTGCCCGGTCCGTGCGATCCGATCTGAAGCGCGCGCCGATGGCGCGCCCGATGGCGTCGCTGGCCATCGCGGAGGCGCGGTTCGAGATGGTGCCGCCGATTTCAGACCAGGACAGCGCGGCGGCGCCGTCCGCACGAACCTCGAAGCCCGACGTCGTGCAGCCGGCATCCGATCGCGCGCTACCGGCGCCGGCCACCGCTGGATCGACGAGCCCGGCGATCCCGCAGGCGATGCCCCTCGCCGGCGTCTCGATCGCCAGGCAACTCGGCCTGGGCGTTTCGCGGATCGTCATCGATGCCGGCCACGGCGGGCACGACCCCGGCGCGAAGGGTAAAGGCGTCACGGAAGCCGAGCTGGTGCTCGACGTCGCGCTCCGCCTCGAGAAACTCCTCGCGGCGGTGCCGGGCGTGGACGTGATTCTCACCCGCCGCAGCGACGAGTTCATCCCGCTGCAGGAGCGCACCGCGATCGCCAACCGCGAGGGCGCCGACCTGTTCCTGTCGATTCATGCCAACGCCAGCCCGAATGCGCAGGCGCGAGGCGTCGAGACCTATTTCCTGAACTTCGCCAACAACCTCAGCGCCGCCGCCGTGGCGGCCCGCGAGAACGCCGCGTCCGGCCAGGCGATGGCCGCGCTGCCCGATTTCGTCAAGCAGATTGCCCTCAACAACAAACTGGACGAATCCAGGGATTTCGCCAGCCAGGTGCAGCATGCGATGACCGAAAAGCTCCGGGAGTCGAACAAGACCCTGAAGGACCTCGGCGTCAAGCAGGCGCCCTTCGTCGTGCTCATCGGCGCCGCCATGCCGAGCGTGCTCGCCGAGATTTCGTTCGTGACGAATCCGCAAGAGGCGCGGCTTCTGAAAAGCAATGCCTACCGGCAGAAGATCGCCGAGGCGCTCTTCAAGGCCATTCAGAAATATCAGGTGTCGTTGAAGCGCGTTCAGACCGCCGCGCAGCACTAGACCGCCGGTCAGACGCGCCGCGATCGGATCCAGAACAGCAGCGTCCCGAAGATTGCCGCGGCGACGAGCGCCGCGAGGACGATGACGCCGGTCAGGCCGAGCGCATCGAGAAAAACGTGCGCCAGCCCGGTCGGATCGGTCTTAGGCTCAATCAGCTTGACGATGACGGGCGACGACTGGGTCACGCAAACTTCTGGAACGCGAGCTCGGCGAGCGTCCGAACGGCGACGCCGCTCGGCCCCTTTCCGAGGTACGGCTTCGGATCCTCGATCCACGCCGTGCCCGCGATGTCCATGTGCACCCACGGCAGGCCGCCGGTGAATTCCTTGAGGAACATCGCGGCCGTGATCGAGCCCGCCGGACGCCCGCCCGTGTTCATGATGTCCGCGATGTCGCTCTTCAGCTGATCGCGATACTCGTCGAAGAGCGGCAGCGGCCACGAGCGATCGCCCGCGCGATCCGCCACCTGATGCACCTGCTCCACCCACGACATCGGCGCGCCGAACAAGCCGCTGGTGATCTTCCCGAGCGCGACCACGCAGGCGCCGGTGAGCGTGGCGACGTCGACCAGGTGCGTGGCGCCCAGCTTCCGCGCGTACCACAAGCCGTCGCCGAGGATGAGCCGGCCTTCGGCGTCGGTGTTGATGACCTCGACCGTCTTGCCCTCGGCGCTTTCGAGGATGTCGCCGGGCTTGATCGCGCGTCCGCCGGGCATGTTCTCGGTGGTCGGCACGACGCCGATGACGCGGATGGGCGCCTTGAGCAGCGCGATGGCGCGCATCGCGCACGCGACCGCGGCGCCGCCAGCCATATCGTCTTTCATCCGCTCCATGCCGTCGGCCGGCTTGATCGAAATGCCGCCGGTGTCGAACGTCACGCCCTTCCCGACCAGCCCGAGGATCGGGCCCGAGGTGACGCCGGGAGGGTCGTGCCGGAACACGATGAGCCGCGGCGGCTCGCTGCTGCCCCGAGCGACGCCGAGCAGGAGTCCCATATGCAGGGCCTCGATCTCGTTCTCGTCGAGGACGTCGACCTTGACGCCTGCCTCGCGGGCAATCGCTGCGGCCCGCGTGGCGAATTCTCGCGGCGTGAGCGTATTGCCCGGTTCGTTGGCGAGTCCCCGCGCCAGGTTGCTGCATTCGCCGAGAATGCGTCCGCGCGCGGCTGCCGCGTCGACGGCCTCGGACGGCGCGTCGGCACAGGCGATGGTCCAGGCCGGCGCCTCGGGCGGCGGCGGATCGCCCGTCTTGTACGACCCCACGTTGAATTCGGCCAGCGTCAGCCCTTCGGCCAGCGCCTGCACCAACTGGCTGGCGTCGCTCTTCGCGGCGCCCGCCGTGCGAGCCAGGAACGCCACGCGCGCCGCACGCCGCTGCCTGGCGCCAAGCCCCGCCGCGGAGGCGAGCCTGCGACCGAGGTCGACCGTGAAATCGGCCGAGCGTCCGGCGCCGATCAACGCGACCCGCTTCGCGCGCCAACTGCCCGGCCGGACCGGCGTGACGAAGAAGTCGTAAGGGTGCGCCGCGAATTCCTTCGATTCGATCGCGCGCGCGATCTCACCGCCAGTGGCCTCGTCCACCCCTTGCACGGCCCCCGGGGCATCGTCCTCGAACCACGGGACGACCAGCAGATCGGTTTCGACTGCGGAGAGGGGGCCTCCGACGCATTGGATCGTTGGGGTCATGGTCACCTGGCGCATCCGGATATTATCGCTGATGCGCCTTGCCGGCGGCGACTGCGGCTCGTACAATAAGTGCAGCATCCCCCCTCGAAACCGAAGGACAACTGTTATGCGTATCCTCCGATGCTCGCTCTGGGCCGGCGCGGCGTCTGCTGTCGTGGTCGCCGCGTTCGTCACGGCGGCGGCGCAGAAAGACGACAAGGACGCCAAGGATCAGCGCCCCAAAGTCACGCTGAAGGCCACGCCCATCGTGAGCATCGCGCCGGCGCGCGTCGTGCTCACCGCTGAGCTCGTTGGGGGATCGAACGACTACGAGGAGTACTACTGCCCGACGGTCGAGTGGGACTGGGGCGACGGCACACAATCCGAGTCGACCGCCGACTGCGAACCCTACCAGCCTGGAAAGACGGAGATCAAGCGGCGCTTCACGGTGGAACATGTCTTTCGCGCGGGAAGCTACCGCGTGATGTTCCGCATGAAGCGGCGAGACAAGCCGATCGTCGCCGCGACCGCGAATATTCAGGTGCGGCCGGGCATCCGCGACGGCGGCCGATAGGCCCTCCGGTTTCGGACGGAGCCGTCCCACGATCGGACAGCGCCGCATCCTCCGGCCGACTGAGTCGCGATTTTCCTCGGTAATTCGGTAGACTTCGCCGATCGATCGTGGCACGGGATTGGCCTTGGCCGGACCGTGCGATTCGTCAAGCAGGCTGCCCTCGCGCTGCTCATCGTGTTCTCCGCCGCTGTCGCGGTGGGGCTCACGGCGCCTGCCGGCGGGGCGTTTTCGATCTCGGTCCACGCCACATTTCTCCGTGTCGATCCATCGGCGGGCGGCCCGCCGCATCCGCGCGCCCTCGGCCTCGACGTCGAGGTGAAGTGCGGATCGATGCACGCGCACCTCGGCTGGCCCGGCTTCCTGCTCGCGGCGGTGTCAACCCCGCACGCTGATCGATCGCTCTAACATAAGCACAATGGAATACTTCCTTCAGGATCTCCGCTACGCGATACGTACGTGCCTGCGCGCGCCCGTATTCACGATGGTCGCCGTGCTTGCGCTCGCGCTCGGGATCGGCGCGAACACCGCGATCTTCACGATCGTCCACGCGGTCCTGCTGGAGCGACTCCCTTATCAGGACCCCGATCGCCTGGTCGCCGTCTGGGAAACCAGCGCGCGCCGGCCGGGTCGCTCGAACACGGTCGCTCCCGCGAATTTCATCCGATGGGGCGAGCGGGCGACGGTCTTCGACGGCCTCGCGGGGTTTGCGGAGACCCGCATCAACCTGACCGACGCCGGCAACCCTGAGGAACTGGTCGCGGAGAACGTCACCGCGCCCTATTTTTCCGTTCTTGGGGTACCGCCGATGCTTGGCCGGGTGTTTACGCCCTCCGAGAGCGCGGATCCAGAGTCGTCGGCGGTGGTGTTGAGCGGAGAGGTCTGGCAGCGGCGGTTCGGCTCCGATCCGTCGATCGTCGGCCGCGTGATTCGCTTGAACGGCCGGCCTCGCACTGTCGTCGGCGTGATGCCGGCAGGGTTCCGCCTGTTTCTCAAGGCCGGATCGCTCGTCGGCAAACCGCCCGATCTCTGGGTGCCATTCGTGCTTCCGCCTGCGGCGCGAGAGCCGCGCGGCCGCTATCTGTCGAGCATCGCGCGGTTGAAGGCCGGCGTCTCGGTCGCCGCCGCTCAATCGCAGATGAATGCGCTGGCCGCGAGCTTCGCCGCGGAGATGCCGCAGTTCGACACCGGCTGGGGCGTGAAGGTCGTGCCGCTGCACGACGAGCTCTCGGGTGCGCTCCGTCCGGCGCTGCTCGTTCTGTCCGGAGCGGTGGCATTCGTGCTCCTGATCGCGTGCGCGAACGTCGCGAACCTGCTGCTCGCGCGCGGGGCCGCACGGCAGCGCGAAATTGCGATTCGGTCGGCGCTGGGCGCGGGGCGGACGCGCGTGATCCGGCAGCTGCTCACCGAGAGCCTGCTGCTCGGCGTGCTGGGCGGCGCGGCGGGCCTTCTCGTCGCGCAGTGGAGCCTGGCGATGCTCGTGGCGATCAGCCCTGTCGATCTCACGTCGCTCGGCCGCATCGACCTCAATTATTCCGTGCTGGCCTTCACTGGCGCGGTGTCGCTTGCGACGGCCATCGTCTGTGGCTTCGCGCCTGCCTTCGAGGGCGCGCGCCTCGACGTCCAGGAATCGCTCAAGGACGGAGCGCGCCAGGTCGGCGGCGGCGTTCGACACGCGCGCCTGCGTCAGACGTTCGTGGTCGCGGAAATCGCGTTGGCGGTCGTGCTGCTCGTCGGCGCCGGACTCCTGCTGCGCAGTTTCGACTCGCTCACCCGCGCCGGCACCGGCTTCGACGCCACGAACGTGCTGACGATGCGCATGCAGCTGCCGGCGGCGAAATATCCGAGCGACTCGAAGCGCATTCAGTTCTTCAAGCAGCTGACCTCCAGGGTGTCGGCGATTCCCGGCGTGCAGGCGGCGGGCGTCGTGAGCTACCTGCCGCTGGCCGGTCTGGGCGCCGCGACCAACTTTACGATTGAAGGCGAACCGCCGCCGTCGCCCGGCCAGGACCACGTCACGGACGTGACCGTCTGCGACGACGGCTATTTCCGCGCGCTGAAGGTTCGGCTGCTGCGCGGCCGGCTGTTCACGGAGCGCGAGATGCTCGAGCAGGCGAACGTCGTGATCGTGAACGACGCGCTCGTCCGCCAGTACTTCCCGAACGAAGATCCGCTCGGCAAGCGCCTCACCATCTCGATGAACGATCCCAACGTCCCGACCGAGATCATCGGCGTGGTCGCCGACATCAAGATCGTCGACCTCGCGACCCCGGCCCGGCCGAGCACGTACTGGCCGCACCCGCAGCTCGCCTACAGCGGCATGACGCTCACCGTTCGAACCAGCGCCGATCCGCGATCGTTCGAGACGCTCGTCGAGCGCGAGGTCCATCAGATCGACAAGGACGAGCCGGTCTCGGACGTCAGAACCATGGAGGGCTGGGTATCGCGATCGCTGGCGCAGAGCCGGTTCAACTCGGTCGTGCTCGCGGTTTTCGCCGGCCTCGCGATTGTGCTGGCGGCGCTGGGCATCTACGGCGTCATGGCGTACGCCGTCAGCCAGCGCACCTCGGAAATCGGCATTCGCCTCGCGCTCGGCGCCGACCAGCGCACCATCCTGAGGTTGATCGTCGGCAATGGAATCAGGCTGGCGGCGGTCGGACTGGCGACCGGCATCGTCCTCGCGTTGGCACTCACGCGCACGCTTGCGTCTCTGTTATTCGGCACGCGGCCGACCGATCCCGTCACGTTCGCGGCGGTCGTCGCGGCGCTCGGATTGGTTGCGCTCCTCGCGAGCTACGTCCCCGCGCGGCGTGCGTCGCGCATCACCCCGGTCGAGGCGCTCAGAACGGAATAACGGTCGGCGACGCGTGGCGCTGGGTTACGGAAGGACGAGCGTCCTGGGCTTGCTCTTCGTTTCGGCCGTCACGCTCTGCAGGTAGTCGCTGATCTCGATCATCTTTCGGAAGACCATCCGGCCGAGCGAGCCGAGTCCGTTGCTCTCGTTCGGCCGCCCAAAGAGCGCATCGTTCACGTCGTCGATATCGCGATCGGCCACGGTGCCGAGGGTCGCGACCACGTGGACGTAGTACCGCTCGGTCTTCACCAGCCGATCGCGCTGGCCGATCTGCACGTCGACAGACAGCGGATCCGGAACGGTGGCATAGCTCGCCGCCGCGCCCGCCGAATCCGTGACGGTGATTTCCCGGCCCGACGCGGCCCGCGCGAATCGCAGCACGCGGACCATCGCCGGGTAGACGAGCCGATCCCACACGGGCCGGCTTTCCCACAGCTCGGTCTGGAGCCTCAGATGGAGCACGCCGCCTTCGTCGAGAAGCCTCTTGAAGCGATCGGGCAGGACGTCGCGCAGTTCGATCGACGCGCCGACGCTGGCCGCCGGCGCGTGAACATCCTTCACGCGCACTTCGAGAGCGGTGGCGGGCGCGGACAGGGCGAGCGCGCACAGCATCGTGGCGATCATCGTCACCCGTGTCATCAGCCGTGTCAGTTCAGAACGTACGACCGAAGCGCAGCAGAACCTGGAGCGAGCTCGGAACCGCATCGACCCTGTAGCCGAAGTCGAGCCGCACGGCGTCCCCGAGCGCAAACCCGAAGCCGACGCCTTTCAGCCAGGCGGCGTCGGGCTGCGCCGTCGACGTGGTGCGGCCCGCGTCGAAGAATCCGATCGCGCGGAGGCCGTGCCGCCAGCCGACGCCGTATTCCAGATTGATGAGCGCCAGCGAATCGCCGATCGACTCCTTGAAGTCGTAGCCGTGCACCGACCCGATTCCTCCGATCGCGAACAGCCGCTGCGGCGGCAGCACGCCCTCGGACCACCCGCCGATCGCCCTCGCGCCAAAATCCTGGAACTCGGACAGCCGCTTTCGGAGCCGCGCGCTGACGATGTGGCGCCGGAAATCGAAGTCGCTGGAGAACGCGTCGGGCGCGGAGATTTCCGAGCTCCAGTCGACGCGCCAGATCGGGTCGTACTCGTTCTTCTCGGGCAGCGGCATCCGGTCGCCGAACGGTGTCTCGAGCTGATGCCGCCGGTAGGTCGCCTCGAGCGACTCGCGATCGAAGCCCGCGCCGTCAATCGACGCGCCGAGCACGATCGCGTTGAGCCGCCCGTTCGCCGCGGCCCTGTTCGGTCGAAACGTGTCGTCCGAATTGAAGAAACTGAAATCGCTCTGGACCGTGAGCGGCTGCTCGCGCTCTCCGCGCCACGCAAAGAGGAGCTCGACGTGCGGGTCGACGCGCCAGGCGCCGCCAATCTGCACGCCTCGGCGCTCGTAGTAGTCGCGGTAGCTCCTCCGGCCGGCGACCGCGTCGATGCTCGCCTCGTTGCCGGACACCTGCCAGCGGTCGTCGCTCGCCGTCAGATCGTGCAGCTCGCCGCCGACAAAGAGCTTGCGCGACTCGAACAGCGGCCGCTCGAACCCGAGCGCGTAGCCGACGTCGTTCGACGCCATCTTGAACGACAGGTGGCCCGAGATGAAGGTATGGTTGAACTTCGCGTGATCGAACGCGACGATCGCCATGCCGAGGGAGGGCACGAAGCCATCGACCGGCGTGAACCAGTCTTCGCGCTCGCCGAGATCCGGAACGATCTTGAAGCGGCCGTCGGGCTCGCGGATGCCGACGAGAAGAATGCGCCGGCCATCTCGTCGAACGAGATCGAAGGTGCGGCGACCCTCCTCCTCGCCGGACTCGGAGCTGTCGAGCGTGCCCGGCGCGAGGGCGCCCCGGGTAGGGCGCAGCAGCACGCGCAGGGCCTGGATCGCGCGGCGGCGGTTGAACACGTCGCCGGCGCGCAGCGCGAAATCGGCAGTCAGCTCGCGGCCGATGCGCTCCGGCACGCCGCGGAACTCGACTTCGTCGATGACGCCTTCGTCGATCGCCACCGTCAGGACCCCGGTCGGCTCGTCGAACGCGACTGCGGCGCGCGCGAACACGTACCCGTCGTCCTCGTATCGGCGCTCGACGGCCTTCGCCAGGCGATCGGGCGATTCCGGAAGCGGGTCGCCAACCCGGACGTGCATCGCCTCCAGGCTTTCCCGCTCGTTGAGATCCTTGGCGCCGCTGACGTGAACCTCCGTGACGATGGGCCGGGTCGGTGTCGGCTGGGTGGGGTCTTGCGCGTGGAGTGCGGGTGAGATCGAAAGCGCCAGTGCGGCGGCCAGGACCGAGAGGGGCCTGTTCATTCAGGATTCTGTGACGAACTCGATGGGAACAAAGTTCCTCTGGTCGAATCTGAACAGCCGCGCGTCAGCCTCGCCGCCGCCGAGACCGACGATGAGATAGAGGTGGTCGGGATACGTGGCTTCGGCCGCGTCGGTCGCCGAAGGCGCCGCCGCCGAGTGCGGATGCGAATGGTAGAACCCCACGACCGACAGACCCCGAGCGCGGGCAGCCCGCCTGGCGGAAAAGTGCGCTTCCGGATCGATCAGGTAGCGGTGCGGATCGGGCGAGAGGTTGGACGAGCGCACGGCGTCGACGATGTGCCCGGCGCTGCCGATGAGAAGCCCGCAGCATTCCGCCGGCGCCTCAGCCCGCGCATGCCGCACCACGATATCGAGCACCGCGCCGGCGATTACCACGGCCGTCGACCCTACTTCCCAGTTCTCAGTTCTCAGTTCTCAATTCTCA
>Ga0070714_100002327_pt1 | contig 13973 bp, 7 predicted proteins | sample LARL83metaG_FD_65450 | JGI IMG/M metagenome (GOLD analysis project Ga0070714, IMG submission 65450) | Corn, switchgrass and miscanthus rhizosphere microbial communities from Kellogg Biological Station, Michigan, USA - LAR L8-3 metaG | ecosystem: Host-associated > Plants > Roots > Rhizosphere ...
AACGTCGGTCGAAGTCATCGAAGCAATTCATTTTACGCCGAAGCTTACCACCCGAAGGCAATCGGCAAAATGCCAAAATCGCTCTTCCATGACCGGCAAGATAATCCTCGCCCTGACTGTGGGCGCTGCTGCCGCGCTGGCTCAAGGCTCACGCTCGGTTTGGGACGGCTTCTACACCGAAGCCCAAGCCAAGCGCGGTGAGCAATGTTTCTATGAGAATTGCGTCACCTGCCATGGGCCAGCGCTGGAAGGCGACGGAGAGGCACCTCCACTGTCAGGTGGTGAACCATGTTGGGCTTGGGACCGCAAGCCGGTCGGCATTGAATCAGATCCGATACGAGCCGAAGAAGCCGGCACGAAGAAATGAGGTTTCAGCCAGCGTGCCGCGTCACAAACCAGACCACCAGTCCGAGGATTAGTCGCTCGAGCAGGTAGGCAGCGGCGAGCGTCGGAGCGAAGATTGCGATGGCCGCAGCGGTCTCGTGCATCAATCCAATTATCGGCTGACGCACGCGCGAACTTCAGAGTCTTCTACGAAGAAATCGAATTCCAATTCTTCGCGAGGTGCTCGGCCGTCCGCCAGGAAAGCGCTTGCACGGTTAACGTGGGGTTACGCGCGCCGCTGACGCCCATCACCGATGCCCCAACCACGCCGAGATTGGGCGCTTCGTGCGAGAATCCCCACTTATCCACCACGTTGGTCTCGGGATTTTCGCCCATCCGCGTTCCGCCATAAGCGTGGGTCGAAACGCCCGGAGGATTAGCCGGAGCACGCAGAACCTGCACTGCGCCCGCTGCCCGAAACCATTCCTCCATCTTCTTCTGCCCAAACTCGGCCGCCCGTGATTCGTTCTCCTTGAACCCATTAGTAATGCGGCATACAGGATCGCCTAAAGGATCGCGGACGGCCAGGTCCAGGTCCAGGAAGATATCCTCATATGGGAAGGCCGAGGTTTGCAGGTAGGCCGCCGTCCAGCGCGCCGCGTTTTCCCGAACGTACGCCTTCCAGCGCGACCCCCATCCGGGTGCGCGACCCGAGGTATTCATGGAAGCTGCCTCGATGGGATGCATCTCGGTGTGGGGCTGCAAGGTTGTGCCACCGATGAAGCCGAGGCCGGAATGATCGTAATTATCGTCGGCCCAATCGTCTACGGCCGAAGCTTGCGCCGGGGTTCCGTACCAGACGTTGATGTCGTGTGGAAAGACGGCGCTCACTCCGCTCTGCCAGTGCCCGAAATAATGGCGGCCCACCTGGCCATGATTGTTCACGAGGCCGTTCGGGTAAGCCTTGGATTTCGACAGCAGCAGGAGCCGCGAATTCTCGTACGTGTAGGAGCCAAGCAGCACCACGCGAGCCGGTTGAAAATATTCCTTGCCGTCGCGCAGGTAAGTGACGCCGGTGACGCGGCCGTCCGACCCGGCGACGATGCGCGTAACGTGCGAACGGTCGAACACCGTTAGATTCTTGGTCTTGAGTGCGGCTGGAATCGTCGTGATCGCGGTCGAGTTCTTGGCGCTGATATGGCACCCGCCGCGATTGCAATAGCCGTGAAAGGCACAGCCCGGACGCCCGCGATACTCCTCGGAATTGATCGCGGCCGGTGGACGAAACGGCTTCCAGCCGAGCCCGCGCGCGACCTCCGCCATATGATCGGTGAAGCCGCTGCCGCGTAAGGGCGGCATGGGATACTCACGCTGGCGCGGTCCTTCATGCACGTTGCCTGCGGGATCGAGCTTGCCTTGCAGGTTGCCAGCCTTGCCCGAGACGCCGACTTCGCGCTCGACGATGTCGTAGTAGGACTCCAGATCCTCGTATGTGATGGGCCAATCTTCGAGCGTCGTTCGCGCCGGGATCGCCGATGCCCCATAGCGCCTGGCCGCTTCTGAACGGGCTTTGAAATCCCACGGATTCAGCCGCCAGCTCTGCGCCCAATAGTGGATGGACGTGCCGCCCACCGCGTTCATCATGGGATGGATCTGCGCGCGACGAGTGGGCGAGGAAGGCCCATCTCGCACGGTCGGAACTTCACGATTCGCCTTGGGCACCGACGTCAGCAGCCCGCGCACGTTGTTGTGGAGCTCGTCGGGACGAAACATTCGCGGATCCATCCACGTGCCTGCTTCAAGTCCTGCTACTTTGAGCCCCGCGCGCGCCAGAGGCAAGACGGCCACGCCACCAGCCGCGCCCAGCCCGATCACCACCACGTCGACAGGTTTCAGATTGATCGCCATACTCGCGTTCGTTTATTATCCCCATAATCCAGCAGTGCAATACAACCGCCCATATGGCCAACCAAGATCCTGGATCGCCGCCAACTCCCGAAGCAAGCGACCGCGCTCATCACTGGAACCGCCAACTGAAAGGCAGTTCTATACGTACTAAAGCAAAAGTTTGCTCAAAGTTGGGATTATTACCGGTTTGAAGTTCTGGGACAACTTCTAGTTGATCTGTCTTCAGAACAGGTCGATCATGATCAGAGGTCGGTCGAATATTCACTAATCTAACTGGGAAAGTGCTTAAAGTACTCGACATATTAGCTCCGCAGTGAGTCGGTGATCACTGCAGCCAGAGAGTTTTTCAAGCTGCAGAATTCAACCTCTTAAAGCGCGCTCGGTTCGATTTTTTAGCAGACAAATTGGAGAAACAAGGTATGATCAGTCGCAGGCTGGGCGACACAAGCCGCCTCGCCGACAGCTTAAAAATCTCGCTAGTCACTGGCGATGCACAGTTGTTGGAGCAATGTGGTGAAGCGGTCCGAGAACTTGCTCCGGATTGCGTCGAAATCGTCGTAGTGAGTCCTCACCAGGACCCCTTGCCACGATCAGATCTGCTGATCTGGGATACAGACTTCACCGACAGATCAAGAAGCAAACAACGCCTTGCGGCAACCGAGAGCCGCCAAGAACTGTTCCTCGTTAGCCCGAAGCATTTAAGTGAATTTCTCACCACCATGCCGCTCGGAGCCGGTAGTACATTGCTCAAGCCAGTCAATAAGAGAACCCTGCAGATTTTCTTGGAACAGGCATTGCATCGCTCACGAACGAGAACGTCCTCGTTCATTCCTGATTCAGCCGACGTAACATCGCAACCAAATGATGCCCTTCAAGCTCTTTTGATGGCCAACCTTAAGTTGCAAGAATACGATCAGGATCGAAACAATTTCCTGGCTCGCGCGCTCCACGACTTTCGCGCGCCCCTAATGGCGGCGAATGGCTATTGCAGTATCCTTCTGCAACAGACTCTGGGTCCGCTGACTGACAACCAAATCGACCTATTGCAGCGCATGCACCGCAGCCTGAAGAAGCTGACACGCATGGGGTCGGCGATGTTTGAGTTGAACGTTGGCAAGACGGTGAGGCGGGGTCTCAATCTGAAGGAATCGTCCCTGGAGGCTTGCGTGAAAGCCGCTATTCAAGAAATAGACCACCAGGCACATGACAAGAACCTCTCGGTCTCAGTCAATTTGAGCGACGCCCAAGGGCCACTCTATTTTGACCAGGACCAAATGGAGCAGGTCATGGTGAATCTGCTGGACAATGCGTGCAGGTTCACTCAGAAGGGCGGGACCATCGAGGTTCGTGGCTATCCCATTGCGTACGACGAAGTAGTCAATAATCACGGACGGGAAGCGCAAGGGCTCTCCTCAGCTTCGCCTAAGGCCTACCGCGTGGACGTTAGTAATACCGGCCCAGGCATCTTGACCGAACATTTGGAGAGTGTTTTTGAAGAATACACTTCGTACAGCGGTCCTGAAGATCGTTCCGGCGGGGGGCTGGGACTGGCGATCTGCAAGATGATACTGACGGCCCACAGGGGAAGGATCTGGGCCGCAAACTATCCTGGAGGCGTCAAGTTTTGCTTTCTCCTCCCCACCGGCAACTGCACGCCAAGAAGCGGGTTGCAACGAAATGAATTAACGGTAGTGGCGCAGAGGGCGGCCTCTTAGGAAGAGTATGCAAAATGCGAAGCGGATCGACAGGATTCTTATTGCGGAAGACGAGCCGGATATTCGTGAATATCTGACCCTTTCTCTTCGATGCAGAGGGTACGAAATAGAACACGCTGATAATGGCAACGATGTTTTGAACTTCCTGAAAGAGAAGGTCAACAGGGTGTCGCTCGTGTTACTCGACATCATGATGCCATGCAAGGACGGGATTGAAACGCTCCGGGAGATTCGTCAGTTAGATAAGAACCTCCCAGTTGTGATGCTTTCGGGACTATCTGCTTCCAGCACGATCATCCAAACGATGAAGTTTGGAGCTGACGATTACCTCACGAAACCTGTGACCGATGACCTGCTTTTTGCTACGATCGAGACCGCACTGGCCGCGCGCGAAGCAGCCCACACTTCTACGCGCAAGGGATTTGCACCATTTGCGCAAAGACCGTCAGGCACTGGCACCTCGTGGATGAAGAGGATGGAGACACTTCTCCTCCAAATCGGCCTCTCGGAGGCCCCCGTTCTGGTGGAAGGAGAGACAGGTGCCGGGAAGGAGGTTCTCGCACGCATGCTCCACGCCGCGTCTCCGCGCGCTGCTCGCCCGTTCCTGAAGGTCAATTGTGCGGCCCTCCCTTCGGAACTGGTAGAGAGCGAGTTATTCGGCTACGAGCGCGGAGCGTTTACTGGCGCCTTTAAGAGCAAGCCAGGGAAATTTGCCATGGCCGATGGAGGAACTATCTTCCTCGATGAAATTGGAGACATGGATTACCGGTTACAGGCGAAACTTCTCCAAGTGCTGCAAGATCAGGAATTTCATCGATTGGGCGGCAGCGAGACGATTCGCGTGAACGTGCGCGTAATGGCTGCCACACATTCCGATCTGGAGAAGGCCATGCGAGAAAGACGCTTTCGCGAGGATCTGTATTATCGGCTCAACGTGATCAACGTTCAGGTGCCAGCCTTACGGGATCGACCGGACGAGATCCTGCCCCTGGCGGAATATTTTCTAAGGAAACATGCGACGCCGGGGGCGGCTGCACTCGAAATCACGCCATCCCTGAGGGAGGTGCTTCTCGCATACCATTGGCCCGGCAATGTGCGTGAATTGGAAAATGTCGCACGAAAATGTTTAGCACTTCGCGATACAGAGATGGTCGCTGAAGACCTTCGTCTCAAGTTGCAGCATCGCTCTCAGCCGATGGCTCCTCCTTCGCAGCGGTCCATGCCTTACGTGTTGGGTCCGGCTGCGGACATCCCTGCTCTTGAGAATTTATCGGACGCGGGGCGGCTTGCGGAAATCGATACGATTCTAATGGCGCTAAACCGTACCAGGTGGAATCGAAAAGAGGCGGCAACCATCTTGCGGGTTGAATACAAGGCCCTACTTTACAAAATGAAGAAGCTGGGCATTGACCGTAACGCTGGTCACGTCACTACGTCAAGGATAGAACCATGAACACGCTCACTTCCGGCCGTGCCACAGATTCCCCTAGGAACGACGTGAACGACGACTACTCAGGAGTAATATTGTCATCCCCTGGAGAAATCCGACAATTAAGGGAGGTTGTTGAGCGGTCATTGCAGCAGGACGACACCATACTCGACCCCGAGTTCTTTCTCGCCTCAGTGTCCAAAGGGTGGGAACCCAGAGTGGTGGTCGTTCACAGCGCGCGCGAGGTGATCGGGATCATGTATGCGCAAGAACGAGTCATCTCTGGTGTTCCTACTGGTGTTGTATATGCCGACGGAAGTCTGGGCGGTGTCCTGCTCGCGAATTCCATGCATCAACGGAATGCATTCCGAGTGGCCGTGGAGACGCTACTTGGGTCTCCAAAGGTACGGGGCGTGCGGTTAAGAGTCGTGCGAGGCGGCTGTGAACTTAGCGCTATTAGACAACTGACCGCTTCCTGGCGTCTCGATGCTCATTATTCACGCATCAAATATGGCTATTCCCCCATTTGGAAACATCATGCTCATTTGCATCTGGCTGATAGCTATGAGCAGTTTCTCATGGGTCTGGGTAACACAACCCGTCGTAATTTTCGATATTATCGCCGGCGTTTTGAAGCATCTGGACACAGCCTCAGAGAACACCTTTCGATGGGCGAGTTGCGCTCTGCAGTGCTCACGCTAGTCCCCAAGTCGACTTTGGCCAATCGGCCGTCACGGATTACGATTGAAAGAGCTCTGAACCTGGTGGCTGCCGCGCGGCGACCGCTGGCTATCGGCCTAAAACATCACAACGGAGAATGGCTAAGTGTCATCGGAGGATGGTACAAACCTCATGGGGCTGTACTGTTCCTCCAGCACAATAACAACCGTGACTTCGGTCCTTACTCGCTCTCCGTTGTGCTTCGTGCCTATTTGATCGAGAGTCTCATTCGGGAGCGGCTGAACGAACTAGTTATGTGGGCTGATACCGGGCCGCCATTGTCCCGCTACGTAACGTACACGCCGACTATTGGTGTACATCTAGACGTACCAACGTATGTGTGGCGTGTTGCCCGTGGCTTTATCTCAACTGTCGGACCTTGGCTACCCAGGCGCTTAGCCAGCGCTGCGCAATGGGTCGTGCCCCACCCTTTTTCGTCCTGATAAAAAACGAACGTTCTAGAATCAGCGTGGTTTTGAATTGGCAAGCCATGGTGTTTCAGTGACCCTATCGGGGAAGTCGCCGATCGGCTACCTGATCCACAGCCATCATTCCGTTCCGGGGCAAGCGGCAATCGTGCCACGCTGGCCGCGACCCAGACCGCCAGTGTATCGATCGTCGTGATCCTCAACTATGTTGTCCAGGTTGTTCCCGGTGTATTGGTTGGGGCGTTCGGAACAACCAAGAGCGCTCCAAACGCCGGTGCGATAAAACCGCGAGAGTAATTAAGTGTTTCAGTTCGTGCATGTTGCTCCCGATCCAGCTCGCCAAGAGACTGGGATATCTCGCGTAAATGGGGTCATGGACCGATTTCGTCGAGGCAGCTTAGCTGGTTGGCTGCCAGATTTGATACACTGCCCTCACTATGCGACCTTATCGAATGATCTGCTGGATGTTGCTCGGCATGGCTCAAATCTTCGCGCAAAGCAAGACCGGCCAGGTCGATTGGAACAAGCCGTTTCCGCCGCACAAGGTCATCGGCAACGTCTATTTTGTCGGCACCAATGAGCTTGGCTCCTTCTTGATCACGACGCCCGAAGGCCATATCCTCATCAACAGCGATTTCGAAACCACCGTGCCGGTGATTCGCGCTTCGGTAGAGAAGCTCGGGTTCAAGTTCACCGACATCAAGATCCTGCTGGGCAGCCACGCTCACGGCGATCACATGCAAGGCGACGCCATGGTCAAGGAGCTGACCGCGGCGCGCGTCATGGCCATGGAGCAGGACGTTCCGGCTCTTCGCAAGATGATGCCTGGCGGCAAGCCGCATCCGATCGATAAGATCCTGCACGATGGAGACGAGGTCACGCTCGGCGGCACAACCCTGGTCGCCCATCTTACGGCCGGACATACCAAAGGCTGCACCACTTGGACCATGAAGGCGAAGGAGGGCGACAAGACTTACAACGTCGTGATCCTTGGCAGTATCGGCGTAAATCCCGGCTATATTTTAGTGAATAACAAAGATTATCCGCAAATCGCCGATGATTATGTACGCAGCTTCAAGGTTCTGCGCGCGCTCCCTTGCGATGTCTTCATTGCGTCGCACGGGCACTTTTATGATCTGGCGACCAAATATCCGAAGTTAGGAAAAGGCCCCAACCCTTTCATCGATCCGGAAGGCTACAAGGCGCATCTGGACCTTCAGGAGAAAAATTTCTACACGAAGCTGGAAGAGCAGAAGAAATCAGAATGACCCGCCGTGAAGCACTTGCCGTTTTAGGAGCGAGCGCGATCTCGCAAGGAAAGGCGGCTGGCGCAATCATCCGCACCGTCTTGAAGGATCTGCCGCCCGAAGCTCTGGCCGGGGGCGCGACGCTTTTCCACGAGCATCTGTCCCTTGCGCCGGATTTCATGCCGAAGTGGATCTCGCTGGCGCGGGCTCAGAACCCACAGGCGAAGGCCGGGCCGCCGCCACCGCAAGTCCCACCACCTGATCGTCCATACTTCATGCGTGATCTCGATCTCATGGTGGAGGAGACTCGCGCGGCTGTCAAAGCGGGCGTCGCTTGTATCGTAGACGGCGGCCATCCGGATATGGGCCGGGATCTCGATTTTCTGAAGCAGCTCTCCATGCAATCCGGCATGCCGATCGTGGCCGGTTGCGGCTACTACTCGCAGCCTTTCTATCCTCCCGAAATCGCCACGATGAGCGAAGAGCAGATCACCCGAGAACTCGTGCGCCAGGCGCGTACGCAGCCGGCCGGCGCATTCGGCGAGATCGGCAGTTGGGACGAGATCACCGACCTGGAACGCAAAGTCTTCCGCGCAGTCGGCAAAGCGCATCTGGAAACAAACCTGCCGATCTTCACGCACACCGGCATTCCGGGCAAGTCGGCGGTAGAGCAACTCGATATTTTGGAAGCTGCCGGCGTGAAGCCGCAGCGCGTTGTCATCGGTCATCTCGGCAATCTGGTCGATCCCAAGGTCGAAGTTCACAAGGCAATTTGTAAACGCGGCGCGTTCATCGGCTTCGATCGTCAAGGCGGTCCAGGCGATACACGGCAGGTGCCGATGGTGCTGGCTTTGATCGAGGCGGGCTATGCCGGTAACTTGCTGTTCTCGTCTGATCTCTCGACTGCGAATCAGATCAAACGCAACGGCGGCACTGGTTACGCCAAGACCGTGACGGTGTTCGTGCCGAAGCTACGCGAGGCCGGGGTGAGCGAGGAAACGCTACATGGCATCCTGGCGGATAATCCGCGCCGCTTCCTTGCCTTTGTCCCCAAGAACAACTGAGCGGCGAGCGGCGCTACGCGGCATCGACCTGCGCCCTGCCGGCGCCCTAGAATTGGAGTGATTTGCCCCGGTCAGATGGCTGAAGAGAGTCCGGTTGAAGGTGTTGGTGAACTCCGCGCGAGTGTTCGGGTGTGCGCGGCCTTCGCGCGAGAGTCTGAAGTCCCAACCGAAAGAACGACTGATTGTAAGCCGAGATGTGCTTAGTTCAGCAGCGACATTCGTCAGGTCGCTGATGGTGGGCTAGCTGCGTGATGCCGTACTAGTCTTGTCGGCAAGGCGAGTAGTCGTATAGCAGACCGTAATCCAGCGTGAACTTACGCGTTACCTCAAGGAATCGTCGGCAAAGAATCCGCGTTGATGTATTTCCGTGCATGCGTCTAACCAGAGCGATGATTACCTGCTTCACGTAGCCCAGGAGGAAGCAGGCATAAGGGAAGCCCACGGTGTCGCCGCCCACAGTCGCGCTTCCAATGTCCAGCAGCCAAGTCTGGTCCGGCGTCTACACGGCCCGCAGAGTCTAGAGCTAAACTCTGCGAGCTGGCACCCCGTTAGCTAGCTGTCAGAACCGGAAACGCGCGACGATGGTGCCTTGTCGCGGCTGACCGAATTGAGTACCGGTGATCGACGTGTTGATGTATCCGAAGCCGCTCGCGTTCAGGCCCAGTCCGTTGACGGTTTGGGCGTTTTGGGGTCCGTTAGCCGAGGGGTCGTTATAATACGTGCGATTGAAGATATTGGAGAACTCCACGCGAAGATTCAACTCGTAGCGTTCCTTGAAACGGAAGGTTCTTCCGAAATTCAGGCTCTCCTGAGGATGGCGCTGGTACCGATAATCGGAATAGAAGCCGGCGGCAGTCCCAAACTGGCCGCCCGGCGGGTTAACCCACGCGTTCTTATTCAACACGAACGTCTTGCTGGGATCGTAGCAATGGCAGTTGATGTCGGACACCGTGAACAGAGGCTGGCCGGGAACACGGTTGGCGAAGGTGGGCTGGAACAACTGGTTGTTGAGTGGAGTGGTGGCAGTTGGAGCCGGAATCGGACGACCGCTGGCATAGGTCAGAAGCGTGCCGACTTGCCAATCTCCGAAAATGGCCGACAGCCACTTATTCCCACTCCATTTGGGCAACGCGTAACTACCAATGAAGGTGAAGACCAGCGGCTGATCGAAACTGGAAATCCATTTGCTGATGCTCGGAACTGCCACGTCGTTATAGACGTTGTTCGCGCTCTCGATACCCTGTTGGAGAGACTTCTGCCAGCTAAACACGCCGGTAAAGGTGAAGCCATGCGAATAGCGCTTGGTAGCTTTTGCCTGCAGCGAATCGTACCAGGTCTTGCCCACCGACGAATTGAAAACGGGGATGGTGCCAAACTGCGGGTACGGTCGCAACGACTGAGCCAAGGTTTGTGAAGTTGGGTAGCCCGCGTAAGGCGGCTTGAACCCTCTAGCGATTACGGATGCCGAACTAAGCTGAGAGGTCAGCAGAGCCTGGTCAGTGGGATTGTTGATATCCAGCCCAACTGCGCTGAGCCGCTGCGGTGTGAGCGCATTGACATTGATCATGCCAGGGGTGCCGGGGGCCGCGGGGTTGATTGAGGCCCACCAGGCGCCGCGATTACCCACGTACGAAGCCTCTACCACAATGTCTTTACTTAATTCGCGCTGCAACCCAATGCTCCACTGAGTCTGTCTGGCTGGCCTTCCAGCGTTCTGGTCAAGATAGCCAACAGTACCGGGAAAAACTGTCGTTACAGTACCCGGCGCCACCGGGAAAATCCCGGGGCTGAGAACCGGCCACACGGGTGTGATCGGTATGCCATTTTGCAAGGTCATGGCTGGTGCTCCCCCGCCCGGCGAAGAGATGGTGGAGGTCGCGGCAGTCCCTATTCCCGTTGGGTTCGGGCCGCTATAGACTATCCCAAAGCCCGCGCGAAGCACTGTCTTGGAAGTGATCTGGTAAGCGACTCCGAGCCGCGGTCCGTAGGCGAAAGGATAATCTTTGGCGAAGCTGCAGTTGCAGTGTCCCGGTCCATCACCCTCGAAGACCCATCCCCCGGGCAAGCCACCGGCGTTCGGGTTCGGCGTGGTGGGCGAGAAATCCGGGATACGGCCGTATTGCTCTCGGGGATGAGTCCCATAATCCCACCGTAAACCGTAGTCCAGCGTTAATTTGCGGCTCAGCTTCCAGGAGTCCTGCGCAAATACTCCGTAGTGGGCCGTCCCCTGGCGCGTTTCGGAAAGGGGAGCAATGTTGACCGAATCGACCAAGCCCAGAAGGAAGCTTGCGTAACCAAATCCTACACTGCCGCCCGCGAGCGTGGTACCAACCAGGTACGGCGGGGTTGTTTGTGCCGTGGAAAAGCCGTAATTCCCGTTGGTGTTTTGATATTGGATCACTGGGATTCCGACAGTGCCCCAACCGCCGCCGAACTTATAGGTGTGGCTTCCCTTGACCCAAGTGAGGCTGGTGTTTGCCGCCGGCTTTTGCAACCACTGGTTGACTTGTCCGGAGTTCGCCGGACCCATATTCTTCATGCCGCCTGCCGTACTAGTCGTGCACTGGATGACGCCCGGTGCAACTGCCGGACAAAAACCTCCGAAATTGGGAAAATTTCGGGCCACCGCGGCTCCCTTCAGGCCCAATTCCTTTTGCGCGTCAAAATTCAGTACCGGCGCGCCGTCGAAAAAATTGAGGTACTGATAGCCGACACCGATGTGGAACAGTAAGGTGGGCGTGAGCGTGTGGTCATAATTCAAACGCTCGGTGTTCCCATGGATGAACGTCCCGCGGGCCTCCGAGATCGTGTTGGGTAGTCCGTCGGAATTGCCATACGTTGGCGAGAGCTGCGAATCGGTGTGAGTGAAAGACCAATAGAAAGACAAATGCCCCTTAGAGCCGATCTGGTGATCGATCTTGACCGCCGGAATGGTTGTGTGCCGTATGCTCGGATAACTTGGTAGGAAGTTATTGATCAGCGAGGATGGAGAGGTGGGCTCCGGAATCAGCTTTTGGATTGCTACGGCCACTGGATCGAAGCGATCCCGCGGGATCATATTGTTGGGGAACGGAGCGGTGACCAGACGCCCATTCATGTTCACCGGATTGCGAGGATCGTAAATCGTGTTTTGAACCAGCGTCAAAGTGTTGAACGGATCGGTAAGCACACGATTGTTGACAGCGGTTCGCGCCGGGCCAAAATCACCATTGCGATAGGCGTCGATCGGAACCGTTTGGGCGATATTGCTGATATTCTGCGTTTCGCGGAACTGTTCAAAGTTGAAGAAGAAAAACGTCTGGTGGTGGCCGTTATATAGGTGGGGAATGACCACTGGCCCGCCGACGGTCCAGCCGTAATCATGCCTCCGCTGGCGTGGCCGAATCAGATTTCCGGGGTGGGCCGGATCGCTGGTGAAGGGCGTACCTGCGTTGAGCACTTCGTTCACTGCATAGTCGTACAGGCTGCCGTGGTATGAGTTCGTTCCAGACCGCATGGTGACGTTAAAGTATCCGCCGCCGCCGCCAAATTCCGCGGCATAGTTGCTGGTCTGAACCGAGACTTCCTGGATCGCGTCGACGCTCGGCTGCAATTCCGCCGGGGCAAAATTGATGAGCTGGTTGCTCGAATCCAGGCCTTCCACGATGTAACTCTGCGAGTTGGTCGGTGCGCCATTGACCTTGACATTGGAATTGGCTTGGTAGAACATTCCCGGAATCAGTTGAGCCACGTTGTTTGGATTTCGAATGCCCGAGCTTCCCGCAGCCGCGCTTCCGGTCCCCAACATGGGAAGCTCATTCAGGGTTTGCACGGTGACGTTGTGGCTCACGTCCGAGCTTTCAGTCTTGAGCAGGCTGGCGTCACCGGAAACCGTGACCGACTCGGAAGTCACGCCCACTTCGAGCGCGATGTCGATGCCCATGGTCTGAGCCACCTCCACCCGCAGGCCTTGCCGGACAAACTTCTTAAATCCCGGCACCGTGACCGTGACTTCGTATATTCCGACCGGCAATTGGCTGAGGGTGTAGATGCCTGCCGCTGTGGACGTGGCAGGGTAGAGCGCTCCGGTTTCCACGTTCCTGGCTTCAATGGTTGCGTTGGCGACGACAGCGCCTTGCTGGTCGCTAATGGTACCCGTGATGGTGCCGCGATCGCCTTGGCTGAATGCCGCGGTCGCAAAAAGAAACAAACAAGCTGCTGCAAACAAGGAGCGCATGCAACCTCCTCAACGTTGAGTGACGCAACCCTTTCCCGAATGGCCAGGGTTCCAGAACCCTGCTTTTGGATGAGGATATGCGATCTTGCTCTGAAAGTCAAGGCAAATTTGACATATCAGCACGCGGCTTTGGAGAAGATTAGCGTGCCGGCGTATTTTAGTCTCGGAACCCGGCGTTACAGCGGCGAATCGGGTCGCGCGATGGTGCGCCACATGTGGGCGACCGGGCTGTTGTCGTTGCCGAGACCTTCTTTAGGCTGCTTGAAATGGCGGCCGACGATGTCGACGAAGGGATCGATGGTCACGACTGCATTGGGATCGAAGGCATACAGGTCGTTCACCGTCACCAGACGCGGTTCCATATACCACTTGTGGTTTCGAAGCATTTTGTAAGTAGCTTCGATGTGCGGCGGCGGCGTGTAGTCTTTCCCGAATATTCTGTAGTAGAGGTCGGGGTATTCATAGCCGGCCGCGGAGTCGGGATAGAAGCGCAGCGTCTGATGGTACCGGATTGCGAAGGTGGCTTTCGGAGATATGTAGGGTTCGAAGAGTTGAGCGCCCCACCATCCGTGATCGGGCTTGATCAGGGACTGCACGACGTCGTGGAGCAGGCAAGCCAGGATGATGTCTTCTGTCATGCCAGTTTTCATGGCGCGGGTGGCGCTTTGCAGTACGTGGTTGGCAGGCGCGAATCGTAACTTAAAGAAATCCAGGAGCGTCGGATTGGCGGGCATCGGCTCGAGCTTCTTGACGTTTCTGCCGTTGTTGGCGAAAAGCGTGCCGACGCCTCTGCGGTAATCGCGCGTTGTAACCTCGGCATCCAACTCAGCTACGGTTGGAAACTTCTTAACGGGGCTGGTGGTGGGGGTGCTGCCGGATGCTGCATTGTCCAGTTGCTCGGACATGTAATCTTCCAGGGCGT
>Ga0070714_100002328_pt1 | contig 13968 bp, 15 predicted proteins | sample LARL83metaG_FD_65450 | JGI IMG/M metagenome (GOLD analysis project Ga0070714, IMG submission 65450) | Corn, switchgrass and miscanthus rhizosphere microbial communities from Kellogg Biological Station, Michigan, USA - LAR L8-3 metaG | ecosystem: Host-associated > Plants > Roots > Rhizosphere ...
CCGTCACGCATCTTGATTCCGGCGGGGAGAATTCCACGCAGCGAGACATTCGTCCCTTCGGGATTGTCGACGCTGGGCAGATTAATGACGGTGATCATTTCGAGCGAGGCCATGGGCTCGTTGCCATCGCGCGCAATGCCCGCCATCGATTTCAAGGTTTGAAAATTCTCGCGCGTCATGGCGCTGCTCAATTCGGCATTCGATCCTTTGCGCATCACCAGAACCTGGAGCGGGTTGCCGGTCGACTGAAAGGCGGTGTCCAGACCATGTACGAGCGCGAGTACCGACAGCAGTACCGCCACGGTCAACGCTATGCCCAGCGCAGTCATGACGGTGGTGGTCTTTCGGACCACCAGATTACGCAGGTTGTAGGAAAGAGGAATCGCCATAAGCTAACCCGCGTAGCGCAACGCATCCAGGATGGTGGTTCGCGACGCGCCCCAGGCCGGCACGAACGAACTGGCGAGTCCAATGAGCACCGCGACGCCCAGCGAGAGCGCGCCAACCAAGGGTGAGATGGCGAGCGTGCTTAACCCCGACATGAAGTTCGCAGCCGGGCTATGGCTGACCATGCTGCACATCCCCTGTGCGAGCAAAGTTCCGAGCAGGCCGCCAATGAGAGAAATCACGGCCGCCTCGCCCAGGATAATGCCCAGGATCGCTCCGGGAGTGAAGCCCAGCGTTTTCAAAATTCCTACTTCGCGAATGCGTTCGCGCACGGACATGGATATGGTATTGCCGGAAACCAGCAGGATGGTGAAGGTGACCGCTCCGCAGATGGCCATGATAAATAGCTTCAGGTTGCCGATGAAGGAAGCGAAGCTTAACTGGAAGGCCTTTTCCGATTCGGTCTTGGTCGGGAACGGCGAGGATTCGAATTCATGATCGATGGCCGCTGCGATGCGCGGAACATCGTCGGCGCTATCGGCCTGGATGAGGAAAGCGCCAACCTTATCGCGGAAGGGGCTGTTGGGCCCGAGGGTTTCCTTCAGGTACTCGTAACTGAAATAGAGCTCCGGCACCTTGTCCGGTTCGTCGTAGATGCCGACGATTTTGAGATCGAGCGTGACAGGCAGGTAGTCGCCGACCAAAGTGACCCGATCGCCCAGCTTGAAGTTCAACTGATTGGCCAATGTGCGGGAGACGATGCATCCGGTCCGTTCATGCTGGAAGGCCAGCTTTTGATCGTCGGGGAGCTGGTAATCGGGCCGCACGTTGAAGATGTGGTCGGGGTTGGCCGCGAATCGGGGGAACATATTCTTGGGATCGCGATTGTCTTTGTAGACGCCGCCGAACCACTGCCATACGGTGAGGTCCTTTACGCCCGGAACGCGTTGGATTTTTTCGCGGTAATAAATCGGGAAGGACTGCGTGAGCGAGACGCGATGACGGGTGATCAGGCGGAGCGCCTGACTCGGTGTCGCCTCGCTTAGGAAGAGCGCCTGGTACATGGCGATCAGCACCCCCAGGATGCAGAGGGAAATCGCGACGCTGCCGATGGTCAGGATGCTGCGCCGCCGATTGCGCAGACTATTCTTCAAAATGAGCGACAGATAGCGCATAATGTCCCGTTTCCTCTATTCTACAGGGACGGTGTCCACCGACGATTTGTTCATGCAGGAAGCGCTGGAATTGGCTCGCCGGGCCGAGGCGAACGGTGAAGTGCCGGTGGGTGCGGTAGTTGTGGTGGATGGCGGGGTGTGCGGCCGGGGTTTCAACTCGCCTATTCGGCTGAACGACCCGACCGCACATGCCGAGATTCTGGCCCTGCGCGAGGCTGCGGCCCAGGTTAAGAATTATCGTCTGGAAGCAGCCACGCTGTATGCGACGCTGGAGCCGTGCGTGATGTGCACCGGAGCGCTGGTGGCTGCGAGGACGAAACGGCTGGTGTTTGGCGCTCGGGACCTGAGGTTCGGAGGCGTGCGGAGCAAGTTTCGGCTGGCGGATTCGGAACTGTTGAATCATCGGGTGGAGGTGGTGGAGGGGGTGCTGGCGGCCGAGTGTCTGAAACTGGTCAAAGCGTTCTTTAGCCAACGGAGATGACAACGGCCTTCAGCCTGAACACTGGAATGAAACAATTTCCCGATTCCTGTAATCTATAAGCAAAGCTGTGTTTCGTGTCTTCGCGGCTTGAAGGACGGTTCCATGAATGATGCTGAAGTACTTCTAGTGGAGGATAGTGTTGGGGACGTTCTCCTCACGCGGCAGATCCTCACTCAAATGCCTATCCGGCTACGGATTGCCAGAGACGGCCTACAGGCCCTCCTTATGCTGGCGGATCCGGCGTTTAAGCCCGCCCTGGTCATTCTGGACCTGAACATCCCGGACATATCGGGTCACGAGGTGTTGGCTCGCTACCATCCCTCGAACCCTCCCGTGGTGGTCTTCACTTCGTCGTGGAACGACTCGGAGAAGACACGCGCGCTCTCGATGGGTGCTCGCGAGTATGTAATCAAGCCGATGGACCTGGATGAATACTCGTCAGCCGTGCGTGGCATGGTCGAAAAATGGGCTCTGCGGGCCGAAAAGAACGCGGCCGCCGCAGCCAGTGAAAACGCTTCCATTCAGTAGATTCACGAAATCCGGATTGTCTTCGCCAAGCTCGGGAAGAATTCCGGATCGAGTCCGCCCCAAATTCCGTATATCTGCCTGATACTGGAAGTGCGTCCTTAATCCTATGATCAAACCCTTGCAAACCCTAGGTATCTTTCTGCTTTGCGCCGTTTGTACGTTTGCCCAGGATGAAATCAGAGTCGAGCCAGCCGCCGGACCGCTGGGCTGGCTGATCAATCCTTATCGTCCTCGAAGCGTCCCGCCCATCCGGGTGACGAATTCGCCGCGCCTGAACTCGCTGATCCGGGCCGGAAATCTCTATCTGGCCGCACAAGATGTAGTGGCGCTGGCCATCGAGAACAACATAGATGTCGAGGTCCAGCGCTATGGACCGCTGCTGGCGCAGGAAGTGTTGAGACGCGCCGAGGGCGGCGGTGCGCTGCGCAGTGTCGGGCTGCCTGTAGCACCTGGGCCACAAAGCGTCAGCTTGCAAGGTGTGAGCCTTAACCCCACTGGTGGCGCTGGAGCTGCATCCGGAGCCGGCGTCAGCTCGGGTGGCGGAATTGTAACCCAGTTGGGGCCGCTCATCCCTTCACTCGATCCCTCGCTCAGTGGGTTCATGAACTTTCAACATGCCACCATCCCACAGAGCAACACCTTCCTGACCGGAACCACGGCGCTTATTCAGGACACGCGCAGTTTTCAAGCACAGTACTCACAGAACTGGGACTTCGGCTTAAACGCTCAATTGACATACTCGAGCCAACACATCCATGTCAACAGCCAGTTCTTCAGTTTGAATCCTTACACCTCGGGCTCGCTGGACCTTCAGGTCACGCAGAACCTGTTGCAAGGATTCGGATCCGCCGTCAACGGCCGGAACATTCGAGTTCAGAGGAACAACCTGAAGGTCACGGACCTGCAGTTCAAGCAGCAGGTGATTACTACCGTGTCGGCCGCGCTCAACCTGTATTGGGACCTGGTGAGCTTTGACGAAGATGTCCGCTCCCGTCAACAGGAGGTGAAAACCGCCGAACAGCTGCTGGAAGACAACAAGAAGCAGGTGCAGATCGGCGCTATGGCGGAGATTGAGATCACTCGCGCCGAGGCCCAGCTTTATGCCGGCCGGCAGGATCTTACAATCGCCCAGACCAACCTGCTGCAACAGGAAACCGTACTGAAGAATGCCTTGGTGAGAACAGGTATCGAGCAGGCCGGCCTCGCCAATGTTCACATTGTGCCGCTGGATAAGATTGCCGCGGTACCCCAGACCGACGAGACCCGGCCCATCCAAGATCTGAGCAACCAGGCGCTGGCCAGCCGGACCGAAGTTGAGCAGGCGCGCATCAATATCGAGAGCAACGAATTGAACCTGGTGGGAATCAAGAATTCGCTTAAACCCACCTTACAAGCCTTTGCTGAACTTACCAACAACGGGTTGACCGGCGATTTGACCGCAGCCAGCGCTCTGGTCCCGGGCGTGGCTTATCTGGCAGGCGGCTATGGGAATCTGCTGGCGCAGATCGCCCGCCGGAATTATCCGAATTACTCAGCCGGCTTTTCGCTGAACATCCCGCTGCGCAACCGGGCGGCTCAGTCGGACTATGTCACCAGCGTGCTGGAGCTTCGACAGAATCAACTGAGCCTGCAGAAGAACACCAACCAGGTGCTGGTGGATGTCCAAAATGCGGTGATCGGAATACAGCAAGCGCGGGCCCGCTATGAGGCGGCGGTGAAGTCACGGGAGCTTCAGGAGCAGACCCTGGCGGCCGATCAGCGGAGATACTCGCTGGGCGCAGCTACAGCCTTCCAGGTAATCCAGGATCAGCGCGACTTGGCCACTACGCAGAGCGGCGAGGTGCAGGCCATGGCGAACTATACGCATGCGCGGATTGCTTTCGATCAGGCCTTGGGACGAACGCTGGAGGTGAATCATGTTTCGATCGGCGAAGCGCTAAAGGGGCAGATCTCACGACCTTCTTCGCTGCCACCGGATTTGCCGCAATCAGACGCTCCGAAAGGAGGCGGACAATGATCTGCATAGTCCGCAAATATATGGCAGCGGGTTTGTGCCTGACCTCCCTGACCTGGCCGGTGGCGGGTCAAGAAATATCCATCGAGCCGGTCCGGCCGAGTGCGCCCGTCCTGATCCGACCATATCTGCCTGCGACAGTTCCGCCGGTCCGGCTTCGCAACTCCGACCGTTTTCGCGATCTCATTCGCGCCGGAACGCTTTACTTGACCGTCCAGGATGCGATCGCGCTCACGTTGGAGAACAGCATCGACATCGAGGTGAGCCGCTACAATCCGCTGCTGTCAACTTGGCGACTGGAGCGTGCGGAAGCTGGAGGCGCTCTGCCTGGCGTGCCGAGTACTGCTTCACAGGCCTTCAGCGTTGCCAGCGGGCAGGGAGTCCTGGGAAGCCAGGCGGCCGCTGGAGTGAGTGGTGGGGGCGCCGGCGCAAACGCCAATCGCACCGCCAACGCCAGCATCACACAGATCGGACCCGTCACGCAGAACCTGGACCCGAGTCTGCAAGAGACCACTACCTTCGCTCATACCAGCAGTCCCCAGCCGAACGCCGTACAGAGCCTGGTGGTGAACCTGGTATCGACCACGCATGTGTACACGGGGGCGTACCAGCAGGGCTTTCTCACGGGTGGCGGCGTGTCGGTGAACTATAGCGATCATTATCTGAAAGAGAATGCACCCTCCGACGTTTTGAACCCATCGGTTGCCCCGAACATTTCGGTGAGTGCGCAACACAACCTATTGCGCGGATTCGGTATTGCAATCAATGCTCGCAACATCACTGTGGCCAGAATGAACCTCAATACCACCGACTTGAATTTCAAGACGCAAGTGGTCGCGATTGTCAGCCAGGTTTTGAACGCCTACTACAACCTGGCCGGTGCTTACGAAGACCTGAAAGCGAAAAAGAACGCGGCTGAGGTTGCGCAGACGTTTCTTAGCGACGTGAACCGCCAGGTGAACATCGGATCTGTCGCTCCCACCGACTTGATCAACGCTCAGGCGCAGGCCGTCACCAGTCAGCAGGCCGTGGTCGACTCCGACGCAAGCCTCAAGCAGCAGGAAGTGGCGCTGAAGAATTTGTTGAGCCGCACGGGGATAGGCGACCCGGTCCTGGCCAATGTGCGCGTAGTACCGATCGATCCGATCCAGATTCCAGCGCGAGACGATTTTCCGTCCATCGATGCACTCGTGCAGCAGGCGCTCGCGAATCGCAGTGACCTCGCCGCGGGGCAAGCCAATGTGAATGCCAGCGAAGTTTCCTCTCTCGGTACCCGGAACGGCGTTCTGCCGAATCTGCAGGTATTCGGTGGGGAGAGCCACGCCGGTCTGGCGGGTGCGCCGCGCACGGTCGTTGTCAGGGGTCAGGCGCAAACTTCGGACCCGTATTTCGTCGGCGGCATCGGTACTGCGCTGGGCGACGTCTTCCGGCGCAATTTTCCCACCGAGCGGATCGGAGCGTTTTATCAGGAACCGATCGGGAACCGGCAGGCACAAGCGGATCAGGCTATCGATCAGCTGCAGCTTCGTCAGACACAGCTCAATACGCGCAAGGATCGCAATCAAGTGGAAGTAGACGTTCGAAATTATGTCGTGGCGCTCCAGCAGGCGCGGGCCCGCTACGAATCGGTGGTAGAGAACCGCAAGCTGCAACAGGAACTCTTGGACGCCGAGCAGAAGCGGTTCCGCCTGGGCGCCTCCACTCCTTATAACGTGACCCTGCAGCAGCGGGACCTGATCACGGCGCAATCGGCGGAGGTAGCGGCGCTGGTCTCTTACAATGCGTCGCGCATTGCGCTGGATCAGACGCTAGGAGCGACGCTGGAAGTGAATCACGTGTCGATCGCCGATGCACGAACCGGGCGAGTGGAGCGGAAGTCAGTACTGCCTGCAGAACTGCCGGAGGCGCGCTGACCCCCTAGGTCCCAGGTGGCTCTGGTAGATTTCCCAGGTCACGTGGCCGGTTGCGCGCGCGTCTAGTTCTCAAATGCCGTTAGAAACGGCTCTCAAATCTGATAGCTGCCGCTGCGGTAGCCAACTGGAACGCACGTGCGTTGTACTGCTGGAAGCTGAACTGGATATCGCATTCGGATTCTTGCGTCTGGCCGATGCCGAGACCGGGAGTGGCAAAGCTGCTCACGCCGATGAATTAATCGACAAGGCAAGCAACTCCTACAAAGCGGTGCTCGACGGCCTGGCAACAGTGCCGCTGGAATTTGAAGAAGAGAGGCAGTTGCTACGCGAGGGGGTCAGAATGCTGCAGGATGCGATTCGCGCGGTTGCAAGGCGCCGGCAGCAGGACCTAACCCTACATCAGTTTGGCTAAGCGAACGAATTCGTAGCGTTCGAGCGTGGCGGCGATTTCGGCGGATTTTCCATATCGCACCACTTTGCCCAGGCAGCGCAGACGGACGCCATCCGCCTCACCCGCCGAGGCCGGCAGTGTGATCATATATTCCACGGCGTCTCCGATTCGAAGGCTTGCACCCGATTGGAAGAGCACGCCGACGGAACTGAGGTTCCTCGTTTCCCCCCGTTCTGAGAGCGCGGCGCTACCGTTGCGTACCAATTCAAGGGGTAGCCTCAACTCGAAGCGCCTTGCTTTTCTCTGTTCGATCGAAGTTGCGTTCACAAGAGTGCCTCCATCAATCTATCCCAGACCGTGGTTCAGGTCAATAGGGGCGGGGCATCCGTAAGTCATTAAAGTCCCAGTACTTTATCGATGTCTATGGCCGCTGGACTATGGCTCCCAGGACCTTATGGCAAAATGGGATACGCTCGCTATTACCACATGAATGAGATGAGCCTGGATCAGCAACTGGAGAAAATGCGCGCCGATTGGGACCAGCGTGCCCGCGAGAATGCCCGGCATTATGTGAATACTGCCAACACCCAATGGACCGACGACGAGTTCTTCGCCTCCGGCGAGCGGACCGTGGCGGAGGAGATCCTGACGGATATGGGGAATATCTGCCAGGGAAAGCGTCCGGCCGACATGCGAGTACTTGAAATCGGTTGCGGAGCGGGACGCGTAACTAAGGCGCTCGCGAAACTCTTTGGCGAAGTGCACGCCGTGGACGTGAGTGGCGAGATGGTGCGCCAGGCATCGGAGGCTTTGAGCGGATTTCACGCGGCTTTCGTGTATCAGAACAACGGCAAGGACCTCACGGTCGTTCCCGAGCGGGAATTCGATTTCGCCTTTTCCTCGATCGTGTTCCAGCATATTCCGAGCCGCGAGATCATCGAGAATTACGTGCGCGAGGTGAGCCGGCTGCTTCGCCCCGGAGCACTGTTCAAATTTCAAGTGCAAGGCGACAGCACTCTCAAAACGAAGCCCGACGACACCTGGTTGGGCGTGCCATTTTCCGAGCGCCAGGCCGTCGATATGGCCTACCGCTGCGGTTTTGACCCGCGCTATCGGCACGGCGCGGGCGGCCAATACTTCTGGCTGTGGTTCTTTAAGAAATAATTATTTCGTCAAGAACGGCCAGTGCCGGACAAAGTGCAAGTGGAAATAGATAATGGCGGCGAATGCCCCGCCTATTAGCAACAGCGCGCCGAAGATGATAGGCAGCGCTTTCTTCCACGGGAATTGCCGGCCCTCCCGTTTCAGAACCAACAGGTAGCTGAAGAACACGCCCACGAAATAAAGCGCGCACATCGGAATCGCGAACATCATCAGGTTGAAAACGTCGGGCGTGGGCGTAATGATGGCGGCGGCAATCACGATAATCAGGATGGCGTAGCGCGAGTGGCGCATCAGGAAGCGCGGGGAGAGAATCCGCAACAGCGTCAGCATGAAGATCAGGACCGGAAGCTCGAACACCAGCCCGACTCCCAGGGTCACGTTGACGAACAGATCGAAGTATTCGGTTATCGATACCACCGGGCGGACGTTGTTGCTCATGCCGATGCCGAGCAGAAACTCCAGCCCATAGCGGAAGGCCAGGAAATAGGCAAACAGGCCGCCGGTGATGAACAGTCCGGCGGTCAGGAGCACGAACGGCAGAGCCCACCGGCGCTCTTTCTTGTAGAGGCCGGGCGAGATGAAAGCCCAGACCTGGTAGACGATCCAGGGAGAAGCGATGAAGACGGAACACAACAGCGGCAGCTTCACCCAGATGATCGAAAAACTCTCCATGGGCGTCAGCTGGGCGAGTTGCGGCGGTTCGACCTTGAGGTGTTTCAGAGCTACCACGGCAGGTTCGCTGATGATGTCCCACAGCTGGCCGGCATAGATAAGACTCGCCACGAAGGCCACCACCAGGCCGTAAAGCGCGTTGATTATGCGCGATCGCAGCTCCTCCAGATGCTCCATGAAAGACATGCGCAGCATGCCGCCTTCTTCTTCGTCCCCAGGTTCGACCGGCGGCGCGGGAGGTGGCGAGGGCGGTAAAGCGGGCGGCAGCGCTGCACGTGTCTCGACAAGTGCAGTGGTGGGAGTTACATCCACAACCGGATTGTTGGCCTCGGGCGGCGCGTCTCCTCCTGAAGGAGGCACTCCTCCCTGCTTTTCATCGTCCATGCTGGCTTAAATCTTCTTCGTACTAGCTGTTGACTGAATGTGATTCCGGAGTGGCTGGCTGATCGGCGGCGGCTGACTCGGATTCTGTAGCCGGGGCGATCGTCCGTGGCACGGTTCCATTCACAGGTGCCTCAACAGACACGGGAGATTCGGCGCCCTGAGGTGCGGGTTCGCTTACAGTGGGTGGATTTGCTGCAGTTATTTGGGGCGACTCGGTATAAGTTCCCGAATCGTGATAGGAGGAGTCGTACTCGTTATAGTGGTTGTAAATCTCGTTGGTATAGCTGCGCGTGACTTCCTTGATCGACTCGTTTTCCTTTTCCAACTCTCGCATGTGGCTTTCGAATGTGGATTTGAGTTCGCTCTGAGCGCGGCGAAACTCGGTGATCGCTTTTCCGATGGTCTTGCCCAGTTCCGGCAGTTTCTTGGGGCCGAAGAGGACTAAGGCGACCAGGAAGATAACGATCATCTCCTGCACACCGACGGGACCCATGGAACAACCTCCAGGTCATATGATAGCAAGCCACGGGCGTTGGCGTCCCGCTACAATGGACCCAATATGACGCTGCGCCCGCTTTCCATCCTAATGGTTGCCCCCCTGCTGGGCTGGGCCGGAACCGATAAGATCGACATCGACCTCGACGGACAACCTTTCACCACTTTCCATTACGGCGTGGAATCCCATAAGCCGTACTTGGCGCCCCTGCGCTCAGCTTCGGGGAAGATCGTCACGCGGCACTTTCCGATGGAAAAAGTGGAGGGGGAAAGCCGCGACCATGTGCATCACACCGGCCTGTGGTTTTCCTACGACGACGTGAATGGAGTCAAGTTCTGGGAGAACGATCCGTCCTACAAACCGCCGAACAAGGGCACCATCGTTGTGCAAAGCGCGGACTTGAAGCCCGGGGCCGGGTCTTCCGTTTTGAAAGCGGTCATGAACTGGAATGGCCCGGATGGCAAAACCATTCTTCGCGAGAACCGGATGATGACCTTCATTTCCAAGCCCGCTTTGCGGATTATCGATTTCGACATCACGCTGACCGCTCCGGAAAAAGTAGTATTCGGCGACACCAAAGAAGGTGCCTTTGCGATCCGTCTGGCCGACGCACTAGCCGAAAAGAAAGGCACCGGCAAAATGGTGAACGCCGAAGGCGCCGAGGGAATGAAGAACGTCTGGGGCAAGCGCTCCAACTGGGTGGATTATTTCGGCACTCTGGAAGGCGAGCAACTGGGAGTCGCGATTTTCGATCATCCCTCGAATCCCCGCCATCCCACCTATTGGCATGCTCGGGATTACGGGCTATTCGCGCTCGATCCGTTCGGCCAACATGCCTTCGATGAGAGTCAGCCGGAGAGCCACTGGACGGTAGAAGCGGGCGGATCGCTCCATTTTCGCTGGCTGGTCGTCATTCATAACGGGGATACCGTAAGCGCGCACATTCCTGAGCTGTACGAGGCGTACGCGAAGTAACGGTCTTTCAGGTCTTGCTCAACCACTCTCGGGCGGCTCGATCTGAATCGCATACCTGAAAATAGCCTGTGCGGCTTTCTTCGGCGGCCATTTCGCCAAATCTGCCGCTAAACTGGACGCTTCCTGGCGGGCACACAACGGCCAGGCGGATTCTGTAGTTTCGCAGCTTTTGGAGGACTGAGCCCGCTTCTCCGGAGCTCAAGTCAAAGAACCTCTCCGTCAGGTTTGGAGCATAGAGAAGAGCAGCTTTGGCCCGGTGTGAGAAGCAAGCCTCCACTAGCAGCGTGGCATCTTCAGTACTAAACATCAGTGGTCGATCCGGCGGGCCTTCCACGAATCGGACGCCGGCTTCATCGGAAACTGTGAGTTCCAGGCCCATGCCATCGATGATATCGAAGAGCCATATAGACTTAAGCCTTAGTGGGGCGAACGCCCTCGCCCGCGCCGGGCCCCGGCCCGGCTTTCAGCATCGAATTAGGACAGGAACCCGACGTAGGCGTCGGGCGCGGTCCAGGGGGACCGCCCCACTCCTGGCTAATGCCGCCTCTCGCCTAACCTGTTAGAAAAACCGTAGTCTAAAGGACGGATGGAAGTGGAAGCCGGCAGCGCGGTCGAGCGAGCGCGGTCGGGTGACAGTGACGCGTTCCGCCTGCTGATTGAGCAGCATAGCCGCGCCGTCTTCCGTCTGGCTTTTCGTATGACTGGAAACGAACAAGACGCCGAGGATGTGGTTCAGGAGACTTTTTTGCGAGCTTACCGCCAATTGGACAAATACGAAGCGCGTTCCAGCTTTTCGACCTGGCTCTACCGCATTGCGTCCAACTACTCGCTCGATTTGATTCGAATGCGCAAACGGCATGAAGACAAACGCGAGCGTGGCAAGGCCGCTGACGAGCGAGACATCCTGCAAACGATTCCAGTTAACACTCCCGGGCCGGACCGGATCGCGCACAGCAACCAGGTACAGGCGCGAGTGAACGAAGCGCTGAAAGAACTCAGCGATCAGGAAAGAACGGCGTTCGTATTGCGGCACTTCGAGGGTCTGTCGATCGACGAAATCGGCGATGCGCTAGGCACCGGAACGAACGCGACCAAACACAGCATTTTTCGAGCGGTCCAGAAGCTCCGCCGGAGTCTGGAGCCGTTAGTGAGTACAGCAAGATGAATCATATTGGCGAAGAACAGTTGGTGCTCTTCTATTACGGAGAGTCGGGCGAGGGCGCGGCGATCGAGAGCCATCTCGAAGAGTGCGAAGCGTGCCGCAATGAGTTTCGGTCGCTGCAGTTGGTGCTGAACACGGTGGATTCCGCGCCGGTTCCCGAGCGCGGGCCCGAATATGGCGCCCAGGTCTGGCAGCGTATCGAGAAACGGATCGGCCGGCGCGTGAAGCGCAGCTTTGTGCACTGGTGGATGTGGGCGCCCGCCATGGCGGCGCTGGTCATCGGGGCATTCCTGGCGGGCCGGCTGTCTAATCGAGCGCAGCCCGGCGCTGGGCCGGCCACTGCCGCCGTCAGTAATCAACAGATACGCGAGCGCATCCTGATGGTGGCCGTCGGCGATCATCTGGAACGGTCACAGATGGTGTTGGCCGAATTGAGCAACGCGCCCGAGGGCAAGGGCAAGCTCGATATTTCCGATGAGCGCCAGATGGCGGCCGACCTGTTAGATGACAATCGCCTGTACCGCCAGACGGCGGCCTCGACCGGTGACAAAGGTGTGGCCAGCGTTCTGGATGATCTGGAGAATGTGCTGATGGAGATCGCGCACAGCCCATCGGAAGTTTCGAATCAGCAGCTCGACGACCTTCGGCAACAGATCCAAGAGCGGGGGCTGCTGTTCAAAGTGCGGGTGCTCGGATCGCAGGCACGCGAACGGGAGAGCAAGCCCGCTGCAGAAAAAAACAAAGAAGGAAAGAAGCTGTAAAGGAAGACTGACATGATTGATGTACGTAGATTGATTTTGATTTCCGGAGTGCTCGCTGTGGCGGGCACGTTGGCGATGGCGCAACCACCTACTATGGTGCCGCCCATGTCGCCCCCTTCCCCGCCTCCGGCTTGGCCGGGCGTGCCTTCGGTACCTCCTATGCCACCGTTGCCGCCCATGCCGCCACTCGCCGCGCTGGCGGATTTCCCGCCGCTGCCACCCGACTTCGCCGACATCGGACTCCTGGCTTTTCAGGATTCGCCTCGCGACGCGGCGCGCGAGGAAGCACGTCGCGCCCGGGATATGGCGCGCGCGGCCCGCCAGCAGCGAGACCGTGACGAAGAGTATTACCGGCGAGCGAAGTCGTATCTGGATCGCAAAGAGTACGACCGCGCCGTAGAGGAATTCAATCGTGTGGTCGAAAACAAAGCTAGCCGCGCGGATGGAGCGCTCTACTGGCGTGCCTACGCGCAGAACAAACAGGGACGGCGCGACGACGCGCTTGGCAGCCTAGCCGAGCTGCAAAAAAGCTATCCGAACAGCCACTGGATGGACGACGCCAAAGCGCTGCAGGTCGAGGTTCAACAGCAACGCGGCACGCCGGTATCGCCCGAATCGGCCACCGACGAGGATCTGAAACTGCTGGCGCTGAACAGCCTGATGAATACCGATCCCGATCGCAGCGTTCCGATGCTCGAGAAACTGCTGAAGAGCAGCAATTCGCCCAGGCTCAAAGAGCGCGCCCTATTTGTACTGGCGCAGAACCGATCGCAAAGGTCGCGGGAGCTGCTGGCCGAGGTCGCCAAGGGCGGCTCCAATCCGGATCTGCAAGCCAAAGCCATCGAGTACTTGGGCGTCTACGGCGGCCGTGACAACCTGCAGACGCTGGTGGATGTGTACAAGGTCACCAACGACGCTTCCGTCAAACGGTCGATCTTAAACAGCTTCATGGTGGCCGGCAGCCGCGATAACCTGCTGGCGGTGGCGAAGTCGGAAACGAATCCCGAATTGAAGATGCATGCCATTCAGTTGCTGGGGAACGTAGGCGGTTCCGCGGATCTGGCCCAGCTTTATACGACGGAAACCACTCCGGAAGTGAAGCAAGCGATCATTCAAGGCCTGTTTGTCTCCGGGAACTCCGACAAGCTCTTCGATCTGGCGAAGAATGAGAAGGATCCCGCGCTGCGCCGCCTGGCTATCAATCAGCTGGGCGTGATGGGGCGCAGCAAAACGGGCACGGCGCTCGCGAGCATGTATGCGCAGGAAACTGATCCGGAGAACAAGAAGGCCATTATCAATGCGCTGTTCATCCAGGGCAATGCGGCCGCACTGGTGGAGATCGCCCGCAAAGAGACCGACTTGAACCTGAAGAAGCAGATCGTAAACCAACTGGGGCTGATGCATTCCAAAGAAGCGTCGGACTATATGCTGGAGCTTCTGAACAAATGAACCGCGCCGCTGTTCT